>Ga0209363_1000985_pt1 | contig 12681 bp, 8 predicted proteins | sample WorMetexBAHAMAS3_FD_187385 | JGI IMG/M metagenome (GOLD analysis project Ga0209363, IMG submission 187385) | Marine gutless worms symbiont microbial communities from Max Planck institute for Marine Microbiology, Germany - Inanidrilus exumae... | ecosystem: Host-associated > Annelida > Digestive... | reverse complement strand
TGGCAACCCGACGTACGCGCGACAGTTGCTAGGAGAGACTGGAGACGAAGGTGCAGGTGCGAACGAGACGGCAGCGATCGAGTATGAGGAGGAAGCTAGAAGACAGGTTGCAGCACAGATCGAGGACGCCATGGACGACATTGTCAGTGCCGAGAAGGCCGAAGTGGCAGATGAAACATCAGCAGTGGCGGATGAAGCTCGAGATGAGGAAACCGCAGATGCCGATGTGTCCACTGCTGCAGCAGACGGAGGTAGAATTGCAGCGCGTACCGATCCTGTCACGTTGAGCACTGTATATCACCTAGCACAGACACAGTGAGAGAAAGAGACTGATGACACTTGTCTGTACCGGCCGAGTGTAGCTTACGTGGACGTATGAGATCACGGTTGACGATTATACAGTAAATTTTATTTGCAAAACTATATACAGCGACGGACAAAAATGATGTAAAATGCCAAAAGTTCCAATGCACGACGACAGCAGGTCTCTCAGATCGCACGTCCGCCTCTCCGCTGATCCCACCTGGCCTATGACCTCGCCTCAACAAGATCCGCGCGTGCCTTCACGAAGCCAGCGTCAACTCACCTGGCCGGCCAGCGTGCTGCGATGGCCGTCAAGGTTGACCGATCTCCAGATTAGTAAACAAGCTTAGGTCAATGACAGTTTCCCTTGGCAACGTGCCAGCTGATAAGACGCCAAATCAATCTCTGAAAAATGTTCATGGCGTTGATTGACAGATACATCCAAGTCCCTGACAGTAGCTTTCACGACAAGTCACTTTGCCAGCGGCTCCTTTACATTCACCGCCGGTTCCTTCGTTCACGTTTCTGTTTCTATCTGAACTGGTCTGTTAGCTACGCAGTGTGTTCAGTTAGCTGATTAACGAGTGCAGTTTTAGTTTATTGTTTCACTGCCAGAAACTGGTGGTGCGGACTGCTCACTTTTGTTGTCTGTAGGAATTTTAATTACGTCGATTGCATGCTTCTTTCTGTGCATGACACTTGTGCCTTATGCTGTTTTAGGTTGACTCTTTGACAGAGTCGACCTAATAAAGCTGGTCTCTAATGTCCGTCCGTCCCTCCATATGTCCGTACGTCCTTCCGTCCACAAAAAGTTTCTTCGATTTCGATGGTAGGTAGAGGTCGATGAGTGATGCACGATGGTATGCAGTGTGACCCGATCCAAGGTCACGAGCCCTTCAAAGTTGGAAATCCGGCCGTTTTCAAAGGCAGCTGGCAACTGACCACGGATTTTTAAACTAGGGCACAATATCTAAATTTCATCGGGCCGGATTTTTGATATTTTCATAGTTTTTGTGTCACGTGACTTTGAAGTTGGCAGAAACATCAGTTGCGAAGAGTCGACCACTTCACGAACAGATATATTCTAGATTTAGATGAGACTACAAGCTGTGTGTTCACTTTGAATGATGGCACTGCGTGTTTTATTCATAAACTGATGGCTTTATTGCATTCTGTATCCAACACATAGTTCATGATGAATGTGATGTCTGGTGTCATTGAGAGTCCAAAGAACAGGCAAAACTGGTGCATTTCATCCAGTTACATTCAATAGTATTTAACTGTCGTGTGTTAAAAAATTGTATTGTTTTTATTCTTCCATAAAGTTTAAACCCTGTCACTGATTAAGATGTGAATTTGTTCTGTCTGTAGTCTTTTCTTATCCTTATAGACGAGCAAACACAGTCATTACTTAAGATACCAGTGTTTCTAGTCATGTAGACGATGCAGTGTATATTGAAAAGATGCTCAAGAAGTTCACTACTGGAGTATATGATACAGCACTGCTAGACAAACTAACATTTTCTTATTTTTCAACATGATCTCTCGAGTTCTGTGCACTTCTGCCACGTTATTTAGTGTGATGATATTTCGTTCATGTAGAGGTTGGGATCTTGTTTTTCCAGCCATGATAAAACCTCTGTGTGAATGTCTGTCACACTTGAAAATCGACTCCATGCAAGATGTTTCTTGAAATGTCTGAAGAAAAAAATAGTCACTTAATGCCAAGTCTGCGCTGTAGTGGTGATGGTTTATCTTCTGCAGTCCGCATTTTCAGATTCCAGAATAGCAGTCTGAACTTTCTTTCACTTGTGAATTGGAGGCTCACTGTCATGCAGCAACATCACACCGTCGCCATGTTTCTCGCTGATTGCTTCTGTTAAAGACTTAATCTTGTTTAAAATAAGCTGCATGTTGTCATGACCTACTTTCCAGAGGCTATAATTCTATCATAACGAACGTTGACCAACTTTGTTTCAAGATACTTGGGTGGGTAACTTTTTGAGTGCTTCTAATAAATATTTAATGTGTAATGCAGTGTCTAATGTATGTCTGTAATTTTTGACAGCTGTTGCGCAAATACTGTTGCGATTTTGTGCTTATTTGTCTGTCATTTCTGTAGTGCAAGATGCCATTGCTTCAGCGTTGTGTATAATATTGCTATTGTTGTTTATTTTAATCAGAACTGAGCAAAGCAAGGATTCTGTTTGTTTTGGGTAAGCAGTTTTCGTTATGCTCGATTGGATAATTTGATGTTAATATACATGAGTGTGTTTAATATTGCCTATGTCTCGTCTGTGATGCATTTAGTGGCCAACTTGCCAAGTTCTGTGTTTTCAGTTGCAGTTTATTGTTTTGTATAAAATTGTGGCTGAGAGCGGCACAGTGTGGCGTGTCGATAATTCCGTCCAATCAGAATGTGTCTACAAGTGCCGTGCAAAGTGTGCTGTACTGTACAGTAATGAGCAGCCATATGTCATACGAGTGCTTCTGGCGTCTGTGTACTTAAGTATGCCTGCGTAGAATTAATGTAATTAATTAGAATACGAGGTTTAGTGGACACTGAACATCTGACAACACATCGGACTCGACAACTGCATCGCTGCTAATTTCTCGTCGGAGCGGCATACACAACTCGTCGGTGGTGGTATCGTACTTGTCGTGTTTGTGAGCAGGTCTTTCGTCAGCAGTTAAGTGAGAGCGTGCATTGTAGGTGGTCCTGGCAGTGGGAAGGGCACGCAGTGCGACAAGATCGTAGAGAAGTACGGCTTCACGCACCTGTCGACCGGTGACCTGCTGCGTGATGAGGTGGCGTCCGGCTCGGAGCGCGGCAAACAACTCACTCAGATCATGGAGAAGGGAGAACTCGTACCTCTGGTAATCGTTGCACTGCTTACATCCAGCTTCTCGTTACTGACCGCGTCAGCGGGATAGCTGCAGTCGGTCGTGTTCATCTGTCCGTCCATTTGTTTCCACTTTGTCTTTTTAACCGACTGACCTTTGAACTCTAGTTTTTGTGTGTCGGTCGTGACCATAGCTCGCCTGGGATTGAAATTTGAAGGTTAGCGTCATAGGTCAAGGTTACAAGTCAATGTCGAGCGTGTATGGGCGTGGTAATGCAGTAATGCGGTCGGTCTGACCTCGATACTTGACAGGGGACAGTTTTTCTAGCTTTTTACTTCGCCCCAGTAGGGTGCAAAGTATTGCGATCAGCGTTTCTGTAAGTAAATGTCTGTCTGCTTGCATATCTCAGCGGACAGACAGACATACGGACACGCAGATCACAATACTTGCTCCCCCCTACCGGGGGCAAAGTAAACAGACGGATAAACCACTCAGTCAGATGTATCTGACTCTACATCTAGGCTACAGAAGGTCTTGTAGAGAAGTCATATTTGTCATTGTCGCGTGTTTGAGTGCAGTTGACAGGACGTAACGATTAACGAGTGAGGCATGTTGGGTGTTGTAGGAGACAGTGTTGACGCTGCTCAAGGAGGCGATGCTGAAGCACGCTGCGACGAGCAAAGGTTTCCTCATTGACGGCTATCCACGTGAACTTGATCAGGGCAAGCGATTCGAGGCCGACGTCGCCGCCGTTGAGTGCGTTCTTTATTTCGAGGTGAACTCCGTTTTCCAGTGCTTCAGTAAACCAGACCTCATTGGCAGTGCGTGTGTGTCTGTGTGTGTGACATCACTGTTTACGTTTACGCGTGATAAACAAGAGGCTTAGCTGTCGTAGTCTCGCACACGGACCGGACCGGACCACGTTCTTCGTCAGTTGAAATTTTGTCAACTGCTGCACAACTGTAAAAGAAACAGCACATGGAGTAGGCTTACAATAGGTGACTGCCCGTTTGGTTGACGATTTCTTCTTCACCTTCCACAATAACTACGTCTTTACTGCAACGTTTCCGAGGTGTGGCGAGTTATTTGTCGAAAATCATGTTTCTTACCCCATGTATATTTGGCGCCCCGTTTTGAGCATGGCCCCGTGGGATTTTCGCCATATTTCTTGGCTTCAGAAAGCTTGAGTTCATAGGCTACCGTGCGACGTTGATTTGCTGATAGTGCCTTCAGCCGTGTCGACACAGTACTGGCGGGCAGACTGGAAGACACCAGGCCGCGGTATCGTGTACTGCACTAGCATGTGCGTCGTGCGGTAGAAGTGGCTGCGTTTGGACGTGGTGATGCAGGTGGCAGATGATACGATGAAGAAGCGGTTGCTGAAGCGCGCGGAGACGAGCGGTCGAGTGGACGACAACGAAGAGACGATCATGAAACGACTGAAGACTTTCCACAACCTCACGCAGCCCGTCATCGACCACTACGGCAAGCAGAACAAAGTCTGCAAGGTAAACCTATGGCGCTCCGCCTCTCAATTACCCCCCTCCCCCGCAGAATCTCGCTTGCCGCCCCAGCCTTTGTAGTCTGTCTGTATACTCTGTAGCGTAAAAGGCCCCACTTTATGACGCTGGCCGGCAGTGGCCGCGTCTAGTGGCAAGCGTAATGTAACGGTCCGACGTCCGTCCGTCTGTCTGTCCCGACGTTTTTGTAACCTTAATATAGCGCGCAGCGCAGTTTTTCTAACATTAACAGGGCGCGCTGTGCACACAACGTGACTCACCAGGGGGCAGCACGCGACGCGGCCAGCGTACATTTCCATCCCAGTATTAGGAAGACGAACATACTTGTTTGGTAAATTTACTTCGCCCCATTAGATGGGTAAAGTATTGCGATCAGCATGTCTGTGTTATATACACTGTCTGTCTGTCAGTCGATCTCTCTGCTCGCATATGTCAAGAACAGCATGTCCAAATTTCTCCAAATTTTATGTACACGGTACTTGTGACCATCGATGGCTCGGTCATTTTCTGACGACAATGCAAAATGTTATATACTTCTGGTTTTGTGGATGACGTCATGTTTTCACGTAATGGCGGTAATGGCACTGCAGTGAGCCAAACAAGCACCAAGACGTTGTGTGTCCTGTAGTTCTCCAGGTGGCGGCACCGGGGGCGATGTCAGCCGTTTCCGACTGCATCTTGTTCCTTAATGTTGCTTGTGGCCGTGCACAAGGTCTGCGCCGCCCGCAACTGCGGGTGCTGCAGGTCCTAAACACCACATCCGTTCGACACTCGGTTGTAGCTGACACCTGTAACGAGATCGTGCTTTGTCGCTGTACTTAGCCAGTTTCAACGGCTGGGTTCTTTCCGTTTCAGTTTCTAGCTTACCATTATAACAGTTGGCCTTATCCTACAGATGTGTAGAGCAATTTCGATGTCAAAAGTAATATGAATAATACTATCAAAAGAAAACATCGGCTTATACTACATACCGGTATTTTGCATGTGTGTGTGTGTCTGTCTGTTTGTGAGCCTGTACGTGTATGACGTTGGCGTACTGTGGCTAAACGACTTCAATAAGCACTTCGTGGATTGGATCGAGTAGATGCATGTTTGATGTCAGAGTTACCACAGAAGACATCTACTTTGTGTAAGATGGTGGTCCGCATCCGCTCATGGAAAGGGAGACCTCCCCGGAGGTGGATTATTTGTAGAAAATTTTCGGCGCGGTCTGCTATCCTAGCAGTTGACCTCCTGTACAGTTACTTGTCTTCAGGAAATGCATCAGCCTGTGAAAAATCGTGCCGCAGCTTTTACATGGACACTTTCAAAATGGCGACGTGTGCGTGTGTCAACGTCAGTTAGCGCTGTCGGCGTTATTGGCGTACAGTGCTTCGTCGCTTGCTAAGTTGGGAGCCACGTACAGCCAGCTGTTTGGCGTCGATGCTCTGTATACGCGCCTAGTGCGCGTTGGCAGTTGATAGCAAAACCTGATGCAACGATTGCTGCATCGTACAAACAAGCCAGCCAGCTGGCGGTTTCGACGGCCGTTGAGCCGTGGGCTATGTCGCCGGTTACGATTAGACGATTAGACGAGTTATCTCACATCGCATACTGACCTCATGGGGCGCTAAATAGAAGGGGTGTGGAAAGTAGGGGTTTCAGTTTCACACAAAGATATGGTACTTATATCATAATCACATTAGCCTTACAATACAAAGAGTTTGGCTGCAAGGTTGTTAAATAAACTTGACTTGAGAAGTAGTAACAGAATCAATCAGAAATAGTAATTTGCGGTTTACCTTTAGGCACCATTTCCAGTGACTAGTGTCATCACCCCTAAACCTTCTTGCCTATTGCTGGATCCATTCGAATCATCAGGACCGTACAACTAGTTAATTCAATGTTGATGCACAAATTGACTAACTAATGATAAATTACCCCCATAGGTAGGCGAGATCCCTTTAAATTTTGGGACCCTCTGTTTTTGAACAGTTGAAGCCACTGCAGCGTGAAACGTGACACATTTCATGCTGTTGTGGTAGTGGCTTCCGGTGCATCAGCGCATAATAAAACAAGATGCAGTCGGAGACGACAGACGTCGCTTCCGGTGCCGCCATCTGGCGAACTTGATCAAACGTAACGTGCTTGATTTTGACCCATTGGCCCCATTATGTGAAAACATGACGTCATCCGCAAAACCGGAAGTACATATTGTATTGCAATATTTTCAGAGGAGAACAGATCCACGACCGCATGTTACAATGTACTTAAAACATTTTGTGAAAGTTGGGCATGAGGTTTTCGAGATATGCGAGCAGGGAGACAGACGGACCATGAAATTTGGCATGTAGGTAGAGATCGATGAGTGATGCACGATGATATGTAGTATGACCCGATCCAATGTCAAGGTCAAGGTCACGAGCCCTTCAAAGTTGGAAGTCCTGCCGTTTTCAAAAGCTATCTCCTCCGCCATGGCTACTAACCACGGATTAGGGCACAATATCTAAATTTGACCGGGCCGGATTTTTGATATTTGTCCTAGTTTTTGTGTCACGTGACTTTGAACTTGGCAGAAACGCCAGTTGTGAAGAGTCGACCGTCAGTCTCGCACGGGGCTAATTTTTTTTCATTTTCCTAACCTCAATAGTGCGCGCGGTGCATATACTCAACGTGTATCACCACATGGCACTGCAGCACGCGACGCCGCCGGCGTATATTTCCGTCCGAGTATTAGGAGGACTGGCTTACTTGTTCTGACAGGACAGAATGCTGTTGCTTGTTAATGCTGCTGGGTGAAGTCGGTTTTTCGTCGTTGACTACTGCAGGTCGTTGCTGAAGGCACAATCGAAGAGATCTTCTCACACGTGGAGAAGTTTCTTGACAAGAAGTAGACGGACGTGCGTCATCGACCACCGCTGCAGACGCGGCGACCGTCACTAGCTGTCCATTGCTGTCTGAGGTTGTAGTGCTAGGTCCTCGTGTGTTGATGCCTTGTACAAGTCTGCGCTGGAACTCGTAGCGCCGAGCCCTCTCTCCGAGGTCCACTTCACCCTGGGTCCTCCTTATTCGCTGTCTACTGTGTACAAGTACAATAAAGCTATGAGCAATAACATTCTTTTGTCTGGCGAAATTATATGACCGAAGGAATTTCAGGCGTTTAAGAGACATGTGTGTGACGTGTGCTGTTTCTTTCATTATATTGTTGAATTGCGCCTGCATAAAGTTTGACTTCAGTTTAGCTGTTTACATACTTCTCTGATATTGTTATATCCGTGATGTTTTAGATAGTTGTTTGCGTTTATACATTATCAGTAGAATCAATCAGTTTTTACTTATTCATTCTTTGTACTTTTCTTTTCGATGAATTCAATAATTTGATTATGGCGCTGCTAGTTAACTCATCGAAATCTAGACACACGTGTTCTTATATACTTACTTTATACGTGTTGAGACGTTTTAGTTCATTATTTATGTCGCTCAGTGTCTAACAGTGTGCCATATTTTGTGCAGTTCAGTATATTGATTTTGTCAAAAATGTCACGCGTAATTTGCAAATGATAAAGTTGTACGTGTATCCTGGACGGGCTCATTGATCGACAAGTTTCTGAAATCACGTTAATTATTTGCATCTAGTCCGAGTGAAATTTTGTTATTTCTTTGGTGCTAATGTGCAGCGGTTGCACTGCAAAGCCCAGGTTAGTCAGCTGCGAAACCGCTGCCAAATTATACGCCGAACGTTGAACTGTGATTGGTTGTTAACTTTTGTTGTCTGTTTTATCATCCAATGTGATAACTGCAGCCATTGTTGTTGATCTTCTGCTCATTGGCCAAAACCAGTTTCGACTGCAACCGGGAAATTTTACTGACAATTTTTGCTGGTTATATTTGTTCTTTGTCAGAGAATACTATGATTCTTGTTGGTCGTTGATGTTTACATCTTGCGCGTACGTCGCACGGTAGGCTACTTACTGCACACGCTGCATGCGAGGTTTTCCTGTTTTGCAAGCTGAACCAAACAGCCAGCGACAGCGACTGCACGCAACCTTCACTGTCTGTGTGACACTTCATTAACAGACGCCCCGTGCGGGCCCAGGGCAACCCCCTACCTTCCCCCTTATCCCTAGACGATCAACTGTCAACACTGGTGACATGGTTTTTCATAGAGTCCTATATATAGCCTACTACAGGCTATCTATTTAAGAGTCCATGGTTAAATTCAATACGGCTAGTGTGATGTGAAAAACCTGCCATGCATTACGCTTATTGCCACTACAAACAGCGCGGTTCATATTTAGGTACCACTATCACCGCGTCTATCGGATGTAAGGGTCTGGCGTCCGTCCGTCCGTCTATATGTCCAGTCTTTTTTAGAACCCGCGGCGCATACTCAACGTGACTCACCAGGGGGCAGCATGCGACTCGGCCAGCGTACATTTACAGCCCCACAATCAGGACTGACAGACTTGTTACCGTAGCCCTACTGCTAATGCTCATCGTCATCTGACCAAACTGAAATTGTAAGAACGAAAATACTTCCAAGCCTGGCGAACAGACAAACAAACGGACAGACAGCTACCTGAGCCATGGTGATTGTCTGGAGGGTAAGATGGGAGATTATTTGACCAGCTCTGTGCTGTTGTGCATCATAATTGTGCACATCATGTGCACACCTATATAATTAGCAGTTCGTACACGGTCGACTGATAAGTGTAAAATATGAACAACGCTCATCCTTTAACTGTCAAACTCATGTAAAGACGAAGTAGCAATTTATTACAAAAGTAGTCGTGAAGGTAATAGATTCAAACAAACAGCAACAGTCATACACTGTGACGATAAAAATCACGAACTGTTCTCGATGCAGTCGATGCATTGTCGTCGGACACACAGTAGCCTACAGTAATTATCACAACACCGAAGAAGAGGCATTTTGCACTGAAAACATAAGCTCATCACGGTGGAATTCTTTCGTCTAGATTTCTAGTTCCTAATATTCGCAAAATTCGAATTTACTTGTAACAATAGCTCCGGTTACATCAACAGTTCTGTCTAAAACACTTCACTGGTGCAGGCAACTGACGTGGGCGGTTTAGTTATAGTACAATTTTGCTTTTGGCGTTTTCTAGTGAGGAAAATTTGTTTGCTTGCGTGAGGCTCAGCTTTACACGTTTGTCGTCGAGACACAATACATAGGGTGACAGTGACGTAATTTCTTCATTCCTATATCTATGTCACCTGTTCTGTCCGCTATGATGTATAGGGCGAGGAAATGTAAACACTAAGTCGTCTTAGTTTGATATCGCTTTCTGGCGCTAGCATTAAAGGTGATATGCAACGATTTTTTTAACCAAATTGATTAAATATAGTTTCTAGCTGCTTGCTGCAATATAAACCCGTCTATGTAATAAATTATGATAAATTATGACGTAAAATGCTAAAAAAAGTACAAGTTTATTGGTTTTTTTGGTATAGTTATTCTTCGGCTGTTTCCGTCATGTGTGACGCCATACAAGATACGCTTGTCTTGTTTGCGTTGTTATGGGTTATTGAGATTAGATAAGAAGTTATCTATTTTACCAGTTTGTTTTAAGAACATTGACATTTTACTAGTTACTACTGTAGTGTATAATGTAGTGTAAATGTCTCACTCAACACTCCAATAGCCTGTTCCCTTGTTTGTTTTCCTGGTATGACGTCATCACTTGCAAAAGTAAACAAATCATCGGGCGCGCACTTTCGGTCGCTTTTTCTAAAATTTCCTAATTTTTTGATGTTCCTTAATATTCAAATAGATTTGCTTATATTAAAGACATACGATGGGCAATTTACTTTAACAACCAAAAATCATTGCATATCATCTTTAAGCTTTTCTTAAATCTACTAATTCAGTTTAATTTAAATAACGTGACAAATCTTCACCAGTTAACTGCGCACCGTACGACATCATGCGGTTCATGCCCCACAACATGGAGATCGTATCGTGACCATAGATTACTGTGACGTCACTTCACCCTATGTAGGCTATACATCAACTCACTGACATCAACTACAGACAATTACGACGTAGAACGAAGAAAGTGTATACAGTGATGTCACGAGGTCTAAAACAAGGCGATCAATTGGCGATCGCGAGTGACGGTGGGTATGGGGGGTCATCCCTCGCCACTATAGGAGGGACAATAACAGCAAGTTATCAGACGGCCACTTGGGATTCAACGCGGGGAGGCTGCAAGTTGCATGCCTGACCGACCGTCTTTTATAACAACGAAAACTTTTCGGATTTGCATCAGACTAAGTCTCAGGAACGCCCTCTGGCAAAAGTGGGGTGATGCACCCCAGTCTACCCAGTGGCGACACCCGTGTTGTAGCCTAAAGGGGCAGAAGTTCGCATTACGATCAGAATGTTTACCAGATTATATAGGTGTACAAAGTAAGGATGTCTGTAAGGATGTCTGTATAGCTCTGCAAAGTCAACAAGCTTGTTTCAAAAGTCGTGTAAAAACACATGTTAATAGCCTACAAGAGACACTTGTCAATTGCCAATAATCTTTAGAAAATACCGCGTCAGTTAGGCCTATCGCAATGGCTACCAGTTACGGGTCATTCAGTTTGCGCAACGTAGCCTATAGTCGAAACAAAATGACAATTTGTGCGACTTTCGAACGTAAGGTTTAGGCCTACGTTCAAAAGTCGCACAAATAGCTGCAAACGTAAACGACGAAATGGAAATGTCGCACGTCGTACATGCAACAACAAAAAAACAAAACGTCATCGAAATTGTGACAACTATAAAAATTAAAATCCGAAGAAATTCATAAATTTTAGACAGGCTGACCTTAATTGTCATACGTTTAAAATTTGTATTTGTGTATTTGGCATATGCAGTGAAAATAATGGCAAAACCTGGGACGACATTCTGTAGGACGATCCAGTAAGCATAGGGCTGGCTTTTCCACCGCAAAATTAATCTTCCATTAACGTTAATTGGATATTAACTCCCATTAAGTAATGGGAGTTAATCTCCATTTAACGTTAATGGAAGATTAATTTGCGGTGGAAAACCTGGTCATTAGTTCAGGCTGACGGACTCAGTGACATGAAGATCATGACTGACGGCGACCGCTAGGGTAACCATAGGGATCTCACGTTAAAATACTTGTGTTAAGACCGATGTCACACCTGCAATTTATCGCGCGATTTTGTCGCGCAACTTTATCGCGCGACAAAATCGCAAGTGTGACATGGCGTGTCGCGCAGCTTCTCAACAGTCGCGCAACTCCTATTCTGTGCAACTTTGTTGCGAAAATGCGGTGAACGCTGATTGGTCAATTGTCGATGCGACAGAATTGCACTGTGCGACACGGCATGTCACACTGCGATTTTGTCGCGCGATAAAGCTGAGCCACAAAATCGCGCGATAGAATTGCAGGTGTGACATCGGTATAAGTGTACTGCGTACAGGCACATCGATAACTGGCGGTCCAGTTAATTAAGCCTGTCCGGGTGCGGTGAACCCCAGTTACGCCATTGATGTCGACTGCGATCTGGAAATGTTGCGGGGTCACGTGGCAAGATGGCGTTCAAGTAAAGCTGCTGAGTCGTTTCCATGGCGACGTTGACGTCACATGTCGCAGACGTCCGTTCGCTGTGCCTAGTTGCTGCTGCTGTTTGCGTCGCACGACGAACTTGATCTCAGGTACTGACGTCGTGACCGCATAGAACACGTTGCCGCGGTCTGGCAGTGCCAGCTCTGTGTCACCATAGCAACCAGACAGACTGCATCAGCAGCAGAGGACGTGGAAGAGGAAGAAGAATAAGTAGGGCAATCCTCAGAACGCCAGTCCCAAGAGTCCTAACTCCATGCGTATAGGATTATGGCAGGGCTGAAAAACCTAGGTTTGTAATTTTTTAAGGTTTTTAGGTTTTTGTTTTTTCCTACGAAGACCGATGTCGTCAAACACGAAAGTATGACACCGAATCCTACTAAAGACTAATATCCAGTCACCGAAGGAAAAGTGAAGGAAATGAAGCA
>Ga0209363_1000984_pt1 | contig 12682 bp, 7 predicted proteins | sample WorMetexBAHAMAS3_FD_187385 | JGI IMG/M metagenome (GOLD analysis project Ga0209363, IMG submission 187385) | Marine gutless worms symbiont microbial communities from Max Planck institute for Marine Microbiology, Germany - Inanidrilus exumae... | ecosystem: Host-associated > Annelida > Digestive... | reverse complement strand
GGTGAAACTACTACTGACTAGAAGTGACGAGTACTAATGCATACAGGTTACATGACCTCTTTATATGTTGGTAACTAACTACTAGTATCTCAGAAACGATACAACACAGACATAGTTGCAATGGAAGTCTAACTGGAAATCGTATTTGGCCCATCAAATGTCACCAATATCAGTTACCTTGAGGGATGTCCAGGGTCGCCTATTCCAGGCCTTTTCTAATGGGACTTCACATACAGTTATGCAGTAGTTAAGAAGATTTCAACTGATGTTGCATGTGTGTTTTCTGTAACTTTTTAAAATTTTAACGCAGCATATTGTAATGTAAACGCAAAGTGGGAAGTGTTCAAATGCAAAATTGTTATGAGCTGTTTTGGATCATAATCTTGAAATAGTCAACTTTTGAGCTTTATTTTAAAACTTCGTTGTTGTTGTTGTTGTTCTTGTGTACATGAATGCAGTATTGGAGGAACCCGAAGACCCTGCTAATCGAAGCTTCTTCTCAGAGATAATATCTAGTATATCAGATGTACAGTTTAGTCACAATGGTCGCTACCTGTTGACGCGTGATTACCTGTCACTCAAAGTCTGGGACCTGAACATGGACACAAAGCCAGTGGAGACGTATCCAGTGCACGAGCACTTGCGCAGCAAACTCTGTGCACTGTATGAGAATGACTGCATTTTTGACAAGTTTGAATGTGCTTGGAGTGGCAATGACAGGTATATTATACATTCATGCTATCCTGTAAATAAGTAGGAATGAATTAAAATGCGACATATAAACATTGTATACGTGTATTTGTAACAATAAGTAGGATGAATAACTTGTCTGACCATTTTTTTAATTAAACAGATTATAAAATGATACTTTAATGTTTTGTGATTGATTTTATTTTGTTCAGTTATTCATTAATTATTGATTAACAGTTCTCAGTTAATTACTAAAACACGTACGTAGCTGCAACTGTAGTTAGTTTTTGTCAAAACCTGGCTGGTGTTTTAGGCATGTCATGACTGGTTCGTACAACAACTTCTTCCGCATGTTTGACCGAGAATTGCAGCATGATGTTATCTTGGAAGCTTCTCGTGCTGATGTTCCTGTCCCAATATCATCCGGTGTAGGCAGTAATGCTTCCAAGTCGACAATGCAGCCGCTGCGGCCGCGGCGTGTCTGCACAGCTGGCAAACGTCGCAAGGACGAAATCAGCGTTGACTGCCTCGACTTTAATAAGAAGATTCTTCATACAGCTTGGCATCCATCGGAGAACATCCTCGCACTTGCCGCCACCAACAACCTTTATCTGTTTCAGAGTCGAGACCAGCAGTGAAAGCATTTGACAGACACTTAGGTTAGCCGATCATGTTGCTGGTTATAGCAGTTGCCAATTTCATTGGTGCATATAACCACATATTGCCACTGATATGAAATGCCTGTTGCGTGTCAAGTACACTTACTCTGTACTTGGTAAGCAGCTGCCGTGTGCATGATGAGGTGAATAGTATAATATAACAGACTGTTATTCCTCACGCTGCAGGGTTGCTAATATATGTGCTTCTGCTCGTTGTATTGTGAAGCAAATTCACTGAATTTATATTTCAGAACTATGCTGCTGGCTCTGTTGCAACACGTGCTTAGTCTCGTGACGGGTGGTACGCTACACGAGGCGACTGTGTGCTTGACAGTCGTATATATTATGCGGCACATACCAAATGTCGGCAAGATGTACAATTATGTTGCAATTTTGCATAATATGTTAACCGATAACTTCACTGAAATGTGTGGACAAAATGTGATTGTGTGTTGTCTGATTTTGTGATTGTCCCGTCACTCTTTTAAGTTAAAAATTGTCAGCAAGGCATATTGCTGATACGTTTGTATGGCTGCTAAGACAGAATGTGTACATGTGAAGCTAATTTTGGCCACAGAAGATTATCAGTGCTTATATGCAACTGGTTAGCATATTCTCGCAAAAGGCCAATATGGAGAGATGCATTTTGTGCATAAGGAAATTAATAATGTCTCCAAATGCAGATTGAATGGAGGTCTCAGAGAACCTTCTGGTTGACAGATGTCGACTAGGCGTTGGAATATGAACAAGAACTTTGGCCTCAAAAATGACCAAAAAAGTCCCTGGACGTAAAGCACTTGCTAACATGGTTTGCTCTGTCCGATGCTGATTCACCGGTTTATTTTTCAACTAGCATTGTGATGTACACGTGAGCTGCACGTTCGTACCATGATCTCCAAGTTGTTTGCTATCAGTTTCTTGTGCTGTCGTGCCGAGATGCGAACCTAGATTTGTCACAACGGGGGTCAGAGAGTCAGTTGCTTGAAGCTTGTCTGCATTAATGTGATGTATGGTATAACAGACTGTTTTATTCACATGCTTGTAAGACTCCTGGAGATTGTGTTGCCCTGTTAGTGGAGTTCATACACTGAGTTGAACATTCAGGTCTTATCAAAATAAATCTTACCTGAATCAAAGGACTGCCTTAAATTGTAACACAGTATTTAATGGAAGCAGTTCCGTGTGGTAGAAGACTGTTAGACAGCCAACTTAAATTTGCTAATGTCATCCAATTTGCCTTCTGTTTGAAGAAATGTTTTCATTATGCTTCCATTTCCTTCATTCAACTATTATTGTTCTTGCAAACTGTTTAAGAATTGCATTGATGTAAATATCATGTTAGAAATTGTTACACTGCTCCATTCCTTTGCTGTGCAAAAATTGTTCATGGACAATATGCTAATTGTCACTTTACCCCTGGTAGGGGTGTGAAGTATTGCAATCAGTGTGTCTGTCTGTCTGTCTGTCTGTCCACTCACATTTCAAAAACCAGACAACAAAATTTCACGGAATTTTCTGTACATATTTCGTGTGACCGTGGCTTGGCTCGGTCCTCCTCTGACGACAGTGCGATACGTTATGTACTTCTGGTTTTGTGAATGATGTCATTTTTATATTATGAATTGAACAAGCCACAATCAAAAACAACACATCTTTTGTCGAGTTCGCCAGGTGGCAGCACGTGGTGAAGTCTGCAGTCTCTGACTGCATCTAGTTGTTGCTGTTTTCTAAGCCGATCACGTTAGATCAGACAACTTGAGCAACTTAATTCCTGCTGTGGTTTGTTCTGGAGTGACTGATAACTGCTGTCTTTATACTGAATATCGTAGTCCCAAAAATTTTTACAGACAAGTATAAAGGTATAAGAACACTTGCTATGACTGCTTAGAATATAGAATACAATTAAGCAGCATGTTAGTTTTCCTTTAGCAATGGTGTGAACTGATGTCAGACAGTCATTGACTGGTGTTTGTGTACAGTGATGGTGCTGTTGCCATGTTGTGCTTGTCTGTGATCGATACTATTTCATCCACATTGAAAGTACGCAGCAGTGACAGTAGTATTGTTTGTGGGTGGAAGGAGGTAGGTCTGGTACCGTGGGTGGGAGGTACCCCGCTGGGTTTTGGGGCCGTCCATAAAGGACGTCCACAAAATTGGCAATTTTTAACACCCCTTACCCCATGCGGACGTCCGTTTCTGCATACATCATCGACTGTCAAATACTAAAGAACTCGTTTTTGAACAATGAATTTGCCACATTTTTATTAATACTGATTAAGCAGCAGACGTGCAGTCCTGTGTAATGTTAGAAGTGTTCAGACTGTTCAGTAGTATCACTAATCAGTCTTGACAAAAGCTGACTGTAGCCAGTCCGTCATCAGCGTCATACACAGTAGCAACAGCCGCTAGAGATGGATGGTTTTTGGCTGATTCGCCTCTTAACGGATGCATGGGTTCATGCCACAGACCAACGAGCCACAGACAGCAGACGTCTAGCGACCCAAGCAGTCCATTTAGTACAGCCACAGCCGTCACTGTAGGGGTGACAAGAAACACCGAAAGCCTTTGTGCAATACCGAGTTGTGGACGTCCGGATGCTATCAAACTCTCCCTCCCCCTTGTCTGCATTTGTCCGCATCTGAGCCTCCCCCTCTCTCGCTGCAGACGTCCTTTATGGACGACCCCTTTACCTAAGAGAAGCATTCCAAAGCCAGACCAACATAGAAAAGAAATTATACAACAAGAGTCATAAGTCACTGATATGTTATAGGAACTGAAGAACAGCAATTAGACAAGATATCAAACTGAACTGATAATTAGGTGTTGTGGTGGTTGGTTAGTTTCCACCCTGTTGTAGGCACTGGTGTAAAGACTTAAATGAGCCTCCCCTATTCTTTCCCAGTGTGGGTCATCGCCAAACAAAAAGGCCATGAGGTCGGGAGCATACTGTATCGTTGGCCATCCTTAATCTGGCAGAACTAAATCTCCATTCTCCACCCAAGACCTTGTCCCTGATATAACCTTTTGTTGTGCTGAAAGGGAACGTTAATCTCCCAACTAACCAACCAACCAACCAGTAGTATTGTTTGATGGCCCAACTGTATTGTGTGGCATTTCTGGGAGTCGTTCCACACTCTGGTTGTATGCAGAGACTGTTCTTGTAAATTGTTGGTCGCGTGTATGCCGGTGTGCCAGTACATGTAAAGTCGTCAAGCATATGCTGTGTGCTGTTCCTGTTACATATCTAACGACCTGGATTCTCCAGAGGTTAACAGGTGTAACATTACATCATATTTTACATACATATTTGATGTGGATGTCAGTCATGCAAGCTTTATTTTCATGCTGTGGCCTACAAAGTGTGGTGCTATTTAGTGGCAGTGCTTATCAAAACAACCTTATGGCCATTTGAAAATTTAGAGCATATTTGCATCATGCCAGATATGTACTACCATAACAACCGCAGTGCTTACCAGAGTATATCAAGTACTACAGAATTGCCTGTGGTAAGGAAAGACACTGCAAATGGCATCATATGCTGGACTTAATGCTAACAGTCCCGTGTTGAAGCCAGTTTAAAGATTCATTACCATTACTGGATGTTTTGGGCATACAGAATAATTTGTCACTCAGTGCAACATAAACACTAGCGTTTATATGACGAGTCTAAAAGATGGCAATAACTGACACATGACACATGCTGTGTACACAACCATTTTGCATGAGCCAGTGACTTTTCCTTAAGTGCTCTGACAGTGTTGGTAGGGTTGCATCTGACCCCTACAAAACTGCCACACATTGCCATAGATTCTCTTGCAGAACTCGTAGATGGGGAACTTGCTAGCCAAGGTTCATAAAACAGCAGTTGATATGGAGGTGGTTAGCCACTGACCCAAAGGTCTTTACTATCGTGGGAAGACACAAGTGAAATAAGGCATAACCTAAGGCTGAAAACCAACTGTTGCTGTTTCACATAGATGAATGAGTGAGCATACAATGCAATCAATCCCATGCAGTGTTCAACAACAACAGATTCACTTCACATGCAGTATCCGTTAACAGTATGTGCATGTAATGTCAAAACCAACAACTGACAGTTAAAACAGAATATTCTGCAACTCACTTTACATTACCAATTGATAAAGTGTGGGAATTACCGGGGGGAGGGGGGTTAACCCCCTAGTTCATGTACTCAACCCCCTATTTGCGACATGTATGTTGACCTTGGGGGCAGTGGACCCCCTATTTCTTTTAGATTAATTCCCACACTGGAATTGAAAAGGCAACTGAAGCACACTGTCTAATATCAATTTTGTAGAGATAAAATGATCAAAAACTCCGAAAAACTATATATTCTTAACATTTTGTAAGTGATATCATGCTAAAACTACTATTAACCTATCATCTGTCAACCAAACCACTGGGAGTGGCATATATAAAGTGTACAGCATCACATTATACCAAAACTACTGAAACATACATGCTTCTTGTATAGAAAATGTGGCTGCAAACAACCACTAACAGCAGCAACAAAGGCAACGCAACTGTAATAATATACTAATGCATCTCACTGTTAGAATCATACGTTGTGCCTAGGTCACCAGCTTGTTCAAACCTTACAGGACACTTTCTGTTCAACTTCAACAAAAACTACAAGTCGCAAAATGTTAAAATACAGTGGTATTAAAAGTCTGACAACTATAGTAACAATGGATCTTGACAAACAATTTGCTTGTTAGATTTAAAATAAAAGCTACAATTTTAACACGTTTCCAGTCTCCACGGTTGGTTACGTGGGTTATACGTAACGTGAAGAAATATGGTCAGCTTCCCACCAGTCATTTACACCAGGCACAAGTGATGAGGCCGCTGGCACTGACACCCGTGCATTTGCATCAATTGCCGTTAACGACAAATGTGTGGCCTGTAACTGACCAGAACTTCCACTACGAGACTGAGATGGACTTGATCTTGCATTTAACAACTGGCTGGATGACGAACTGGCCGCAACTGAACACTTCACATACACAGGATGACCCTACAGAAACAGTAACCATTCCTGTAATGCCCATGCATATTCTTATGCTTAAATTGCTACAAAATAAACCTCATTGGAAACGACACTGTTAAAGTGCATTATTGCAAACAACCGCAGAAATCCAGGATGTTGGACTATGCAACTGTATGCAAATATTCCCGGCATGTCCTTCCCTGTATTCACAGTATAACAGTATACCAATGTTATGGACGCCATCTCATAGCGATAGCGTGCCATATGCAAATGCACGGCACAATAAAACGCATAATATGCCAGCAAGCACATACTCAGTTTAACAGTAATAAGAACAATCAAACATTCCTCTACAGAGGCACATAGGTGTTCACCATATTACGAATGTGCAAGGTGCAGTCGGAGACAGCAAACTTTACAGTTTGCCCTCAGTGAAGCCACCTGCTGAACTGGACGAAATGTGCCACCTTTGATTCTGACCCATTTGTTCTATTATGTGAAAACATGACTGACCTCATCCACAAAAACAGAAGTACATAACATATTGCATTGTCGTCAGAGTAGGATCGAGCCACATCACAGGTAACATGTACAGAAAATCTGGTAAAATTTGGACATGCGGTTTTTGAGATGCGAGTGGACAGATACATAGACAGACTGATCACAATACGTGATACCCCTACTGGCATGAAGTAACCTTAAAGACTACTATGGTAGAATAATAGAAGTATGCACAACACTTACAATGTATTTCATCTGTACTAAAATGTTCAGAATATCACAAAACAGTATTCATTCCTGTTACTTATTGTCTGCCCATAGCCAGATTATGAACAACATTTGTGTACTTTTTATTGATATTTATCCACCTAATAATCAACAAAAAGCTTTCAAATCATTTTAAACAGCATGCTGCTTGGTGGGTTAACTGAAACTTAATGGTGCTTTCAACAAAATTTAGGTTCTGTCGCACCTTCAGGATGCTGTTTATCTTAAAAAGATAATCATTTAGCAAATGCAGACAAACTACTTTCAATGACGTAGAACACCCAACAGCTGATGTCATAGGAATGATATGACAGTGCTACAAGAATAGTACTTGTATGAGACTTTTAAATATTGCAGTTACATAAGGTCAACGTATGACACTCATTAAAACCCAAACTATTTGTGTACAAGATTCACATGCTGCCTTTATTGAGGACTGCATGATAAAATAATATTTATGAGAATGGCACAATTACTGCAGCAACACTTATACCATAATCATGTTATACTTGTGACAATGGTTAAAGCAGCATATATTCAATGCTGCTGTTGACTGCCTACACATTCAACTACTACATCTGTCTCTGTAGCCTACTGCACCACCTCTGCCACAGCATAGTACACATTAGACGGCTACCGTACGTTGACAGTGCTTAACTATTCCACAAGATGTATATTGTGACAAAGAGTACTAAAATGTAACACAGACATCAGCATATCGTATCTGTTGTCACATTCTCACTTCACCATGTTACACTTATTTTGCTATTAGTGGTAGACACATTTAGATATTATTACCTCCCCCACCGAAGGTGATGGGAGGTTATGTTTTCGCCGGCATCAGTATGCTGTTATTCAAGTCTGATTGTCACCATCGTTTGTCAGTCATACCTTTGGCCACAGGGGACGAGGTGATTAAATGTTAGAAGGTAAGGTCGGTGGGGGAGGTATGCGCTCTACTGAATGCCCTTCTAGTTCCATATACAGTACAAATTTTTGTACATGTATAGTAAATTGAATTCAAAAGATGGAGTCATTAGTAGCACAGAGAAACAAAATGCATGCATGTAACATTAGTACAGCAGTCAAACATGCAAAACAACACGAAACATTTTTCTAAATGAAAATCTGACATTAACAAAAAATCAGAAGATGGACTCCGACGCCACAGCGTTGACCTGTATGCCTTTGCCACTACATATTTAGGCCTGCTGTGACCTTGACCTCAAAATCTAACCAGGTCATCAGTAGGGGCTAGTGAATATTCCCTGTTAGTTTAATCAAAATGTTCAAGCCGTTCATGACATCATGGTAACAACATCTGACCGACAAACGAACGGGACATCCTAAAATATAACGCCATCATCGACACTATCAGGTGATGAATGCAAGACAAACATCAACAACAGCGAACAGCTTCGACTTATAGCCAGATAACAAATAAACAAAGTTTCGTATTAGCTGAATCACAAAACGTTACATGCTCAACAGAAAAAAAAATAAATTAGCCCCATACGGGACTGACGGTCGACTCTGCCAACTTCAAAGCCACGTGACACAAAAACTAGGACAAAATCAAACTTCCGGCCCTGATAAGCTTTAGGTATTGTGCCCTAATTTAAGATTCCATGGTCATTTGTCAGCCCCCATTATAAATGGGGGAGGAAATAGCCTTTGAAAATGGCCCAAATTTCCGACTTTCAAGGACTTGTGACCTTGACCTTGGATCGGGCCATACTGCATACCGTCATGCGTCATTCATCGACCTCTACCTACATAACCAAATTTCATGGACGGACGGACGGACATTTGAGACCCACTTTATTAGGTCGATTCGGAGGAGTCGACCTAATAAAGAACTTTTGCACACTATGCAATCATTGCTTTGACATTACTGTTTTGGTGACAAGACGTGCATCGACTCTGAAAAAATCTGCTCCTATTATTTCCAGACGTTCTTTTTTGGGGAAATGCCAGAAATGAGATCAGTTATATAAAAACTAAACAAAACGAACAGCACACACACACACTACAACAAAAATACCACTCAGTAACGATTCGGTTCACAAACCACTGTGTTTGCTGCAGATGCAATTTGGACCTTTGATGCTGCTACTCTCCGTCAAATTTCAAAAGATCAAATTTCAAAAGATTTACTCATTTTGTTATGGAAAGTACTGACTGGTATTTAGGCTGTGAACTAACCTGCATGCCAGCAGGCGAAGCAGCCAGCCACGGAGAATGCACGACGGGTTGGGAACCAACAGCAACTGGATATGCACAACGATATAACGATGGAACAGGAACGTTAACAGCGCCGGTGGTGTTCACCAAATATACAGGCAATACCTGTGTGGCTGCAGAGGAGGCCACCTGCGGAGCAGAATTGTAGAATACAAAACCTGCACCACTGGTGCTGTGTGCACTGGAAGGTTTCAGTGGTGCACGTCGCAAAGCCGCTTTGCTTGCACTGGACGGATTGACTTCATGAGAACGTGTTTCACTTTTTTTCAAAGAATCAGACTTAACTGTACATCACATAACAAATCACTGCTTGACATTACTGTTTGGGTGACAAGACAGGCATCGGCTCTGAAAAAATCTGCTCGTATTATTTTCCAGATGTTCTTTTTTGGGGTACAGCCGGAAATCAGATCAGTTATACAAAAACTAAACAAAATGAACAGCACACACACTACAACAAAAATACCATATTATGTTTTTTTATAAAACATAATATTATACACTATATATGACTGTCATTCAGCTTCACAGATTATGATTATTATGATTGTTATATCATCATTATTATTATTATTATTATTATTATTATTATTATTACTGACTATTACTGTTATCATATATGTTTCCGTGTTTTGCCAGGTAGTGCAGCAACATCAGTTAGATGTGGTGAGAAAATACAGCACCTTTTGATTCTTTACTTTCTCAGTAGCATTTCTGCCAAAAATTATCAAAATCGGTTCATGTATGTCAAAGTTATAGCAAGCCAAAGCTGGGACATCGTAAACTGCCGTTTGATGCAATAATTCTCTGTGACTGCAAGCAGTGAAAGGGTTCGGTTGTGTGTGTGTGTCGCCAAACAATAACCTTTAAATGAAATGACTTTTGACTGAGGTATTGGGCACAGTGGTTCATCTTCACCCTATTTAGGTCATGTTCGATGGTCAAGATCACAAATCAAGGTTCAAGGTCACAGTATGAAACAACAGCAACAGTCATAGTGTGTAGTCCACATAGTCAATATGTACATTGTACACTTCTGGCGGCCTCTAGCAAAGCAGATTAAACTCTATGACTAAATGTTGTGCTGGAGTGTTCAGGGCTTTCCTCGTTCATCTGGAAAAAACTAATGACAATGGCAATCCTGGTAAGTTGCTATGTTGGTGCAAGTATGCTGAAATGATTAATTGAGACTGTACCAGAGCGCTCAGTCGTGACAACCGTGCCAGATTTCTTTTCATTGCCGTCTTCGTCAGCACCTGACTCTGCCTTCTCGTTCTCCCTGTTTCGACTTATTCAAACAATTTATCAGTGTAGCCAGTGTCTCAGAAACCAACACTGTCAAACACATCTGTCAGTAACATACCACCTTTTGCACTAAGCCTACTTTAACGAGCAGTGACTCTTGAACTCCACCATCGTGGGTTATGTCATCTTCTATGCGAGTAACGAAAAATGTGAACTGTTCTTGTATTCCAGAAGAGTGACAAATGGTATTCAATTCTTCCTCTTCCCCGTTTTCCAGGGGAAGCTGGCTAGCTGGTTGCCCTCTTCTTTCTCCACCTGCTCCGGAGGAGAAGGAAAATAAAACTGCCGGGTACCGTAAATCCCCGAATGAACGCCCCCGGCGTTTATTCGTACAATAAGCCAATTCGGAAATGTTTCTAGGTCAGTTTACCGGAAATAGGTCACCGGGTCAATCGATGTAAACACAGGTTGGCTTTCACTTCGTTATTAACTTAAAATGTGCTAAAAAGTTTTGGAAAAGTTAATGTGTTTTACATAGTTACGTTGCGTTTTATGTTATAATCTTCTTATAAAACTTCAGTTTAGTATGAGTGACACAATACCTATTAATATGAAAATGGTGTAGTCCGGCGGATTTCGGCCGTGCATGACTACTGTACGTGTATAGCGTATAGCGTAAGTTGCTTAACAACTAGCTGACTGTTCCTTCACACCGAATCTGGCATGGCGTGGCACGTCAAGCTACAGCGAATCTGTCACCGCTGGCCGAGTAAAGATCATCGCGCCCTTATAACCCTAACCCTATCCTTAAAACCTGGCCCTTCCCTAACCCTAGCTGTAACCCTGTCGATACTTTCTATGCTGCGAAAATGGCTGCTTTTAATTTTTAGCTGGATTTTAACTTGTTTTTAGTAGTTTTTAGTCGCTAAACGCGTAATTTTATGTGTTAGAGTATAAAGTAGGATATTTACGGACTGTGTTGAAGCGAGAGTGTAAAGGACTATAGGCGAAGTGCTTCGAATTTCATATTGAACCGCTACCCTCCTCACTGGGCGCCATCTTGGGACGCAACTATCGATATCAGTACAGTTGCATTGGATTGGATCCTAATTCATTCACTCGTTTGGAGTATCTCAACAATATATTACATTACTTTCCAGCGGTGCACGCCACGCCGTTACCTTGGCGGTCCTTCATACCTGGACTATTTCAACGCCACGCCGATATCTGGACTCCGGCTATTGCATACAGACGTTCTGCCACTGGTTAGTCCGTGATTAAAGTACGATAACGCCGATCGTCATCTGGAGAAGAGGTACAAGTTGCATATCTATAATATCCAGCAGTTGCTATATAGTATCAGTACCATCAGCACATCAGTAAGATGGCAAGTGGACACAGTGGTATTACTACACGCACCAAGGGACCAAAATCAACAAAGAATGACAAGAAACCTGCACAGGGAGATAAAATGAATAGAGACGAGTGTGATACTTGTGTCGATTGTGGCACAGCTGTTAAGCACACACAGCAAGGGTTGAAATGTGATGGCTGTGATTTTTGGCATCACACTGAATGTGAGGGTGTGACTGATGAGGTTTATCACTTTCTTTGCAAGTATGATGATGACCCAACAATTACGTGGTATTGTAAAAAATGTGCTGTTATGAGCAAAAAGTTAATGGCAATGTTGTTCGCAGTCCAGGATAAGATGAACCAGATAGAGGACAGTGTCTTTGGAATGGCTAGCACCTTAAACTCAAAGATGGATGACCTGTCGGCATCACTGTCTTCCCGATTGGACAACAAAGAGCGTGAAGGTGTAGCAATAGAGGAGGTACAGAAGAACGTCGAAGCAAAGATGGACACTCTTGCCGACATCGTGAAGAATAAAGCAAAGATTGATACGCACTTTGTACACGATTGTGTGGAAGATGCGGTCATGGTCAAGGCATTGAAAGACCATGAGGAGCTTGAGGAAATACGAAAAAGGAGGAATAATGTCATTATACACGGTCTTGTTGAATCAACAGATGCGAATCCTGAAGCTAGACAGCAGCAGGAA
>Ga0209363_1000983_pt1 | contig 12684 bp, 5 predicted proteins | sample WorMetexBAHAMAS3_FD_187385 | JGI IMG/M metagenome (GOLD analysis project Ga0209363, IMG submission 187385) | Marine gutless worms symbiont microbial communities from Max Planck institute for Marine Microbiology, Germany - Inanidrilus exumae... | ecosystem: Host-associated > Annelida > Digestive... | reverse complement strand
ATATTAATGAGTGCTATTGGAGTGCTACGTACATCTGCTTCACAACCCAGGCAATTGATTCTTGTTCCAGGGCTAACCGCTTCAAAAAATTTAGAGTCATCCTACGGACCGACTAGAAAGCCCTCACTCGAGGTCGCACCGACCACTTTAACAATCCTATTGTAACTCTATGATTACTGACTTTACCTCTGACCTTCAACTAGTGTCAAGGTGAATCAGAACGCCAAATATATAGGTCAAAGGTAATAGGTCAATGGTCAAGCTACTGCACACACACACACACACACACACACACCAATTTGCTGAAACTGGGCCACTAAAGTAAAAAACTTTGAAGGGAAATATCTGGCCAAACTGCACGTGTAACACACCCGCCAGTGAATACAATCTCTCAATTGTACAAATATACACGTCAAACTTCACAGACAAGAACTGTACCGTGTACAGAAAGAAAAACTACAAACTCAGTGGAGCAACTGCTCGACGTGACACATACAACTACAGCCATTTTAAACTACTACGCACGCTAATGGCTCACTGTACGCATTCTTGTCATAATAATAATAAAAACAAGAAATGTGTGGCAGAGCTAGCATGTAGCCCATGCGGCATAGCAGTAATGCCCCTAGCGAATAACTGAAAACCGAGTACCGACTGCCATATTTTTACACTGTGTAGCCAGATTATCATAGATGAATCTTTTGACATCGGAATTGCGATATTCCACTCTATTTAGAAATGCCAAGGAGATGAATTAAGGTGAGTGGGCCGATTTCGCCCATTTTAACCCTAGAATTGGTTGAGTGACAGGAACAAGAGGGTCAAATCAGTTATCTGCGATCAAATACCTACTATATGGTACAAATTTTATGAAAATCGGTCAGGTGGATATGAAGGAATTTTGTCTGAAAGGTTTAATTCAAAGAAAGAATATGACGGGGGTACATTTTGCCTATCTTAAACTACGGAGTTACTGGACCAAAGTTCAGTAAATGTACACACAATGTAGCCAGGTCATCACTTTTAAAAATGAGAATGGCGACATTGCAATCCGTTTTGGAATGCCAGGCATACGACTAAAGGTGAATAGTTCGATTTTGCCAATGCTGACCCTATAATTGGTTGCCATGGTAACGTCCCTTGAGCCATCGGAAAAATGGGGTCAGATCGTCAATCTACAATCCAGTACCTACCATACAGTGAAAATTGGACCAGTAGATCCTCAGATCATGTTGCTCAATGGACAGTTTATTTTTAAAAAGAAGAAATTAACGCAAGCAAAACATATAGCTCGCGGGGCATGCATGCCGTGCGAGCTAAACAAACTCCTTTATGGATTCATGTCTGAGTAGGCTGGTATGAGACTGACAGTGAAAAATCAACAATATCAATCTCGTTGCCTCTTACTGACCTTCTCCATTGACTGCCTTCATCGATTATGTTTCCCTGATTAAATCAGTCCCACAGTACTCAACCCCAATCACATTCTCAAGCCGGGCTTAAGTCCATATTATTTTGTGAACTCAGACTAAGAGTGGCTGGACTCAACTACGTGACTGCTGATGACAACTAAGGACTTTTAATTGTCATGCCATAGATTTAGACGAAAAAGTCAGACTGTACAATTAACATAATGAACTACAAACAAGTTATTACACTAACACTGTCTGTAATAAACAGAGTGCAACAAACTATGCAAACAGACAATATCTGTGTGCCAATGTTTGCTCACTTCCTTAATGTATATCATCAACACTGACGCTGAGCTGAATTCGGACTTGAAATCTGCGGACCTGTATGCATAACTGTTTGGACTAGACTATGTTATGCGTTAAATAAATAAAGACTCATCAAAATCGTTGATCAACTGCCTCCTTCTGTGCTCTTTATCTTCAAATTTTACCATAATTCAGTCCACATCCCTTATCACTATGTCTTAAATATGACCAAACCTCGGTTTATTATGTTGTAGCATAGTTAATGGTGACATGTTTCAATTCCATACAAGAAAGCCTAGCCTTCAACGTCACACCACACAGCCATCTAATAATTCTCACCTCCGCATGACATAACACCGTTTCCATCAACAGTAACTGTGCACATAAAAATGTCGTAACACAACTATATACACATTAACACTACATTAACAACACAAAACGGACAGCAATTCCCAATTCCTACGTCACCCCACATGATTAGTGCAGCCGTCAGAGATGGAACTGGGTCTAACCTTTTGACCCTTCCGGAGTCCTTAACACAATGACCTGACGACCTGGTCGCTGAATGTTCTAAAAAGCTAATACCTTATCAGAAGTTCTGGACCAAACTGCATGTATAATAACTTAATACACAACAGCGTAAATTTAATACGACACAGCACGACATATAAAGTTATGAACTACAGACAAAAATAAAATTTCCACTATAGACCGCTGCCGTATTCTCTGCATGACCCCGGTCGACCGCGGACAATGTCCCCCCAGATGAAAGCCCCCCTCACCTAAAAAGCACAAGTTACCCAGTTGAGCAGTTGCTATTTTAGCAAAAGCTGTGAAGCTAACATCAAGTTATTCATTACAACAACCAGTAATTACTGTATAGATCAAAACCGGCCGCCGAGCCTGCATTTACTGCGAGTAGAGCAGCAATATTGTTTCTCAACCAGGGGGCACAGAGACATCATCACGGATGAGTCAGAAGAAGCTATGTAACAGTCATTACATTTGCTACAATGGTTCACCATAGAAAGCGGTGATGCCATATTACAGCTTAAACACTATTAACACCACCATCAGCAGCGAATCTAGGTTCGTTCAGTGGCCTCCAATGACCCAAGAGTGCAGATGAGGCTTATTTGTTGAACACCGTGATAATGTAGTAACAAACAATCAGCCACAGTTTACACGACCATTAAAACAGAAACAGTATTGTATAAAATATTTGCTACAATTTATGCAGACAATGTTTACTACAACTGTGTTAATTCATGTACAATCATTTCTTTACATAATACAACAACTTCACAGCTAACAACAATTTCAGTGTTTCTGTAAGAATCTGCGAAAATAAAAATTTGCTGTATCAACTTAACTGTAACATTTAACAATCACTGTACAGAAATAATAAATCCAAAAATAAATTAGCCCCGTACGGGGCTGATGGTCGACTCTTCGCAACGAACGGACCATGCCAACTTCAAAGTCACGTGACGCAAAAACTAGGCCAAATATCAAAAGTCCGGCCCGATCAAATTTAGACATCGTGCCTTAGTTTAAGAATCAGTGGTCAATTGCCAGCTCGCATTGTGAATGGCGGAGGAGACAGCTTTTGAAAATGGCAGGATTTCCTACTCTGAAGGGCTCGTGGCCTTGACCTTGGATCTGGTCATACTGCATACCTTCATGCATCAATCATCGACCTCTAACTACATGCCGAATGTCATAGAAATCGAAAAACTTTTTGTGGATGGACGGACGCATGTACATAAGTAAGTACCTTTGAGACCAGCTTTATTTAGGTCGACTCTGTCGAAGAGTCAACCTACTAACTAGTCAATCTAAGAACATGGATGACAAACAGATATTGCTAATTATCTTGAAATTTTTTGGCAACATCCAAATATGAACTATCACAATATATCAACTATATAATGATGATATCAATAATAATAACTAGATATCACACAAAAAGCATATTAACTCTTTGCCAAAAATGAACAATGTTAGTTTCGTTTTTGGTCAGCATTTTGAGGGGCATAATGATTCATTAGCAATGTTAAACAAATTCGTGTACATAGACCAGCATCCCGAATCTATCCCGATAATGCCCAAAAATCCAGTTATCCATATCCTGTCTCAAGATCGACCCTTTCTAAAAAATTTCACAAAAGTTATCCACAGCTTTTTGAGCAATCCTTATATCTAACGACTCAACAAACAAACAACAAACAAACCGGAAAAAAATCAGAGGCATTGAACTACTCCAAATACTGGGGCCAAAAACCACTCATCTAGGCCAACATTCAAAGGTAGTCTTCACAAACTGCATGATATTATTTTGTGCTGTGGTGGTTAAGAAGTCCAAAATAATAGGGAAATGGGCCCAACCCAATTTACGGTTGAGGCTCGGAACCTTGGCTGTCCCTATGGATCAATGCCCCTGAAATACATGCATTGCCTGCTTTATGGAGGTAATAAATAGCTGAATGAATGGTTGAGCTGAACACATAATTACATGTGTAAAAACTTGGCAGCAGCTGCATCATGATGTGACACTGCACAAACAGTGAGATTATTACTTAGAACAAATGGCAATGGCCGAATAATTAGCTATACAGCGTACAGATGACTAGAGAGACTTCTGCTCAACATAAAAATCTAGTTCCAGTTGCAACCACTAGGTGCATAACTCACTACTCTGTATTCAACATACTACAGCAGAAATCAATGATCAAATCAACGTTTGTGTCACTATCACAAGATGCTACAGGAACAGGTGCTATCAGTGTTTCACAGCTTGCTGCAAGTGTCAGCTTCACAACGTACTGTACTGGATGTTTCCTCAGAGTCAAGACACCACAATATATCCACATCATTCCAGTGACAACATGATCATCTACTTTTGATATACCTTCACTAATACTGCCAGCGAATTCCGCGTTTTTATCATGGAAAGCCACATTCAATGTATCTGAGTAGTCAGCAAATACCCAGTTCATGTCACTACAGCTTACCACTTCGACAGTACTGATGTGATACTGCTGACATTTGCAATTGTATTCTAAATCCTCATTGCATTTGATGTGTGCTGAGAGTCCTCAACCCTGTGTCAATCACACTGCCATCAGGTTTCATCAAATCATAAGACTGTACAAGTGTTCAGATGATTGCTTAATACACACAACATTATCATGACAGCACACGACTGATGCTTAATGTGCATGTACAGCTAAGTAACTGAATGCCTCTGGCAGTGATGTGTGCTGTAACAAAACAAAAGGGGTCATTGTAAGCTGTGGCTACTGCAGATGCAACATCAGCCAGTTTCGGACACGGTCTACATGCGGTGCATCTCAATTAGTAGACAAGAAAACTAACAGGTGATAGCAGAAATCCAACTGTTATTCTGTCTCAGCTCAATTGGAGGACATGGTCTACATGCGGTGCATCTAAAAAAACTAACAGGTAATAACAGAAATGCAGCTGTTATTCTGTCTCAGCTGGCTGGCTTAACTCAACTGCAGTACAGTGAACAGTCAAGATATGTGACAATCTCATCTATGTTACTGTGTGCAGCAGTCATCAGCAGTGGCAGTGTCATCTGATACACTACAGCTGCTTCCTACATTTTCTGGCACAGAAGAACCATGTCTTCGGTCATCTGGCATGGCATAACCATCCGAAGTGCTTCCCGGTACAATTTCACCATTTGTTGCATTTTCTGATGTGTAACAACTACGTATAATGTCGTCCATATCTGCGGCAGTGCAGCTGGGTGAAGTTTCATCTAAACAGCTATGGCTACGAATATTGGAATCATCACGTACATTATCCTCTGTCGCTGGGCTGGAGTTTGTATTGCCTGACAAGATGAAGTGTGGTGCAGCATCACCCAGGCTCATGCCACAATGTGTATTATCACGACTGACATATGTTCCTTCAACCTCTGGCACAGAGCAACCACATGGTGGAGCATGGTCTGTTCCATCTGAAGTACTGTCTGCAGTTGAGTGTCCTTCTGCATCATCATCCGTGTCACAGCAGTCTGCACGTACAGTGTCACCTGGTCTACAGCAGCTGTATATAGTGTCCTGTGTTGCAGTTGCCAAGCTGCTGAATGCAGTACCATTAGTGGCCACAGAGCAGCCGTGACCGTGATCAACAACATTCAAGCCAAGTTTGGCAATATGTTCTGTGGAGTGGCTGTCGGTAACACCAGGCTCACAGGAACACTGTGTAGTGTTCTCTGGTGTGCAGTTGCCAGTTTCCGTGGACCAGGTGCATGTGGTAGTATCTTCCAGCACAGAGTAACTGCCATGTTTTGTGTCATCTGCAGATGATGGAACATACACAGCATCTTGTTGGCTGGCTCTACTGTCTGACGCTACACCGCTGTGTTGTCTGGAACAGTTATCTGTAGTTTCTTGTTGCGTGCAGCTCATCTGTTTATAATCATCTGACACTAAACAGTCAGTAGTGGCGCCATCTGTGCTGTTGCAGACGTGTGGACTAGCATGTGTTGTGGCCACCGATACGCAGCAGTTGTCGGATATGGCTTCTGGCACAGAATCCGCATGTGTGTTTTCACCAGGCAAGGCACAGTCACGCCTAGTGTCATTTGACATGTTGTAAACACTCGGCATGCTGCATGGCGCAGACTCGGCATGTGTCGTATCTACAGATGAGCTCACTGTCAGGGGATACTCCAGTGTCATACCAGGACATGTTACCACGGACCTTAGGTGTGCATTTAATGACGAGTTTAACGCTGAGATACTTGTCAGCATGGAACTCAGAGGTGCAGTTGCTGATAATCGTGGTGGTACTGGTGATGGAGTAAACTGAAATCCAGTGGTATCATTAGCACTGATGCAGTTACTTGGTGATGGCTGCGGTACAGGTAATGGAATAAACTGACATCCATTGGTGACAGTAGCAGTGCTAGTGGTACTTGATGCATTTGGAGATTGCTGCGGTACTGGTAATGAAGTGAACTGAAATCCGGTGGTGAAATCAGCAGTGCTACAGTTACTTGGCCCCGCATCTGCGCATGTGTGCTGTCGGCGGTACCTAACAACATAATTATCTAACGTTCTTTGTCGAGGGTCATTCGGTGCTGCTGCAACTTCCCCGTCAACTTCATCCGACATTCGGTCAAAACTTGCATCATCAGTGTCGCTAGAAGTCTCACTGCTGACTTCATCTTCGTCATCATCATCACAATCCTCATCATATGCTACAACCACCGCCTCTGGACCCGGCAACCTCTCCACTGTGTCAAAGTAAACCCTATGTGCCTCAAATCCATTTGCAGTTGATACTGATGCACTGTTCACACAGGCTGAACTGGCTGGTAACAATGAAGATGTTGATAGCGATGGTAGTGACACTGATGAAGGTAACTGGCCACTGTCAAGGCAAAAACGTTTCTCTGGTGGAGGCATTCCATCGTCACACTCAGCAGGACCATTCTGTTCAAGTCCAAGCTGCAGCAGAGTCCGTATGAAGTGCGTGCGCACACGAGCCGCGTTGAACTCGACACGGCCATGTGGATTGGCACAGCCACCGTGCGAACAAGAGCAAGGAAATGCCATCTGGTCGACCTGGCAACCGATGCCGGACCTACAGCAGGGACACAATGGCGGCCGGCAGACTTCACGGCACGAGCAGCCACAGCGACTGCGAGACAACCGCAGACTGCGACACACCTCACGCTCCACCGGATCGATCCGAGCAACCCCGGCCTCGCGTAACATCGACCGGCGCTGTCTTGCCGGCACTGGCTGCAAGAAGTAATAATCATCCAGGGCCCATTCACTGGCAGCAGCTGTCAACGGCTCACTTGAGAAGTTCTCCGGCAGTAAGATCCGACCCTGGCGCTGGTGTTCCAGTAGGACCCTGTGATGTAGCGAGTGACGCAACTGTGCATGTTCTGCCAGACTGTACTTCTCCACTGTTGTGTGACGATCACCCATCCCTAAACATTCCAGTAACAACTGCAGAACCTATTCTTGTACTGTTTGAACACTGTTTTAGTTTTATTCGATCTATTCGGTCTCATGACCGCCAATCTGAAATAAACACTTACTTACTTACTCCCACAGCACTATTTAGCATGGTGATGCTTACACTGCTGTAAGAGCTACTGGCCAAGTCAGTGGATAATGGCAGAGCTGGGATGTCAGAAGTCCATAACCCCTGAACCAACTGACACTGATAAAATATTTCTGTAAAAACAGAGTAAATTCTAGTGACAATGCTGTCAACGACGTTCAAACGCCGTCGATGGCATCAGTCAGAATGACACTGAAATCTATCAATACTAGATTTTTGATAACGTTCCATCTCCCGCGTTCAAACACTATCGAAGGTCGTCAACGACATTCAGATGCTGTCGATGATGTTCGATGGCGTTCAAATGCATGTGAAGGCGTCATTGACAATGCTACATTAATCTCGGATTGTTGACCATAGGCCAACTAGTGTATACAGTGTCAGTAGCAACATACTACGGATGTTAATCGGAGCTTTGAATATTAAAACAAACCCATTTTAACATCCCTACAACATACAGTTGTTGAATATGGCGGATCATTTTGGGACCGTGTCGTATTGTATTGCAATATTTGGTGCAGTATCATATCGTATCCATCGTTTTCCCCAAGGCCGTATCGTGCCATCACTGGCAAATTTATTTCATCAATATATCCAATAACATAAAATATATGGATCATCAGAAAATATATGCATCATTAGACATACTAACACCTATGATGCACTGATCGGTTTCTGGTATCAATTATCTGTGTTATATGCTTAAATGAAGAACCATCCAGGAACCACTCACAGAGGTTAACTCTCTCCACTCCAAAGTCGCCACCTAGTGAAAGTCAATGGAGTCATGGTGGGTGCTGCAATCAAGCAATCCCGGTGAGATTCAGATAACCCACAAAATATAACCGACCATTCCTCATATAAAGTGTACCACTTCCCAAAATTTAATAAGAATCCACCCAAGATTCCCAGTAAAACAGATGTGCCCACAAACATCAACAAATTCAAACTAGGGGCTTCCCTGAGATATCAGCTGAAAACCGCCAACAAAATACTGTTTACAGAGGCAATAAACGAATGTCAAACATGGCAACTGTTAGAATCATTAGCAAAGCAGACAGTTTGCTATTACCCAGAGTTGATCCGCCCTGACTTGGGACACAGGTGAAGCCCTGAACACGAGGGAAGTAGTAGACGGTCACATCATCAAAACTCACAGACTTCTTCACGTGGCCCTTGGCAAGTCGAACACCGTCCCCTGATCACATTAAACTACGACATGAGTTGACAATGCAATCTGACATGAGAACATCCATTACATACCGAATAAACTTCAATTTGTTTAGTAAATGTTGGTTGCGTGACACAGTGGTGGAATGCTGGTCTTTGGCTGGCAAACATTTCCTGTCCTGCGCTCGACCTGCAGCTGATGGGCGACCACTTATGTGGGTAAACCGTCTGCTACAAGTCAACCAACCAGGCCCACTCAGCCTTTCATCCTTTCGGGTTCAATATATGAGTAGTAAGTTGCAATCAGATGTCTGCTACCTTCGTCATTGTGGCGCCATAAGGTGAATGCTTACGGGGTGAAGGATTCGTGTGGCTGGTTGGGGCAGTGGTGCGTGGATCCAATTGTCCGTTAGTGTGGGCAATGTATAGCCACATACTGCACTGCAGTAGTGTTGTTACGACCACCAAACTTTCACCGCCAACGCGGTGGTTAGCTACTACCGAACCAACCAACACCGCCATCGCGGTGTTTTACAGTGTGCTCGGCGGTCTTTCCGGACGCTGTTTGCTGAAAACTGCCCCTCACTTTGGCAGCGTGATTTGATCCCTGTGTGAACATGAACGCATGGCGAGATCAGTTGACAGCGATACCGCCCGCCCTCCCCGCATCTCCGCTTCCCCACTTGCAAACAACAGGACTGCCCGGACAGCAGTGACAGTCTAGGCACTGTAGGCCTACTTAGTGAGACCGTCGCGATGGTCTCACTTAGTGCACCCTCCACCGTCGCGTGCAGTGAGCAATTAGCGCATTCCAGGACAACCAAACCTAAACCGCTACATCCACCTATTTCCAATTAACAACCCTAGCCTTGACACCGACCAATATTCGCCACCGCCACCGTGGTGGCATGTCAAAAAAAACACCGCCACCGACTGAGTTGCAAATTCCTGCCACCAGAAACAACACTATGTTGCAGCACCATTAGCTCTTGCCAATCAGCTGCCACTTCCGAGATTGTGAAGCGCACCAGTCCGGTTATCTTGTAAGTAGTGCTAGAATCTGACCTTTACCTTTACAACTACTATTACTACTGCTTCCATTTAATGGCCTTTTTTCCAACTGTACCTGGGTGAGCTGGTACACCCCTAGCATTCTCCTCTTCCACCTGTTCTGGAAGAAAACCAGTGACGATTAAGAAACAGGGTCACTTGACACCCAAACATCAGTGTCAAAGCACTGAAGGGAATACTGCTAATCAAACAATAATGATAACAGAAACATTTAAAACATCATTCAAATGAAATCAAACTAAAGCATCAATTTACACAGAATCGTTTCAAGAAATACTCAGAGGTGCCTGCTACATGTATGCATGCTCAAAATTCATGTTTTAAGGCTCGATTTGAATTGCAGATGTTACGTACCAGTGGAACATGGATCTGCAGTGTCAGTACTTCCATCTGTTGGCAAACTTGTGTCATCACTTGCTGATGACTCCAGTACTGCACTACATTCACTGTGTCCATCTCCATCATCACAGTCGTCATCATCATCATCATCCTTGCTGCGGATGTTGAGCCCCTGTTCTATCTCGGTGCTGCTGCCACTGATGATCGATGTGGACACAATGCTGGCTGCTTCGCCAGTACCATCAATATTGCAATCATCCACGTCCAGAGCTCGTTTCAGCATCACAAACTAACAGTTCCAATGTGCCAGTAGTGCACCTTGTTGCAGCAGGACACACACAAAGTAAAATCAGATTAATGTAACGTTACAGTGTCAAAAATACATAACTGCTTAGACTCTCAGTCAATCACAACACAATACCAAAGGTTACAGTGCAATCTCTGCATCTCAATACACACCAGTATTATTGACTAAAGGCAAAGGTGCCATACTTCTGCATTATGTAATGTACCAGGCACACTTACAAAGAAACCGCAATATTTCAGTTCCAGAATTCTTTATACATAGTTTTTACACACTTCAAAGTAGCTTTTTTATTTTTAACTTATACCAGTTTACACATCATTTTAGTTTTAGTTCACTACCAATACATCCAATTCATTTTGTCACAAGTCTCACAAATAGACTCATTGCAGAATTTACTGGATTTCAGTAAGGCTTGTAATCTTATGTTAACCATGTCCGTTCCACTCTCAGATGATAATGTAGTCAGCTATTGGCCAACAAGTATGCAGCACTGAAGCTTCTGGAAGAAGATCAAAGGCTACTCCACCTGCTGTATCACAGTGGCCGTTACACTGCTATAGTCGAAGCAATCACATGTTCGGCTAGCCACTAGTCAGTGCATTTACTCTCATCCAGCAGTAACGAGTTGCTATCTCGTTCCCACGAGTCGATATTTCGTGCGAATAAGATAACTTATTTTGCACAATATCGGATAAAATGGTAATGATAACAAAGCTTATAACATTTCTTTCATTCAATGCCCATTTTATCCGATATTGTGGGAACGATATAAATTTTTTTTGGCAAAACAAATTGGATACCCCGGTAATTATATAGACCGTGCGTGTGCATGCTCTATATAATTATCCAATTTGTTTTGCTCAAAAAACTCCATTAGCAAGGCATTGTATTCGTCCTCCATGCGGGTATACGCCACGCCATAGATATCTGCTGACGGTTCCGTAGCCGGCAAACTGCGGAACCGTCTTGACTGTTCCGTAGTCAGTGCGTATCAAAAATAGCACTGCAAGGAAGCTCAGTTTCGATGCCAAAGCACGGCGCTATTAAAGCCAAATATCCAGCCGCTTTAGCATTTTCTGGTCGACCAAAACTGCTAAAGCAGCTGAGAAAATAGCATTAACCTAAACTAATGCTGATAAGTAGAGTAAGAGCAGAGCATGGGCCGACAACAAGATGGTATGGTAAGCAGTGAGTGCAAGATTTGCAATTATTCCGACGTCACATAAACGTGCAAAAAAATAAGTACGAAGAAAATAAATGCACCAGACCGATATAAATCATTCGGGATTATAACCTTAAGTTTCTAATATCACAATTAAATCACAACTTTTTCTCCACATAAAATTAGCATCTGAATCATATCCAGCTAAACTCGAGATAATTAAAAAGAGTTGGATCAGTTTCAGAATTTTATGTAAAACTGACTGTCAGTCGACCGATTTTGAGTTGATATTGACACGCTGCTGCTTTATTACTAGAACTTAAACAGAAAAAAAGTTGCAAAAGTTAGTCCTTAATGTTACATTTCGACAAATTCACCGGTGAATAATTTTACCACGATGGTCGCCGCCTATACCCTACCGTACGCCAGGTTCGTCGTCGGGTCAGCGAGGGAATGTAAACTTCATTGAAATTCCTGGAAGTTCCTGGAATTTCGACGATTTCCTAAAATTCCAAATTTTTAACGACCGGGTATACCCGCCCACGGCGTATACAGGTTGCTTCTTGCAATCCGTTTTTTTCCGGAGGCGCAGATTGCCATGAATTAATTACCAATTTTTAGCGAACGTACTACGTTACGTTCGCTATATGCTATCAGGCGTCCGTCTTCTGTCTGTTGTCTGTCTGTTGTCTGTGACGTTGGTGCACCCTACTCAGGCGGTTGAACTTTTCGGCAATTTTTTTTCACCATACGATAGCTCAGGGACTCTACTTTTCTGGTGCCAAAAATCGTTGGTGGGGGAC
>Ga0209363_1000981_pt1 | contig 12692 bp, 10 predicted proteins | sample WorMetexBAHAMAS3_FD_187385 | JGI IMG/M metagenome (GOLD analysis project Ga0209363, IMG submission 187385) | Marine gutless worms symbiont microbial communities from Max Planck institute for Marine Microbiology, Germany - Inanidrilus exumae... | ecosystem: Host-associated > Annelida > Digestive... | reverse complement strand
CATGGGAGGTGTATGTGTAAGTGTACTTTCTGCTGAAACTACTTGGCTTAATGTGTAACTAAAAAAGTTCAGCATCCCATGTTTTGTTAATAAAATAGAACGTTGAGTAGAACCAATGTCGCTAATTGCTTATGTCTCGGTTGGATCTGTTTGTTGACAGGTGGCTGTCAAGAACAATATCGACGTGTTCTACTTCAGCTGCATCGTTCCAATGCACGTTCTGTTTACCGAGGACGGTGAGATGGACAAGCGGGTTTTTCTGGCAACGTGGAAAGACATTCCTGTGCAAAATGAAGTACAGTACGAGATCAGCAACGTTCAGCACAATGCAGGTCTGTTTAATAATTTACTTTGCATGTATTTGTTTTTGCATTCACAGCTGACACTGTTGGAAGAGCATCCGGCCTGTAAAAGTATTGTGTTGGGGACCATCAGTTCAAGCAGTTATAGTTTTCTCTAGTACTTCCTGGAGTAGATTTTTGTTTGGCTGCACTGTTGTGTAAACTTCCTTGTTCAATGTCTTTCGAGACCATCTTAGTCTTAAACATTTCTTTCCAATGCCAGTATCGTTCTTTCAGAATTAGTCCCCGGAACTGCCACTATACGCCGCCAAGCTGCTAATATTAAAAACCATTACCACCGTTAAGATAAACAGTTTTAGCGGTTTCTACCATACTGCTAGTAACGAACAAAAGAAGGCTCTTTCCCGAGTTTGATGTTAGTTACTGCATGTCAGGTTCCCGACATATGTTCTTTCTTCCTACATGTCCAGTTCCCGACATGCAGTGACTAGAATTATATGTCCGGCTGACCGGTTCCCGACTTGTAGACACTTGCTAGTTTTATATGTAGGTGACGTTGTAAAATGTCATCTTCTCGGCATTCTGGTGTTGAAAATAAGTTTGTAACAGCACATCATACTTTGCTGATGAACAGCGTGATATTCGACACTTGCACCCCACCGAGCTGACAGTACTGGCTGTCATTCATTCACGACAATTACACTACATACTTTGACATTGGCTTGAAAATAATAGGAACCGTTCGCAAGGCAGTGTCTAAGTCAGTGACGTTGCTTCAGTGATATTGATTTGTACTGCACGTTAAATATTAACTGAGTGAATAGGCCGACATTTTCTTGGTTTTGTACTGTGATTTCGTCGTTTTTGGCAGGTTATAGCCTATAGGCCTAGAGAATGCATTATTTGTGGCTTTTTATATTCCAGTGTTATAACATTTACTAGTAGGTCGCTAACAAGCCGATAAGACCAGCTGCTAACCTTTAGTGGTCCAAGCAGCCGTTAACTTAGTGGCTTAACAGCTCAGACCGCTAAGCCAGCCACTAACATTTCAAGCCAGCCACCAAAGTCTTAGCAGCTGGTTCCGGGGACTATTCCAAATCCTTCGTCAATAGCCATGTTTCACAGTTTCAGGTTTTGCCTTTACACTGATTTAATCTTCCAAACTTCTGGTGGCTAAACTTGCTAGTGTTGTTGCTGTTTCGACAGAAATGTCTTTCTTGCAGTCAAGATGATAGTTTGGTTAATGATCGTTATGAAATATTCTATGCTTATCTGCAAGCATGAATGTATTCCAGGAAAAATATTTTAAAGTTGTGGGGTGCTTCCTGTTTATAATGAACTCTGACATTTATCATTTGCAGATACCGTGTCACAGAAACTCCGCAACAATAACGTGTTCACTGTAGCCAAGCGTAATGTTGAGGGCCAGGATATGCTGTATCAGTCAATCAAACTGACCAACGGCATCTGGCTACTAGCAGAACTGAAAATTCAGCCAGGCAATCCCAATTTTACGGTATACAGTCTCTTCTTTGTTACTTCCTTCTCTGTTTAATGTTTTTGTAGCAGTTGATTTTACTTGCAGTTTAGTTGCCTACGGTTCCATGTATGCTGTAGATTATATGGCCACAATATTTTGGGCATTTCAGATGTATTACACAATAACAGGGTCCATCTGAAAACTGTAGAACACTGCAGAGTTACCAACTGATTGTTTATTTCACATCTTGTATAAGTTCACTATTCTCATTCTGCAGTGTCCCGTGGTGTCCTGCAGTAGCCCTGCATAATTCTTTGGCTTTCAAACTTTACACATTAACATGTATAGCACTACATATTAGACCCTTCAGCCATTGTCACTAGCTGTTTCTCCATTTTCTTGTCACTGTATAAAAATATTTTTTAGCAGTAGCATTCGTTGCCAAACACTCTAGGCTAAACTAATAAAAAACAATTTTGTAACAGTAGTATGTGTGTGAATTTGATGCCATATGAGAGTTTAATGCTCGTCAAGTGATAAGTCTTGTGCTGGACTGAATTCATCTGCAGTTCACATGTTGTTCTTATTTTCAATTTTGTAGCAGCAAAGTTGACAGCTTCAGTTGCACACCGTCTTGCACTTAATGGTTATTGCTATAATCAAATTTGGCACAATTTGGAAGTAATTTTAACTTTAATTTCATTTTTGCAACAAATTTGGCTCAAACATGACAGAAATTTTTGAGATGTGATTTTGCAAGTCGAAAGAACTCAGCTGTATGGTCCGCTATCTTGACTCACTTGTATGTAAGGCTGGCATTTCACTGATAATTTACGGTACCTAATTGCAGCTTATTAATGTCCCACCTAATAGGCCAGTATTGTTTTGCTCACTGGTGTCTGTCGTCGTCTGTAACTCTGCCGGCGGACGGGCCGGCCGCGTGGGCCGGCCCGCCCGCTGGCTTGGTCAACACTCCACGTCGGACCAGTAGTGTTACATCCCATTAGGGCGACACCTTGTTTATTCAATTGAATCTACTGTTATTATTATTGTCATTAATTATTTTGAAGTACTTCATCTTGCTCCAAAGAATCAGTCCCTGTAAATTGTGATATTTACAATAATTACCACTTTTAAGGTGCCATCTGACCTAAATTGTGTTGAAAGCGCCATTAAACCACAACCTGCCAACACTTATCTCGAGATGGACCTTCTTTATATGAAGTTGTATTAATAATTATTATTATGTTAACAATGATGATAACTGTAATAATAATGCAATATTTGTATGACACCTTCAGGTCTCAGGATATAGAGGCACTAGTGACTTCAGGTTAAAACACTTCAAACAGGTGGGTTTTAGGTTCAACAAGATAGTGACAGAAGGTAGTTTTTGACTTATCAGTACTAGAACTAAACTGTCATAACATGTTTAATGCTAATGGTGATTTTGTGTGCAGTTATCTCTGAAATCGAGAGCCACCGAGGTCTATGCCGGAATCCATCAGATTTATGATGCTATCTTGCATCTGTGAATCTGCATGTTTTAAGTGTCTATTTCATGTACCCAATACTGTAGGATGATTAGCTTAGTGCACTGTTCTGCAGCAGCGACATTCCGCCATGGTTTTGTAGAATTCACCAATTCATGTTGTGTAGAAAGTTCACGGTGAAATGATTTGCCTGCACTTTGATTCACAAACAAAAGTATCTTATAAATTTCAAGTGTTAATAGCAACAGAAGTGTACTAGATAATTGTTGCTGTCTAGTGATGTTGTCGATTCAGTTATTGATCACTGTTGGCAAATTATGTGATAATAAGTTTAGTGCTGGGTTGTTCATCGAACATGCTGTTAAAGCACAGGTATTAATCTTTATAGTAGTTTTATTTTGAAATAAATTATCATATGCTAGATTTGAATGCGGACTTGTTACAAAAACAAAACTCATGTACACCGTACATACTCCCTAATTCTAGTTCAATCCAGACGAGCCATTGCTATTATTCTGTGCTTAGTGAGGTCATTCAAGGGCGTTCTGTCACCATTCTCAGTTTGATCATAGTTTGTTAGCAACCTTTTATCACAAATCGCTGCATAATGCATAAATAAATCATAAATCGCAATCATTTTATCACCTAAAACTCATTCTTAGGGCATTCTTGTGATACTGAAATGAAATATCAAACCTGTAAAATAAGAAGCAAGTTATCCTACTGGATGCATTTCGAAAGTAACTTTATTCATCAGTGCATTCATCAACCATGCACTGGGACCATCAGAACACCAGTATAGCGAGACCACAATTTCGTTCCAAATAAAAACACATCGACAAATTCAATTTCATTAAAACACCGTTGGCTAGGCATTAGGGCAGACATGTGGTCCGTGAAATTTTACTCGGGCAACTAACGGGTGAAATTCGGAGACGACAAACCAACATATAGTACAAGCAGTGACAGCTGGGCAGCATTTCAGTGTTTGTTCAAGCAACACAGAACACGACAGTATAACAACAAACAGACAAAGTGCACACAGAATCATTCCTATGCTCAGCAACATTTAATTAGATGTTCGGCATGCAAAGTTGCTGCAGCTGGACACTCATTATCCCTTCAGTGATGACAGGCCTGCTCGCATGATTTCATCCACCAGCAGCAGGTTACTGGCGATGACCGTACTGACAACAAACCAAACATCAAAATTATAATCATCCATGAAAAGAAAATTACAAACTATTACAGGTGACTGTTCTAGAACTGCCAGCATTAATGGGGAAGTTTTCCACTGCAAATTAATCTCCCATTAACGTTAATTGGTGACTAATTTGCAGTGGAAAAACGGCCCTATGTATCCATGTGTTCCATTTTTCATTAGCACTTGAATCTCCACCAATATGAACCAACGGTGATCAGCAAAACCATCACAAATGTTTGTCAATATGGTGCTACTTTATGGTACCGGTCTTATTTTGGAGACCCTCACCAATTTTGTGGGCAAAATACTCATTAACTTTATCATAGAACACTCAAATAATGACTCGGCACAGCCAAACAAGGAACTGCGTTACAAAAAGAAAACATACTTGTTTTAGGGGCTTTCCCCAATTTTTTCAGGGGCAAGAATCACCGGGTGATGCATCCCATCATATCCTGTTCACAAATACTTAGTATGAAAGTAATGATACGATTAAATGCATTATACTGCACGGTACATGGACAACAGTTGCACCTACCAGTCTACCACCAATGTTCCCTCTAATTTTATGCTCGTATGAATGGCGCAGTTGGCTGTCTGTGCAGTAAAGTTGAAGGGCTGATCAAGCTAAATATTATGCCTAAAATCAGTTCAATAAAATTTAATTCCATTAGTTTTAAACCTTAACCTGTAAACGTATATTGTAACATTACTATTCACAATCGCATCCATCACTGTCACTTTTAAACATTTCAAGATGATATTACTACTTAGCAAATGTTTTCACAGTTTAAAATCTTATTATCGATAACAGAAGCTTAAAGTGTTCAACAGATGACACCTTCATAACGAAGTGCTACAATTTGGTAACAATCTGTTGTAAAAAGGTATATAGGCCTTTTAGCAAAATGAAACTGAGTAGAGTTCATCAATGTTAGTAGAATAAGATACTTATCGAGAATATCTGTAAATTGTGTGTAACTGTAATCAAACTGCAGATTGTAAAGCTAAGGTAAAACATTTGGTATTTTACACTAGGAATTATAAATGTCATACAAAATAATACTTTGATGAAATCCATACATTGCACAGCTGTCAGTTTCAACTACTGTATCTGCTTTTTGAAACGAATTTAATTTCTAACTGTTGCCAGTTTAAAACTGTAAGTGATGCACTTTCATAAACACTTGGTGGCCATGTCTATGGGCAAGCGTAACGTAACAGTCTGGCGTCTGTCTGTCTGTCCCATCATTTATTCTAACCTTAATAGAGTACACAGCACATACTCAACGTGACTCGACAAGGGTAGCATGCAACTCGACCAGTATACATTTCCATCCGAGTATTACGAGGACGGTCATACTTGTTTAATTAGAAAAGTCAGTACACGACAAGAAATTCAGAGTGACACACACACAACTGAGGTCCAAAAATTAGATGCCACTATCTTACCATGAATGCAATAGTTGACGTTTCACACGGTAATTGTCCAATATGCCAGCATCAGTTGGTATTAACGCTTCACCTGTAAGCAAACATTTCACAATCATTAAATTTGCCATGTGCATGGACCTGAGGCCTCTAGCCCACAACACCACAGCACTACTATTTCAGATTTATTATAGCAAACTTTCTAGTACTTGCAGCAAGCATTTCTTAACAATAATTTATAAAACGTCTTATGTAAACTTCTTATGCTTGAAGTTATGCTATTAAAAATTGTACAGTGGACTTAATATACACTTTTCTATACTGTCATAAGATCATAACTTTAGAGGTGGTATCATACTATATCAGATCAAATCAGTCAGGCTCATACTTATAGACCATGTATTTAAAAACGACAGTTTACAGGGTATTTAAATGCATCACTAATGTTTAACAGTATTTGAAGTGCAGCTTACCTGTACTAATATCGAGACCGACGGGCTGACCGGCAGATCGGTATTCTTCCTGCAATTTCACGATTGTCTCCTGCTGGTCCATGCCAGAGTTTTGAGCAAGGACCTTTGGAATAATGAGGACGGCATCGGCATAAGCCTGCATCCCTGCCATGCGTCAAATTCAACAGACTGTAACTTAATGTTTATATTTATTCACGTCATCAATAAACAGTCGACAAAACCGTTACAGATACTACAGCTGGCACCACCAACAACTGCACTAACTGCAGGAAAAACCCTGCAATGTGCTGTAGTAGTGAACAGTTTATATCTGCAGATCTGACACCATTATAAGTCTATATGAAAGCAGGTAATCCTCTGAATAAAAGGAATAAAAATTAGCCCCATGCAGGACTGACAATCGACTCTTCACAACTGATGTTTCTTCCAAGTTCAAAGTCAAGTGACACAAACTAGGACAAATATAAAAAATCTGGCCCGATCAAACTTAGATATTGTGCCCTAGTTTAAGAATCCATGGTCAGTTGCCAGTTCCCATTGTAAATGGAAGAGGAGATAGCTTTTGAAAATGGAAGGATTTCCAACTTTGAAGGGCTCGTAACCTTGACCTTGGATCGGGTAATGCTGCATAACGTCATGCATCACTCATCGACCTCTACCTACCGCCAAATTTCATTGAAATCGAAGAAACGTTTTGTGGATGGACGCACATACTATGTAAGTACGGACAGACATTTGAGACCCACTTTATTAGGTCGACTCAGAAGAGTTGACCTAAAAATCAACAGAAAACACTGGCTTATAGAAGTGGACACAGAATGGTTTTGAATAGCAACATGCATGGCACAGTCATCATACAGCAGTAATACAGTTATATAAAGTTCCAGATTCAGTAGCATGCAAATTGTATATCACTGTAATGCAACCTTGTTTATAGTTACTGTAACAGGGATCTGGAGATGAAACAAAAAAGGTTAAATAATACCAATTTCATAACATCACTATATTCAGATCAGTAAAATATATTTCCAGAGAATCTTATTCTCAGGAAATATATTTTACAGCCAGTAGTGATCCAAAATATAATAAAGGCATCCATGCAAAAATCATATGATCAAGCAAACTGGCAGACAACCTAGTCTTGAACGTCCTTTGATCGTGTCTTTGCATTTCATCAGTTCAGCATGAGCAGCAATCTCAAAGGCGCCAGCACCGGGAACGACAGAGCCTGTCAGACCACAGAACACCACAATGAGAGAAGAATACTGCGCACTGCAAACAGCAGACCCAAGCCATCGGCAAACATCGTGAATACTGCACAGACGTTATCACGACCAACGTTGTACCAGTTTTGATGCAAACACCAGCAGGTGTACATTACATTAGTGCATGTAAAAGCCAGTAAACTATAAATAGCACAGCAGCTTCCAGATGGTTAGTGAAGGTTATAACTAGGCAGTATTTCACGATTACAGATACCACTAATTTTCACTCATCCATTCAGTAATACTAAACATCACCCACTAACTGATAGCATGGTAGATTTAGAATATAAAGAATAACTTAACTGAATCACATTATAGGCTACATTATTCCATATTGGACACTCAGTTTTTAGATACAATTTTTAAAAGTTAATGTTTCAAAAGCTGTATTGTGATTCGCTGACTGGGTTGTGACTTAAGGCACTATAACATGAGATAGACTGATCAATTTACTGAAGCTTCTTTGCCTACCTCTAGTCAAACAAGGTGTCACCCTAAGGGACATAACCATACTGGCCCGCCATGCAGTGTCGTTCACCCGACCGCCCGGCCAGATTGACCGCTGGCAGCATTACAGACGACGATGACAGACACCAGCAAGCAAAACAATGCTGGACCATTAGGCGGGCCAGTAATAATCGACAACTAAAATGGCAAGAAGGACACAGAATTCTAAAAGGAGATATGTCGTAGCTACAGATATTTGTATTTAAAAATCACTGCTTTCACAAAACAGTTCACTTGTATTAATGGAACTGGATTTACATATGCATAGAAAGTGAAAATAAATTCTAAAATGAATTCTACAACATTGTTACACTTACATATCTAAAACTTCGTAATCTGCATGACTACAACAAAATAGTGTCAAAAAGCATTCAGGACAGAGGTCATCAATGTTACTATGCTGCAATATTTGCTTATTTAAACTCATGCTCACCATCTTCTATGGCATTCTTCACCGCTCGCAATCCATCATGAATAGCATCTTTGATCTGCGTCAGTGTGTGCTTATTTGGACCTTTGATAAGGACGGTGACAGACATTGGGTTCTTGCAATCCTCAATAAATGTGTATTTCTCCTCACCCTGCAAGTTTACAACACACAACTTTAATAACATTCCTTCCACTGATATATTTGCTTCAAAATGTAGAAACACTAAAAATTCAGTAAGCCACACATCACCAAGTGACTGTGCTATGGATAAACAAAAAAACTTTATAGCAACTGACACTCACATCTGGGATAAACAAACATCCATAAAAACAATACTTACAAGGACATATTCATACACCAGGCCAGCAAAGCCAAGGTATTCGGAAGACAAGTCATCAAATGAATTGACGGCCACTCCTCCACATGCAAGGGTAAGTCGTTCCATGTTTCGTCTTTTCGCCCGCCGCAGTGCCAGAATACCAGCTTTAGCCAACATATCCAGCGAAAGTGGATCAATGCCCTGCAGACAGCAAAAACAAGCAAAAGAATCATTTAAATTCTGTACACATAATCATCTGCCAGAGGCCAAAAGCAATCAAAAGTTAAACCTCCAAAGCAGATATAATATCACATTACTAAGTGGAAAAGAAATTATTTCTAACAAATCTATTACAGTATTAATTTATATCAATCACAGTTCACAACTGACTATGATGCATTAATTCATGGAGCCACTGCTAATACCAGAAAATAACTACAGTGTTATTTGAAACTCAGCTTCTATCAGTATCAGGTATCAGCTCAACACTAGTTGTACAACAATACATGCCCCCTGGACATGCACTAGATGCATGCCCACGTTCACATCATTCCTACTGTTGTCCATTTTGAGCAAATGAGCATAAAGGGAGTTTGATATCACTCTCCCTCATCAGTCAGCTGCTACAGCAAGAAAGAATGGGGGCAATTGGCAATTTTCTCTGAGTGGGAGTCAGCACTTGCACACATTCAGACTGTAAAAACCCGCACCATTTACCTGCAATGGTTCTCTTCCAAAACTACTCAAGGAAGAATATCAAGGGGCAACCAGCTAACGCATGCTTACCTGGAAATGGCCATTAGCCATCATGTGTATGTTGTGAGTCTGTGTGCGTATGGTATATTCAAAACAGACAAGACACAAAAATACGCCACATGATTTTTGAATTTGATACACAAACAGAGATATCCGAACTGCAGAAATTTGCCTTCTGGTTGATGAGCACGAATTTCTTATCCGTGCCATCGCACACTTTCTTCTTGAAGTCAATCACTTTTTGAACTCTCTGGTCAGTAAATGCACGTTCTGCCTGCACCAGCTTCTCTCGTTCGGCCGCACTCTTGTAGAAAAACCCAGCGTTGACTTCACTGTTTCAAACAAACAGTCAGTCAGAGAACTAAATATACTTCATAAAACACAAAATGGTGTGCCTAGTGTAACTTCTATCCTCTTGATGAATTTCTGTATTAGTATTTTTGTTCACATCCTCTGGCTGGTTTAAAGAAAGCCATTAAACCATACAAAACTTTTTGCACCAATTAATTCTAAGGATTAAAGGCCAACAGTCTAACCCAGGCTCGTCTAAAAATAGTCATTAAACAGGTGTATGTATTTTGTGCTCTTACAACATACCATATTCCTGTATATTACTAAGCATATACGGTACTGACTACGCTAGTGTACTATCATAACTTACAGTGATAAACAATCCTTTGAGTGGTACTTGGCAGTTCAAACTAATCTAAATGCAAGATTGCACCAACAATAACCACACATGGTAGCAAAAACTTAACAACAAGAAATGAATACGATGAAACAACTGCACCTTTTCTCGTATTCCAAGGACACATTGCACGTGAGGATGTAAGCATTTTCCACCCGTTTAGGCATGTCAGGATGGCGAGCACCGTGGTCTAACACCAAGCCATGAATAAGACTGCAAACAAATACATCACATCAAATACTTCTACAGACGGCATTACAGTTCAAGACTCTCAAGTCATAAAGAAAGTCAAACAGCATATTGCTTCAAAGGTTACAAAAACCATTAATAGAAAACCGAAACTAGCTTAATAGGAAACAGCATCGACGATGACATAGCAAAAGATGCTATTTACACTGTAAAATCCACTAAAACCATGCAAACAAAACAATAGTTTTCAAAAACAAATTCCAGTACCAAAGACTGGGTGGCTGGGAAGAACATCTCTGAAATGACCTATTCTGTGTTGAGTGGAACGTAAAACCTTTACTCAATCAATCAATTAATCAATTCAAAAATAAATACGGCAAAGCTCCACTCACGATGTATCCATATCTGTCTTGTGCTGCATTTCCATAATTTCCACCATATGCAGGTCAATGGATTCCTTCGGCCGATGTATTGCCAGCACCGCATCAACAACATGCTGTACATACGACCAAGTCAGCATTCAGTATGAGTTAGTTTATAACACATCTGTGTGACGTCACTGTAGAAAAACTTCATAGTTTCAAACAGCATGTAAGGACAACAACAGCTATAGCAAATATCAACAGTAATTTGGCAAAAGGCCGCATTGCCATCTTGTCACCCCTCACAGTGGCAAATGCATTCATCCGCCGTGTGTGCTGAGCAGGTACATTTGCCAGCAGTGGCAGGCAAACAATGAGGAATGCATTCACGCATGGGTATGTTACAATGGGCCGGCAGATGTCCTCAAAGTGAAACTTCCTTGGGAGGATCTAGACCCCCATCTAATGCAAGGTTGCTTGCTACCACATAAGTCTGTTCCCCGGATGGCATCTCGATTGGTTTAGCCTCTTTTGCACAGCTCACCTATGTGCCAAACACACGCACAGACAGTGCTAAGTACAACATCTGTAGCAACAGGCCGCATCTACAACTATGTGCAGGTGATGCAGCCTAAAAAGGTGGTATCATTTTTGATGCACATCACCACTACGCCAATCTGCTCCTACATGATCATTCTCTTTTAAGGGGTTTGGGTGCAAAAAGCGGCAAAATTTTTACGACTTTAAATTGACTTGCATTGTCGTCCTACTCTCGCACTACCATATGTGTTATAAAGCACATTGTTAACATGATCACTTCTGAAATATGGCTTATTCTATACAGCAGAGTTACGATGACAAACTTAACAAAAAACCAAAAGAATGCAATTTTATACTGCACGCTTGCATAATGAAACACTTGCCTCTGTTAGAAGATCAGCAAGGTCAGAGTGAACTTTCGTACGCAGTGATGTCCGCGACACATCAACAAGTGTGGAACGATCCATCTCTTTCTGAACTTTTATTTGCTCCAAAACCTGACAATTTCAAAACATATAACAAATACATAGTTGTTCTATACAAAGCACATACAGACAACTACTAATGCATGTAACTGATTTCACACACTGTTTAGCAGCACATATCATCCTCAGCAAAGTTTCAATTTCACCAAGAAGTTGAACCATGTTAAAATGTCACTTCACTCTGCGAATACTTGAGCAGTTAACAGCTTGTCAGTGCTAAACAGACCACTGTGCAATCTCCATAAAATTTAATAGATGTTAATTCCTAGAAAATCTCATTCCTTGGTGTTGATGGGCCAATCCCGGATCTCAAATGAGACTCAATTTGAACCAAGCACCTGCCTGTTATGGTATGCTTTCAAAGTCGCTGCCTCACACAGGCCCATGGCTTGAACAGTGCACCTCGCTGCCATTCGTCATCCCATATGCAACCACTAGTGGTATTTAACATGAAGTCACTGAACGATGCACATTGTAATCTGATATGTGGGTAGGAAAGGGAAGACAGTCACTGCCATCACTTTCCCAGCATGTTGTGTAGTCAGCCGTAACGCTATCTCTGCATCCCTGCTCATTGCCAGCTAGGCACTCATCACAGCCGCAGTCTGTTGGGCAGTATTTGATCACTCAAGTCAATAGTTGGTTGACATCAGACCAGACAGTAATCTCATATGAGGGGAGGGGAAGGGAGGTAGCTTGCCTTCCTCAGTATAAGTATAATTTACGCAAGCATCTTCAGTGACAGCCAGAGCAGGAATAAACGTGCAG
>Ga0209363_1000980_pt1 | contig 12696 bp, 5 predicted proteins | sample WorMetexBAHAMAS3_FD_187385 | JGI IMG/M metagenome (GOLD analysis project Ga0209363, IMG submission 187385) | Marine gutless worms symbiont microbial communities from Max Planck institute for Marine Microbiology, Germany - Inanidrilus exumae... | ecosystem: Host-associated > Annelida > Digestive... | reverse complement strand
CTCCAGGCTTTGGTCTAGTACTCGACAGTCTGCTTTTGCTCGTAACTTGTCACTTGTTTTATGGAACACTATAGAAAGCCTTCACTCGAGGTTGCGCCGACCACTTCAGCACAGAGAACTCTACAGACGCAAAGAATATCTATCGCCGTTGCTTATTTACAGTGTAAAATTTCAAGTCTGGTCTTGTGTCATGCAAAATTGGGTCAAGTTGAACAAAGGTCAAAGGAAACTTTACACTTTTACGTGGCAGTACAATATCTCAACTAGTTATATGTCAGATGCTGTAACCTGGACGGAGTTTACGATGGAGGCGGGACTTCTTTAGTAGGTCTACAGTACAGATTTGTTGCAGTGGGCGGTAGGCTGGCATCAACAGTAGCGGCGTGAGTCCTTAAGGTGGGTAGCAGCATATAGTGCCAAGTTAGCTAGCGCCAGTGCAGAGCGTGTGTAATGTCACTGATGTTTGTGTGTAAAGCGAATACTACCTGGCAGAAGGGAAAAAGGGAAAAGGAAAAGAGGGATGGGATGGAGGGAGAGCGCGTAAGCGCCATACCTTCCAGCTGTAGGCAGTGGCGTATCCACCAGGAGGACAGGGGGCCGTGTCCCCCAGATTTCAGGCCGAGGGGGACAGTCATGCAAACGTCCCCCCACTTTTTTGACACACAATGATGCAATAGCAGGTTTTACGAGCCAAAGGCTTACCGGTTTATGCGTGTAAGAAAGACAGTTCAAATGCAATGAAATTAGCTCCCAGAACGCACACAAACTTGCGATTTTGAGCTCAAACACGAAAAAAATCCGGGGAGGGGGCATAGCCCTTCCCCCGGTAGGGAGGGGACACTCCCTCCCCACACTATCCCCTCGGCGCCTTTGGCGCGTCGTTCCTCGCGGTCGCCATGATTCGTCCCCCACTTTTTAAACCGTGGATACGCCCCTGGCTGTAGGACTAACGGCGTTGATTAGCTGTGCTGTTGACAGCTGTTTTATGTTGTTCAGCGTGTTGTTATTGTGTGCACGCGGACAGGGATCAACAGTTCGGCGTCTGTGGAACTGCGACATCCAACATTCGATCAGCTAGTCCAAGGTGCAGAGGTCACCCTGCGATGTCGGATCGACGGTCACCCGGAACCGAGCATCGAGTGGTATCGCAACAGAATCCGGTACGTTATCCAGTTGGCTTGCTCGTGTCGTGTTCATTGGCCAAGTGCGTGTCACCCGGTGTGGTTTGCTGATCAGTCGGTGCAGCGTCTGTTTACGAGCTGCACGAACAGCGGCGTCGAGCTGTTAGTCGCTCTTTCAAAGTCCGATTACCATCTAATCTTCTGACGGTGTGTGGCATGTATGCAGGTGCCCGTGCCTGTGATGGTATGAATCAGAGGTGTGTTCGTGTGCTAAGTCGGTCCAGAAAAGCTGGCGGCAAATGCAGCTGGGATTTGTGGATGCGACGAACAAAACGCAGAAAAAAATCCCGACCGATTACTGGTTGCGCGCAGTCAGAGTTGCCGCTATAGTGCAGCTATCTATATCTGTAACATCGCCACATGCAGACGGATTTCAGAATTCTTTCAAAAAAGATTCACCAGTAAATCTGCAATGAACGCACCTGAAACGAGTCGCTACGTTACCGTGTGAAATATTTGGCGCTTTTTGACTAACGATGACCAGTGACGTGGATTTTTTGCGTCGCCTTGGACAGCGCATGTTTTCCGGAAGGGCAATACGTCTTTTTACGTGATTTGAAATATTCACAAACCGCCCAAAACAGTGAAGGTATCTGACTAAAATAATAAAAATAATAATAATATAACACCATGTGATGCGCGCGATCATAACAACTTTTTTATATACTTTTGTTTTACAACTTTTGATAATTATCTGGTCTGTAGCACACATTGAAAGATTTTAATTCCTGTAATGGAAAGTTGAAGTGTTCATATATTGTTTATTGCGATAGTCACTGCAGTTTTAGCATACGTGTACAAAAATTGTACATGTAATAATAATCATAGTATAGGAGGACCAGACTAGTGATGCTGTCTGCCGTCTGTCGTCGTCTGTAACACTCCACGGCGGGCCAGTATACTTTTGTCCCGTTAGGGCGACACCTTGTTAAGTAATTAATCTATTTATTATTATCATTATCGTTCACCTGAATCCAGAACTATTTAAAGACTTTAGATGTTTGAAAGTTTGAAAGTTCCGATTTTCTGTAGAGGAGTCACGGAAGATTACTAGTGGAGATTTTGAATATCTGACATCAAAATACACAGAATGATAAATTATCATGGATGCACAGCTCATAAATAACCGATTCCATTCATTTCAGGCAGGTGATTGAAGCCAGCCACGTGACAAGTAAATATCGACGAGATTGATCTAAACTGGAGATCGTAGCAACGTAGCTTGCGACGCTCGTCCATTGGATAGTTTCGTCGGCGTAAGTGCAATAGTAGAGGCTGTCAAGAAGTTAATTAATGAGTTCCGGTGCTGCGCTGGTCAATCACGGCTATTGTTTCAGACCACACGCATCGCTGGAGAGTGACGTATTGGCGAAGTCAGTTTCGCGCGGCAGACGTTTGTTGATTTGTTTATCAGCTTGTGGGACGCAGTGGTGCTTAGAGGTATATATGAATAGAATAATGAAGAGTTAGTATGTCCGCTCTCGTAGTACTCGGACGGAAATGTTCGATGGCCGCGTCGTGTGCTGCCGCCTGGTGAGTGACGTTGAATATGCGCCGCGCGCCCTATTAAGGTTACAAAAAAAGACGGACAGACAGACGGACGGACCAACGCCAGACCGTCACATTACGCCTACCGCTAGTCGCGGCCAGCGTAATAACTTTCAAGTTTGAAGCACGGTTAAAGAGTGAGGAGTATCGGCTGATACAATAAACTAAACACGTACGTACAGTTTGCGTTCCCAAGTACCGATACGACAGTGGAACAGATCAGTATGAATCTACTTGCTGGAGAAGATGACTTACGTATAATGAACAAAAAATGAAACTAGCAGGAGACAGACAGACAAGCAACAGCTAAGAACTGTCGGTGAATTATCGTGATGCTGTCGTAAGTTTTTATAGTGAAAATACGGCAGATTTCAACTCGTCCACCCGTTTGCTGCTGTTGATCAAAGAAAGCTACCAACACGTCTCTCGGTATCGTTGCCGTACGTCGTAAGCTCGACGACGAGGCACCGTATACAACCAACGGCGGCGGACGACACCCGGGCGAGCGAGCGAGCGAACGAGCGGTGTGTTGAGATGGAGTGGGGGTTGTGAGGAGTGCGGTGCAGTGTGACGTGACTGTCATCGATTCATCATCGTCTCGTTAGCGCGACGTCGTGTCGACTCTCGTCGTACGGCGTTCGACGTCGTCCGCGGTCGTCGCAGTTCTGATGATCGCCCGCATTCTGACGGCGAGCCATTCTATTCAGATGACATTCGCCAGAGCACCTCCCGCCAGAAGTGCATGCACAGTAATGTATGATAGCAGTATAACTAATGACCATTTTTATTCGCACAAATGCAGATCAACAAACGGAAACAGACAGCTAGAAGACAGATAACGCCATACACAGACGGACAGACAGACAGACAGACGGAAGGACATACAATGCTAATTCACCCTGCTTCTGAAAAGATACTTGATTTCTGATCATAAATCGGGCAAATGTAGACCGATTTTCGATTTTTTTTTCACCGACAGATACCTCAGTGAAACTTAAAAATTACAACGATAGATCTTGCGTGCGAATTCATCTCTCCAGATACATGGCCGCCTAATCGCCAGTTTCTGAATGATGTTGATTAAAAGGCCTGAGAACAATGCAGGAGCGATCAGAAAATCTGTTGTCAGCAGGCTGAAGCAATTTGTGTCCGTCCGTCTGTCTTTTGCCCGAAAACGATGCGCTTTTGAGCTATGGTTACCATAGAACAGGAAAATCATGAAGTCGAACAGCCCAGTTAGTGCGGCTGCAGTATACGGCCACAACAGGCGGCCAAAACAAAGAACTAAGGCCGTCAGTATTTCGAAAACCAAGCGAGATAGAGCCAGCCATGATTACTGCTGAACGTGAATAGGAAGTCACAATCATCGTCTGCCGTGGTCGTAGCCTCGCAGGTAAAGCCTAATCACCGGATATGACCAAAATGGCCGTCGCGGGTGCATATCGTTTCTCTGCCATCGGGACGACATCGATTGTTTTCAACGCTGCAGCGATAAGAAAGAGACTTGACTGCGATATGCAGACCGTGTATATGACTGACCGGAACTGAACGCAATTGATTGTCACTCGACAAAGATGTATGAGCTTCTACTACGCGCACACGTTGATTGATCTGCTTCGTGTGTGGTTGGATTTTAAATCATACCGCAGGTCCTTGATGACGATGTTTATACCTCGACCATATGTACCTACTTGCGCTCCACCCTCCCGCCTACGGCTCTCGGTCACACCTCGCGCCTACGGCGCTCGATTCTTTGCGCCTGCCGCCCATTAGTTCCGAATTTCCCGACGAAGCTTGCCACTCATTTGCAGCAGGGTAGAGACTGCGCGCGGAGCGCGATCACGCGGACTCGAGCGGCGCTCCCTGACCCCCTTAACCATCTGTAGGATACGATGATGCCACGTGCCAAATTTCGTGCAGATCCGCCCAAAACTGTGGCCGTGCATAGGGAACAAAGAACACACACACATTCTGTTTTATATGTTTTATATAGGCCCTACGACCGGTCTCCATGGAGTTTTTAATGTGTTCTCGCCATGGCAGTTCCACTTGAAATTGCCATGGAAAACTTTTTCCATGGCAATTCTACGTGGGCAAAAACATGTGAAAACTCCATGGAGACCGGTCGTGTTCGATGGTATAATTCCACGGAGTATAAATTTGGGATCTCTATTTTGCATGATTGCCGTTTATGACGGACAAACGGCGGTCAAAAGTGGCTGAGGTGATCACACAGCCTATACAGTGTACGTCGACTGCATGGTCCAAAGCCAGGGATGCGGAGTCCTTATTTTTTGTGGGACTCCGACTCCAACTCCAGAACGTCATGTGTGACATGCTGATTGTGTATTTCATGATGAATGGAGAAAATCTAATTCTTCTAATAAGGTGCACAACAGATGGCGCTGCAAGTATTGCCTTAGACCTAAATGACATCCATATGAGCAGATACTATTAGCTCAATGTACAATCAAGGAGTTGGCCTATACCCGGAGTCAGAGTCACCCTCAAAAGGAAGACTCTGTCTCCTCACCCCTGTCCAAAGCTGTTCGGTGTTGTTCGTCGACTGCAGTGACTTAATGCGCGAACGAATGAATCGTTCACGCGTTGGGCGTGGGCGTTCGCCGCTCGTCGAACTGTACACGGTAGAAACAATGGTCGGAACAGGTCGTCGGCGATCGTCGGACACGCGGGAGGGGGCAACCGAGCCCGGAGCAGCTGGATGACATCGAACTCGGCGCAGTGGTTCGATGCTAATGCGATGATAAGTGGTCGTCGTCGGCCGATGCACGTGTGTTGACCGCGCTTGCATAATTGAAACGCGACGACGACGGGAGTGCGAGATGAGCTGGCCAGCTTCGTACGGGCGGTAGTGGCGTAGCCAGTATGGAGCAAATGGAGCAACTGCTCCCCGGGCCGCCCAGGACCACTTACGTAATTCGTGCAAATCCGATGAGAAATTCTGGGGTGGGGGTAGTGTATGATCTGCTATGCGAAACCTGTGGCTATCACGACGAGCCGGTTAACGGGTAATAGTGTTATCTGGCAATCAAAATTCGGAACATTTTGTGGTAAATTTGTCAGCTTGTGGGGGGCTTGGCCCCCAGACCCCGCATTGGGGCTCCGTCCCTGGACCCCGCTGGGTGGCTTCCGTCCCACAGACCCCCTAGGATTTGCTCCCCCTCGGGATAAATTCCTGGCTACGCCACTGCCGGGCCGGGCGGCGGGCGGACGAGTCTTTGAACGGCGCAGAGGGACCGCTTTGTCTGTCCACTCGGTTGACGCGTTACTGCCACGTTTCGTTAAACGGCGAGGCGGGATGCGGCGTTGGCGGTTCAAAGGTCACTGCGCTCGCACCTGCTCGCTGGGACGCTTTGTATAGAGCCCAGAAATCGTCGCGTTGGCCAGAAGATTTGCTGCATCACTGCAGATGACGTCAGCAATGGTCTAGTGCGGTCACGAGGACCGTGGAGATACTGACCAAACTGTTAGATACAGTACAGATGGTCAATTATGTAAATAGAGAGATGTGTATACATGGGGTGAAGTGACGTCACAGTAATCTGTGGTCACGATACGATCTCCTACATTGTAGGGCATATTGTCGTTTTTTTATGAAGTTCACTGGTGAAGATTTGTCACGTTATTTAAGTAAAACTGAATCGATCGGTTCAAGGAAAGCTTGTTGCTAGCGCCAGATTGGCGATCTGACTGTAAGTGCTGCAAAATGTTTACATTTCCTTGCCCTACATCACGGCGGCCAGAACAGCTGGCATATATAGGAATGAAGAAATTACGTCATTGTCAACCTGTGTATAATTACTGGCAATTTTAGTGGTCCAGGTAGAGCGATGTGTGTCTGTGTGTCCAGTCAAAGCCTTTAAATGAAATAACCTTTGATTTAGCGTGCTGCTTCGTCTTGACTCTTTAAGTCAGTTTTGAAGGTGAAAGTTATAGGCCAAATTGTACGTCTACCGAAGAAAAATGTTCCTTTGGCGGCTGTGGATAGAGTCAATTGATTGAGAAGTGAAAGCGAAATTGAGAATGTCAGTTATATATTCGTCGTAAACCAACGACAGCAGCAAAACGACACATAAGAAAGAAAGAAAGAAAGAAAAACAGCGTAAACTAGTATAAACAAAATACTAAGAATGCAAATACAGAAGAACATAATAATAAATCATTATCTCAGTGACTCAAAACAGCGCGAAGACTACATTGTGTAATTACGGCGCAGTTCGAGGAAAATGCAGGCGGTAACAACACTGTGCCGATTTCAGTGTGGATGACGGAAATCGACGCTCTACTGGGTGCTGCTTCTGTAGCTGGTTGTTTGTCCATTTCTTTGTACTAAGATGGTCGGTGCGACCTTGAGTGAGGGCCTTCTAGTTGATTTTGAGTCTGGCCAATAGTGTGCTTCGAATGTCATCATTTTATATCATGTAGGACTTGGTTTTTACCGCGCGACGCTATGCTAGCGCGGTATTAGTTATGACCCTGTGTCTGTCCGTCTGTCTGTCCGTCACACGCCGGTATTGTATCGAAACTGCCGAACAGATGGAGCTAGTTTTTTGGCACAGACGCTACCCTCGGCTTATCTTACACTGTTTTTGAAGAGAATTCGGGTATCTGCAAAAATCGGGTATTTCCCTCTGGAACTTTGTTCCAAACTCTGGAGCTAGAAAAATTTCGCAATTGCACGTCGACCGTCGCAAGTATTGTCAGCTTAGTTCTACGACGACCGTCGCCAGTTTATGACACTGAGCGTCCACGTTTGTGTACAACACGATGGGCGTGAGGCAGCGCGTTGCGCGGGTCTGTCTGCGGCGGCTGAGACTTGTCTGTTGTACTGAACTGCACACCACACCGGCTGGGTATGAGATATCCTAACTTCCGGTCGTTTTCGTTGGCCTGTACTTCTTGCCATATCAGATACCGTTGACCCCTGCGCTTTGAAGACGCGAACAGTCGGTCTCATACTCTCTCTGACCACTATAGAGTGCATATGATCAGACTGTAGACTGCCACGGCGCATTGCAACTGTAGTTGTTTCCGTGCGCCTGAGAAGCCTAGTTACGTAAATGTAAATTTTATAGTTACCTAACAAGCGGCGTTGATGTAGAGCTACACGCGTCGACTGCGAGTCTGGGTTCAAGTCGAGTGCGCATCGGAAACTACGCGGCGAGATTATATCTGTACGGGTCGCGGATTATTATACGGCTGCTGTAGAATGCATCAGTATGCACCGTTTGCACTTGTGCGGTTGAAGCTGTACCTAGGACACACGACGAATTAGTAGCGTTTCTGTTTAGTGTTGTCGTTTTTTTCTTTTTTTTCTCCAGACAAAACCGCTGCCAAGGCTAGATGATGCTAGGATAGAGAATCCTATATAGAGAACAAGTCTTTGTGGTCTCTGCCTCGATTTACCGTCTAGGTGTAACTACATGCTTTGACCGAACCAATCATCGGCTGTTACACAAAGAGAAACTCACTGTCAAAAACAAATTATTACCTTTTCTGTCAAGGTGTCTCCTCGATGGCGGCAAAACGACATTCCTCGCCGACGGAAGCCATGTTTCCTTCCGGTGATTAGGCGATACGACGATCACGGGAAATTATGGGCATTCTGTGAGTGTGACTATCTGTCAACGTTTAGTATAGTAATGAGTAATCTTGTAAAAAGTAATCTTGCTTGGATTTCGGGATATTGATGACGACGTAAAAGTTTTGGACTAAAATATAGGGAGTTTGCTCTGGTGGCAGTATATACCAACTGACCGGTTTTGGTTTGACTTCCGGGGTAAGGCTTCCTATTTAGTGTTATATAGTAACCATAGCTCCCTAACGCACCGCTGTTGAGCTAGAGGCATGTGACAGACAAAAGGACAGACGGACATATCACAGCGTTGCTTAATGTCCGTCACCGAAATCCTATACTTCGGTGGCTGCGCATGGTAGTTATTAAGATGGAAAAATAAGAAGGACTGGCCCATGACAACGATTTGTTGTCGCAGTTGGAGGAACTAGAGGCAATGGTCGTCTTAGTTTGTCAACAAAATCACCACATGTTTCTGACGATAAGTATAGTGTATACGTATAATAAAGTAAAAGTCTTGTTGTCATTGTCAGACGAGCTGTTGGACTGTTTTGCTGTGTGCAGACTGTTCGGCAGTCAGCGAGTTCGATTCGGCAAAACGCACGGAGGCATCAAACTCGTCGGCGTGACAGCGTCTGACAACGGCGTCTACTCGTGCCGCGCCGTAAACCCAGCCGGTCAGATAGACAGCGCCGACAACTTCATACTCAACATAGCCGGTGAGAATCTCCGTCGTCGTCACTCGAATTCGTTTCGCTCATACATCTCTACCGCTTTTTACCCACGCCGACAGCAGTAGCGGGGGTATACGGTTCTTACCTCCGTTTTTCTGCGTGTTTGTCTGTTTTTCCGCACGATATCTAAAAAACCGATGCAGCTATGATCGCCAAACTTAATAAATAAATGTTCGACGATGAGTCCTGGAAACGCACTTATTTTGGTGTCAAAAGGTCAAAGATCAAGGTCTGGAATCACAAAAACATTGCCGGCGTGGGTCTTTGCACTCTTGTGAGTGCTGGCGTCCTCTAGTTTCTGTGGAAGATCGTAAACATACAACTGGATTGTAGCAGTAGTTAACCCTAGGAAATTATTACTTCGCCATTGGTGATATTTCAGTGGAGTCATCCCAAACAGGAATTCACGTGTACGAAAAAATGGCGATTTTCGATCGTTATCTCGTCTCTGTATCTCGAAAACGATACAGGATGGAAACATAGATACGGTTTCCAGTGACCTTTAATGACCCTTAACTACCAACTTTATTGTAAATTTTGGGTCCCTTTTTGGAACGAGTGAAGTTAGGTATTTCAAATTTGATACACAAATTGATCGTGTAATGTGATAAATTAATGTCAGCTATCCGACTGATACCCAGAGACACGCTCAGCAACAGAGCAGCGTCGTGTTAAATGCAGTATCTTCCAGGCGAGTAGTCCATCCTGCAGGCCATTGCAGTGGATTCGTAATCTGTTTGCGATAGATTGCTAAATGTATTGCTAAATTTCTTGTCTTGTTTGGTCTCCAGCCGCGGACGTATTCCATGTAAGTAACAGGACCAGCTTTAGCAGACGTCTTCATGTGGCCTCTTGTTACCGAAGTCGACAGTAGTTAGTTGGATTTTCAGTGGCCTTTGTGTGTCTGTGCGTCTGTCTCCTGCGACTGTCTTATTTATCCGCACGACATCTCGCAGACTGCTGCATCACCAAACTTGACATAGAAATGTCCCAGCATGAGTTCTGGAAATCCGCTTGTTTTTGGGATCAAAAGGTCAAAGGTCAAGATCGCGAGGCACAAAAACAATGCCGGCGTGTTTTTTGCACTCTTGTGAGTGCTGGCTGCTTCTAGTCGTAGTATGCTAGGTGATGGGCGACGAGTTTGTTTGCCTGAGGCGGTGGTAACTGTGTTGGCCCGGAGCGCACCTTGTGCTCTTCATATGCCGCTGTGATTCGTCCTACACATTTGTTGTGCGGCGACCTCCCATCGCCAAAGACCTTGCTAACAGTGTCTACCTTGTCGGCCAGTCTGTCTAAATCCCTTTCGCTGTTGGAATCCCAGCCAGGACTTGTCGCGATCGCGATTGAAGACACTTTTTTCTTGTTCTAATGATGTTTGTCCATCGGTGATATGGCTCTTAGTACCAATTCCGCCATGATATTGACGACTTTTTACTTACCTCGCGTGTATGTAAAACGAATACCAAACGGTTCGGTAATAGTCCGTGGAGGCAGTCCTGAGCACAGAAGAGAGTGTACGGTGGGAAGGGTGTGTGAAACATGTAAGTTTTAAGCCGGGAGTGAAAGATTGAGGGAGTTGTGGATGAGCAGAGTGGTGAATCAACAGAGAAGACGGTGTGACAGACGCAGGAAGAGGTAGCTCAGAGTTAGAGAGTCTGGGTTGAGGTTGACGAAGAGAAACAGGGAGTTGATTCTAGAAACAAGGTGAAACGTGTCGAAAGGAATGTCCAGTGATATTACTCTGACATGCTGCAATGCTGCGTGGTGTACAACCTCAGACGCCCAAATTTTACGTGACCGTACTCGCAGTCATTTAGGGACTGAATTGATATGAGAACTAGAAAACATCGGCAGTGGAATCAACATGCGTACCCACGCCGGGTGCACTTGATACCCCTGTGACCTTGACCTTTGACCTTTTGAGGTGAGCGTCATTGCATGCCGAGCGTCTGCTATAGAGTATATGTGTACCAGGTTTGGTGTGGATAGCTCAAGCCGTTTTCCTTTTAGAACACGGACAAACAAACAAACAAACATACATACATTCAGACGCGACTGAACGCCCTAGCCGCCGGCGTGGGTAATGACTAAAAGTCTTAGACACTGCTGTAGTGGAGGTCTGGAGGAGCTGATAGTAGTTGAAGGGCCGCTTGCCATATTCAGTACAAATGCATATAACTGCTATTAAGTGTATTTTAAATCATGCAATATGAGAGGTTGAGAGTATGCAGTTGCAGTGTCGCGTAGCAGATTTGTCGTGTACGCTGGCATATGTCGTTATCTTCATGATATCGATTTTGAAAAGTCTGTCTTTCTCTTAATGTAGGCCATCTAGCCTGATTGATTGAATGTACGTACGTATCACTTAGTCGTAATGTTGTCTGCAGTGTGTGTAATGTTCTATGGTGATAATTTTGTTTTAACGCAAATTTGAAACCTTTCAGTGGTCATATGATAAGAGTATGCGCGAGACAGATAATGTCGTGTATTGCTCACGTTTAATTTAATTTCTCTGTCTCTCTGTGCATGTGTGTATGTGTGTGTGTATGTGTGTCTTGCTACAGATGCTGTGATAAAACTTTTGTTGTCAGTTTTTTGTTTTTCAGTGGTCCAGGTAAACAATCGGTCCGGTGTGTGTGTGTCTGTTACGTTTGTATATCCGACTGACCGACTCCTGAACTAAATGACTTGAGATAGAGATCTGGCATACTGGTTCAACTTGACACTATCTAAATCATATTAGAAGGTTAGGGTCTTAGGTCAAAGTTTACGGTCGCTGCAGAAAAAAAGTTGCTAAAGTGGTCGGTTCGACCTCTGTTAAGGACTTTCTAGTATTGCGTGAGCCTATGTGACGCTTGTGGAGCGTGGTGAGTTGCCTGTAGGCTTGCGTGGCTGCGGTCTATGATCACAATACATATATGTCCGTGTACTGAGTTATAGTTAATTGCGATGGAAGCGAACAACAACGATCAGTTCTCTTGTGACGTTGTGTCATCACTGACGTCATATGCAATGCTGCTGATGCTGACGTTGCTATGGCAACGCCTGCGGATGTGGCTCGCATATCACTTGGGTCTGTCGACAAGATCAGTGAAACTGCTATCTTGTTATGGATAATCATAGGATTTTTTGTAACCCCGCCTCTCACTGGAGATGCCTGTGGTGTAAGTGAACACTTTTGTATCTGAAGAATGGGAAACTGTTTTATTGTAAAGGTCCCGTAAAAGTGTCCGTAACCTTTCAGTTGTAGAAGCGTAAACGGTCTTCTCTACCGTTTACAAGAAGATAGCTGTTACCAAGAGATCGTGGGACGCTCTTTGTCAGGTGAAGTCTTGTCAGCTACTACACAGCTATACCAAAATCGCATCTGGAAAGGCTTGCAGTAGGTGAATGACCTTGAAGGTCATCGGAAATGGCGCGATTCGATGGGCCATATATCACTTCCTCTAAGTGTCGGTCGTAACAACGCCAACGTCCCGTACCGTTTACAAGAGACAGTTATCTGTGACCTTGAAAAGTCTTTCGGTTTCGATATGGCAGTTACAACTAAAGCTGCCACCGGCTATGACCAGCGTTCAGATGAAGGCGTCCACTAGACGATGCAGTGTGTTGTGTAGTTTTGGTCGGTAATCTGTGT
>Ga0209363_1000979_pt1 | contig 12698 bp, 8 predicted proteins | sample WorMetexBAHAMAS3_FD_187385 | JGI IMG/M metagenome (GOLD analysis project Ga0209363, IMG submission 187385) | Marine gutless worms symbiont microbial communities from Max Planck institute for Marine Microbiology, Germany - Inanidrilus exumae... | ecosystem: Host-associated > Annelida > Digestive... | reverse complement strand
GAACAAATGGAGGAAAAAACATGGGGAGCCAGGTTCACATGGAAATTGGTCATTAAAATGGAGCTGGTGACGTGTCACTGATACAATTTTGGGGTAACGCGTTTTTAGTTGTATTTTTCAACTGTCTTAGTTGGTCTTTGAGCACTTTGCTTGTTAAGTACAGTTTGTGTTCCGTGTTTGTTATTTTTTATTTATTCACCATTTTTCTTGCATAGTAAAGTCAAAAAATAGTTGTCATCTTTTGTCAAATTGTACAAATTTCGGTCTGCTGCATACTTGGACATGTAAAACCATTGTTTATAGGAGTGTTTCGTTATCCAGTCCAGTGGCTGTTGCTTGCTGTTATATGCTTTTAACCTCCCTCACTGTTTTGCACATGCTGTGCTTTTGTTTTTTAAAATGAATATTGTCAAGTGGGAACATCACTAGTTTACCTGTTATTTTGAGAGCATGTTTCCAATTCTGCATGGGCATGTATGGTACCTTTGTGTGTGTCTGTGTTCGTTCCCCTCTAGCACTGCTTTTGTGCGTCTGAATCATCTGTGTACGCGCTCGTGGGTTCACAGTTCGACAATACCAATTGACGTACATGAGGACAAACCGATAATGCACAAGGTATTTGCCAGGATATACAGTCTAGAGCACTGCCACTAGCTTCTTACAGTACTGTAGATGACATGCATGCATAAGCTGTCACAGACAAAAATATAACAACTGATTAAAAACCACTCGACACTGTGATCGCATGGTTTATGTTGTGGTCATGTCTGTCCATCTGTCTGTCACGAGTTGGAGTTTTACCAAACCAACAAAACAAGATCTTGGCTAAATTTCGTTGGGTTCACCCCCAGCTGGGTTGCCAAATGCAGGTGGGGTACGTTAAAATTAGCGATTTTTAACCAGTATCTTGCTATATCTCAGAAACGATGCAAGATGGGGACATAGTTACTATGGAAAGCTAACAGAAACTCGTATGCGTGCTATCGAATGGTGCTATTTCCAATGACCTCAAATGACACCAGTCTACCCCTAATCACCCGATTTTCGACACTTTGTATCTCCTTTTATATTTCGTTACCATGGAATTAGTGACTTCATGTTTGGTAATTAGGTTAACTGCAGCAATTCTTAGCCCACGAATGATAAAGCACCCCTGAAAGGGCGTGGTCACAGTCACGTGAAACATTTTAAATTTTTTGAGGACCCAATCTTGAATCATATTTTTGGAACAGCTGAAGTTAGTGTTGTCAAATTTTGTATACTGGCAGGCTGTATCTAGTGTTAGCATGGGAATGACAAACTACCCCCTAATGGGCATGGGATGTCTTTACAGGCCAGACCCTACTTCAAATTTGGTGTGCTAAATGATAGTGAGGAGTAATAGGGCATGCATGATAGATTACTCCCAAATGGGATGTGTTTAGGGTAACGTGACCTCTTTGAATTTTGAGAAATTACTGGTAATATCTCAGAAATGGTGCAAGATAGAGACATTGTTGCAATCGAAGACTAGTAGTAAATCGTGTTTAGCCTACCAAATGGCACCAATACCAACGACCTTGAGTGACCTTGAAGATTTGTTTTACTTTTTGCTGTTTAAAACTTTTCTAACTCTTATAGCTCGGAAAGTTTAGCAGTATTAACTACAGTATGTTTACACGTGAATCAGAAAGCGCACAAGCCTTATCAAAACTGAAGGACTGTGCAAGGTCAGAGTAATTCACAAACCTGTAAATGTGGTAACATCTCCAAAACGGTGTAAGATAGAGTCGTTGTTACCACAGACTACTAATAGGAAGTAATATATGGCTAATCAAGTAGCAACAATTTTGATGACCTTGAGTGACGTTCAAGCGTTTTTAAATGTGACTTTTCGTACAGCTGTTTCAACTGACATAGCACGTCATGCGGTCATAGTTTAGCTTCTTGTTTAGCTAAATGTTGTACACATTTTTGGCTACGTATCTTTCACATTTGAAAATGCGGAAAGAAGTCAGTGGAACAGTTGAAATGTACAAACACAACTCAACATTAACTGATGTAAAGTTAAGTTGTAAAGTGTAGAAGTACTTTTGATCCAGAGCCATACGGTACAGATGACACTTTGTTCAGTGTAAAATTGTCAGCACATGGATTTTACCAATGTCGTCAACAGGCAGGACCAAGAAGATACTGAAATATATATCATGACTAAGATTTGTTGTGTAGCTTTTAGGTTGACTCTTCGACAGAGTCGACCTAATAAAGCCAGTCTCAAATATCCGTCCGTACGTGCGTACGTACGTACGTCCGTCTGTCCACAAAAAGTTTCTTTCATTTCAGTGAAATTTGGCATGTAGGTAGAGGTCGACGCGTGATGCACGACGGTATGCAGTATGACCCGATACAAGGTCAAGGTCACGAGCCCTTCACAGTTGGAAATCCGGCCGTTTTCAGAAGTTTTCTCCACCATTTACAATGGGAGCTGGCAATTGTCCACGGATTTTTAAACAATGGCACATTATCTAAATTTGGGTTGGGCTGAATTTTGATATTTGGCCTAGTTTTTGCATCACATGAGTTTGAAGTTGGCACAACCATCAGTTGCGAAGAGTCGACCATCAGTTTCCATACGGGGATAATAGTAATTTTCAGTCCAACATTTCCACCTGATTTCGGATGTTATTGTATGCGGGGTAGTCTGTAGAATGGCATAGTGTTTCTCTTTGAATACAATATTCGAGTCTTATACTGTATTCTTGCTGTTTATTTCACAAAATTAGCCATTTTTAAATGCTACAAATCTGCAAAACTGAAGACTGTTTCACAAGTGATGTGCCAGATCAGTTATCATGAGCAATCACACAAATGTAGTGTCGGCATACACTGGGTTTTAATCGTGATTGTGGAAAGGCGTCAGGTTACAGTATAACTGATATTGTCATAGGTTGGATGTGCGGCGATCAAAGAGGACAAAGAGGCTTTTGCTGTGGTACCCGTGTCTCCTCAGGAAGTGCGCGATCTGGACTTCGCCAATGATGCAAGCAAGGTGCTGGCGATCATTGTGACAAAGCTGGAAAGTGGAAGCATTACTCACAATGAACGGCGGTTGGTAGTACGAGTTTTTTTTACTTACTTACTTATTTACTTGTTAAGCCCTATTCATTTGGTCAGAATTAGTTCAGTTTGTTACAGATCAGTTCTGTAGCATTTGTAGATTCTGGCGCTATATAAATCGTTTACTTGCTTACTTACTACCTTACTTATTTACTTCCTTAAGAATAAGCTTTTTCCATTTCCAGGCCAGAGGTCGTAAGAGGTGACCAGACCTGGCTTTAGTTTTTTGTAGGGATGGACAGATAGTGATTTTCTGCCAGATACCGGATTCGGTTAACCGGCGCCTAATATCCGGCCGGTTCCAGATTCGGATCTGGATTTTTGATGTAACTTTCCCACTAGTCTATACCTATAAAAATTACAGCAAAACATCGCATCCAATGCTTTATTTTCTGTAATGTTTAATCTGCAGTGATTGCATTGCAGTTTTAGATCATCCTCCCGTTTGACTGAGAAATAACTCTCAAATTTCACTCCTGTGATTTTGTGCCATCACGAACAACACGTATATGCTACTGTCGAACTAACGAGAGAAATGGTCATAAATGTACTGCTGAGGCAAGTGAACCAGGAATAGAGTTTAGTAAATAGATACAACTGTGAACTGGTAGGCCTCCAAATAAAACGCCAGTCACTTGCTGGTCGCGTCATTCACGTATTAGATTCCTATTTGGGTATTTCTTTGAAGCATCAAGTGTCAAGACAGCATGTGGCAACAGCGTCTCTTGCATCAAAGTTATAAAGCGTGGACATTAATCGGCGGGCAGTGGGCTAGCAGGGAACCTGATCGGCTGCAGTTGACGCCAGAGCACACTGCCGGCGGCCTGCTACATCAATCGACAAGCTTCATCGGCACATTTTCGTGTCTGATACCAACGCAGTGACATCAGACTTAGTGCAAAACGGGGTACTGTAATTCGTGAAAATCCGACCCGCCGCGCCACATACAATCCGGCCGGAGACGGATTTCACCGGTTAGTGGAAAACGGCCGGATCCGGATGGCCGGGTCGGATAACCGTTCATCCCTAATTTTTTGTGTTTATTTCACAGTTATAGTATATTTTGTTATGGATACATGTTTGCTTTAAATGTATTATTCAGTACCAAGCCGAGAGATTGGCTGGGAAGAACGTCTCCGAAATGATCTATTTCGTGTCAGGTGGGATGTAAAGCCTTCATCAATCAATACATTCATATTGCTGAACTGAATGGAACTGAACTGAACCATACAATCAATCCAGTATAGTTTAGTTTGCCGTTATGGATCTTACTGCAAGGCATATGGCTTGTTCACTTCAGTATTGTTCAGTCACGGCGATATGAACAGGCTTTAGATATCAATCGGTAATAAACAAGGTGTCGCCCTAACTGGACGTAACCGTACTGGCTCGCTGTGGAGTGTCAGCCGTCTCATTGTGGGATCTTGCGACCAGTCATTTGTCCGTGGTGCAGACAAGGTTTAAGTCGCTATGTGTCACTGTTAAACATCAGCATTCATGTATTGCAGGACAATAACTACCCTACCCACTGCAGTCGTTAATTTTACTTTCTGTTTTTATGCCTTTTGTCACCTGACAATGTCGGCGAAGGCATTACATATTTGGCTTGTCCGTTCGCCGTGTTTGTCTGTCCATTCATTCACGCTTGTGTTTGTTCATCCGCACAGATCTTGTTACTACAATGGGTCACTTTATCTTTCACCAAGAAACCAAAGTCTACAACCTTAGTCTAAAACCAAAGCTTAATCTGAACGGCTAAAACCGGGTTTTAGACCTAGTTCAGATTGAGCGGAAGATAAAGTGATTTGGTTTTAGACTAAGGATTGGTTTGGTTTAAGACCGGATTGCTCAAATTAAGTTTGGTTTAAGACCAAACTTTGGTCTTAAACTTTGGTTTAAGTGGTAAGTTTGGTTTGAGACTTTGGTCTCAAACCAAAGTTTAGCGTCACTTCACGTTTTGCATTAATTAGGTCTTGAACCGGACTTTTGGTCTTACACTAAGGTTTTAGATTTTGGTTTTAGCGAAAGATAAAGTGACCCAATGTCTCATGAACGGCTTGAGCAATCCTGATGAAACTTACAGGGAATAGTCACTAGCCCCTACTGATGACCGGTTTAGATTCTGGAGGTCAAGGTCACAGCAGGCCGTCGAGGTGGCGAAGGCATCCATGTCAACACGGGACATCAAAGTTCATCTTCGAGCTCTTACCTGCTGTTACTTATTTCAGAAACGAAGTAATATTGTTGTAACTGTATTGTGAAGTGTACTGCTCATATGTAAGTTTCTTGGCATATGTTACTGACCTGATGACTACTTGTTCTTAACAGAATCATGCAAAAAGCACATAAACAGGTTGCACAGGTGTGCTACTGTGTTGTGTTCAGTCAAGCATGTCAGCTGCTAGCAGACATTGTGTACTTTGTCGCAAACCGAGAGAACACTGGCGGCGATCCGTTTGACGTTCAGTTGACGCATCCCGACCGTGAGCGACAGAAGCTGCTTCGAGAACAAAATGTGCTTCAAGAGGTGTGTATTCTTTCTAGCCAAGTTCTCTTTTCAAAGGCTCTGATTCTGTCAGAAGTTATGCAGCATGCAAATATGTAATTGCATATGATTAAGTTGATATTGCAGGTTTTGATGTTAATTTTATAAAATTTGGCATTGATACTAAGATTATGGAACGACATTCTAGTGTGAATGGATTAAGAAAGATGTTTGTTAGGATGTAAAGGTCTATGGACTGAATGATCACAGTTGGTTACGTTTCTGTGTATAGATTTTTCACATGCTACAAGCACCATTCACTGACACTGGCAGTGGTCCACTGCTATGTATCGAGGACCTTTCAGACCAGAAAAATGCCATCTACAAACACATCTGCCGACTCTGTTATCGCATTCTGAAATTCTTGCAGCATGACTATCGTAAAAACCAGGCACGTGTGAACAACTTTCATTCATCTACTAAATTGCTCTGGCTCTACATTAGTGGCCTTTTATCCACGTTAACTGCTCTTTAGGTGATGTCCCCAAATGTTGCAGAGGAAACTGGTAACTGCTAAAGTGAGATTTATTTGTAAAAGTATTAAAGGCAAATAACCTCTAAGTTTTTTTTCATTGCTTTAAGTTAAAATTGAGTAAAAATATTTTGGTGTGGTTGTAGTCTATATCTTTATCTTTTTTTGTCTTCCATCCCTTTGCTTCCTCAACACTGTTGATTGGATGATAGGAAGACATGCAACCTGTAAAAAGCTGCTGCAGTTGTCCCAAAAGATTCTCCTGTCTGAACCTGCAAAGAAGGCCAATTAAACAAAAAGCCAGTTGTTGTTGTTGTAGTTTTTAAGGGGGAATTGCAGGCATTGCATAGATGCGGCCTGCTTCTACAGATGTCGCATGTAGCATGGCCTGGCCTGTATGTCTGTCTGTGTGTCTGTCTGTTTCTGTGTTGGTCACGTGAATGTGTCCTGCATAAACGGCTGAACCGATCGAGATGCCGTTTTGGGGGGCTGACTGGCATGGACCCAGGGAACCATGTATTAGATTTAGGTCGCGGTCCCCCACGGAAAGGAGCAATTTTGGGGGTTGTCCAGCCCATTGAAAAAGCGGGGAGTCGCTGCTCCGGTGTATACAGCAAAATGGAACATTCGGTCCGCAGTAATGGCATTACAGCCAACTGCAATACTTCTCACTGGTCGGTGTCACAGTACATTGTTCCCCATGAAAAATCGTCCCCCCCAGTGATGCGGCTTTTCTTCAAAATTCTTCGACCACTTGTTCTCATTTCGCTGTGAACAAACGCGTAAAATATGAGCTGAATGTAGTGATGGTGTATGTTACATATTGGCAGGAATGGATAGCAAAGCAGTTTTCTTTCATGCAGCAGCAGATCGGCTATGATATTATGGCCGAGGACACCATGACTGCACTGCTGCATAATAACCGCAAACTACTAGAGAAGCACATCACTCCTCCGGAAATTGAGACATTTGTTAATCTGGTGCGCACCAACAAAGAACCAAGGCATGTTATTCATTAATTACTGTTCTTTTTTGCCACAAAGTTTAATCTAAACTAGAAGGCGCTCAGAGAGCTCAAACTTTCACAGATCTTGGAAGAAATTTTTGCATTCAGAAGAAGTAATTAAGTAAGTAAACAGGACATTTGTATAGCGCTTAATAATGAGTGTAATACTCATTTCTAAAGCACGTGTTAACGAGCGATCACACAGTTTTACCTGCTGTCCACGCGCTTATCCACAAATGTAATGAGCCACCTTCATGCATGTCTTGCATTTACACTAAGTTATGTTATGCTTCCAAATATGGCTGAAAGAAATGTGTGATTCAGTCAATGCTTAGATGAATTTTGCGACGACTCTTAGGGCCCGCTTTTCTACCGCAAATTAATCTCCCATTAACGTTAATGGAGATTAATTTGTAGTGGAAAAGCCGGCTTTAACACACTATTATGATGTTCTTGTTGTCTCTGTTCAGCATCGTCTGAAGAATTGAATAAGGCACCAGCAATCTGGTGGTGTCAGTTTGCTGTCTATTGTATTTTCAGCATTGCATCGCTTATGTACTGTATGCTGATGAGAAGAATGCCATTCACTGTGTGTATGATGTGCCAGGTTTCTTGATTACTTGTCAGACCTGTGTGTGTCAAACAACGTTGCTATTCCAGTTACACAGGAGCTGATATGTAAGTCGGTGTTGGCCAACAAGAACCAAGATATCCTCATCGAAACACGTCTTATGAAGACACAGGTTCGGTTTATTATGCTGTTCACTTTTCAGATTTTAAATTTTCTTTCTGATAATTTTTTTATCTATTGTGTTTTTTACTTTTTAACACTTGGTATTTAATCATACGGAGTGGGCCAAAAAATGAACCCTATATTTTGACTCTTATTGTGTTAATAACACTGAATGTGCAAGAAAAACAGTGGCTTTACTGGTGTTTTGGTATATTCATGAAGAAGTGTATGTAATCAAATTGTTTTTACTGTCACAGATAAATATTCTATAGTGCATTAGCAGAAACTGGAGCGAGTTATTATTGTCTAAACTGCAGTGTGTAAAATGACTGATTTAAAAATAATGACTATTATTTGAAAAAAATTTGAAGTCCACTCCTAGAACACTATTTAGCAGTAAATTCATTCAATGTTTTTTTGCACTTCACTGTTTTTCAGTTTTCAAGTTTCCGATCACAATTTTATTATCTTTACTTATTTTAACAGTGTCTCATCTTTGTGTCAAGTAGGGATGCGAGCGTGTACACATGTACACGATAACGAATCGTGTACACATTTATAAAATTACACGATAGTGTACACGAATATGGCAGCAGTGGCGAAATTGGGTGCTCATCGATTAAAAATATACTGCAGTTGATAATGCAATGTGAGATTTTTGCGACTTAATGTGAAACTAAATGATAATTCTATGAATGAATTTAATTGGAGGCTGCTAGCTCACGTCACAGCTCCCAAGTCTGAAAACTGGTATTTAAAATGTTAGTAAGAAATTATCGTCGTCATCTTTTCGACCATCTGCACTGAAAACACAACAAATCACCTACAGTGTCATAAATTCTCTTTACTGTGCACACGATCAGAGTCTTCTACAGGGTGGGCCAAAAAAGTGAACCCTTTGCTGTTTATCGATAAATAATACTAAAGTGTGTGCTGTTAAAGCTCATTGAGCTTCTTATTTCAGAATGTTTTAGCAACGTCTCTGAAATGTATAATATGCTAAATGTTTACTGTCAGGTTGAAGTTGAGATGGAGCCAGATGAGAAGACCGTTGGTGAGTCATCGTTACAGGAGATTTTGAGTCTGATTGACGAGGAGGAAGTCGTGCTGAGTTGGAAGGACACCAACTCGTGGAAGTACATACGGGAGCTGGCGAGTGACGATGCCGACGAGAGCAAAGAAGTTTTAACATACTACAGGTCGGTTCGTCACTGTCAGTTATTGGCAGATTTATCGTGTCACATTAGTGATTGCCGAATTATTAGAGGTCTGCACTTTCCATGCGTTTTCTTTTCTTTCTTTCTTTCTTTATTGTGGGCAGAGGTCCAGCCTGTTTTTTACTCTGGATCAACCATACAAATTGTTTCATACAAAACCAACCGTCTTATACAAAATCAACATATAGACTTGCAAGTCACACATTAAAAACCATAAACATAGAATTCTATATGAGTAAAAGCCCAAAGGTGACGTAATGTAACTGTCAACACAGCGTACTTCTGGACCTCAGGGCTGAGACCATGTAACGGTCCAGTGTGCTAGCCCAAGGAGAGGAGGGGAATTGGTAGGTGTGTGCAGATGTGTGCATGAGTGCGGGGAAGGCGGGATTAGTAGGTGAACAACTTACCATATCAGGTTCATTAAAAATTTGGAGCAGTTAGTTTACATGATATTTCTCTATGTATGCTTTTAGAACTTCAGTGGTGTTGGATGGGTGACAGAAGCGTTACGTGATTTGTAATGGCACCACTCCAGCACTCTGCTAAGACGTCTTTGAGGACTTTGGGGACTCGGCATTGTGCACCATAACAACGTTACTGTACATCAACCCCGGTTAGTTCTGAGAAGGGTGACTATTTTGCGGGCGAACCAAATGGAGATTGTAAAAATGAAATAGTGGTTGTGGTTTAGCTGGAAAATTTAGTCTGAAATTACATTTATTATGTGCTGAGTTGGAGGCTAATAAATTCAACTAACCCATTGACTCACTTGGCCGTTCTGTTTACTGCGTGTGATGAAGCTGCGCTGGTTATATCCGTGTGGTTGTAGACACCAGTTGGATCTGTTCTCACATATGTGTCTTGATCGTCAGTACCTGGCAATCAACAGTCTCTCATCTGAACTGGATGCTGATCTCATTCTCAGGTGGATAACATCTGCTGGTTGTAGCAATTAGTCAAAAGTTTATCGTACATATAGGTAAATTGGTACGCAACTTCAGCTTATTGTCTCTGATATAGCCATATTTGTGCTGAAAGGGGACGTTAAACTCCAACTAACTAACTAACTTCAGCTTATACACAGCATACAAATGCATACACTTCTTGTGGAGCATAGGCATGTCAATAGTCCGATGCTATAACACATCATTGTCGGCCTTATTTGTGGTTGAATGTATACCAATGTTGGATGATATGCACATAACCATGCACGCATGCATGCACGTACAAGCGTTGAGGTGGCGATTTGATGTAGTTGTAACGATGTTGCACACATCAATAGAAGTTGCTCTGTATGGAGCCTGATAAGAACTGAGATGTATGACCATTCACTTTTTTGATATGTAACCAATCACTTAAAGGCCAACTCAGTCTCCTATCCTCAGCGGGTTGGAAAATGAGTACTGGATAAGGGTGATTGGTATTGCTCTTTATCCAGAAAGAGTAACCACAGGTTTGGTGTTGTACTGGCATAAGAAGGGAGATGACACCTGGACCACATTCCTGTATTGGGCAGCCTTTACCTGTGCTATATGACTGTCATTTGATTATTATCTATCACTCCCTCACTCTTTCACTCCTCGCTTAAAACTCATCTGTTTTATAAATCCTTCCTACTTTCTGTATTCCACATTCAGCACTGCCTTCATAGACCTAGTACTCGGACTGGACCTTCTGTGCTGATTGTTTTTTGTGCCTTTGCCATATGATAGTGTCAGCGAAGCATTATATTTTTAGGCTGTACCGTTGTCCCATTTGTCCGACTGTTCATCCATTCCTTTATCCAGACAGATATTGTTACCACGATATTTCATGAATGGCTTGAGCAGTTTTTATGAAACTGACAGGGAATATTCATTGTCACCTACTGATGACTTGATTAGATACTGGAGGTGAAAGGTCAAAGGTCAAGGTCACAGCAGGCCTAAGTATATGGTGGCGAATGCATCCAGGTCGACGCTGGGGTATTGAAATTCATATTCTAGTTTGTATCTGGTTTTCTCGACTTTTCTATTTGTGTGTGGTAGCTTAAGCTGGCTATCGTCAGCTTTTCAGCACACATTAAACATTCCTTATCGTGTTGTACGTGTTTGTTTGTACCTGGTCAGGTGTATGTCTGACGAGAGTTTGCCGTTCGACCTGAGAGCATCATTTTGCCGCCTTATGTTGCACATGCACGTCGATCGCGATCCGCAAGAGACGGTGACGCCGGTCAAGTATGCTCGGCTGTGGTCGGAAATCCCATTCGTCATCTCCATCAATGAGTGAGTACTCTTGTGCTTCTCATTGCTGAATATTACAGTTGGGGACCACACGATGCTCGTCATGCAAAAATCGTTAAGTTGATTGTGTGCTATATGACTAAAGTTGTCATAAAATTACTTTAAAGGCACGATATGACCTACATTGTGTTGAAAGCGCCGTTAAACTCCAATCAACCAACCAACCGACTAAAGTTGTCATCATTACCTGCAGTAGTAACAGTTGTACCAGATATTGTATTTAAAACAACGTCGTAACACATTAAATGACGTCTTGAAATCGTTCAAGGTCGTCGGATATGACGCTGTTCAATGGGCTGTTATGTCACTTCCTATTAGTAGTGTGTAGAAACAATGTCTCTGTCATGGATCATTTCTGAAATGCTACCACGTCTTTATTGTGACTGTTTGTGACTTTGAACAGTCTTTTAGCTTGGTTACAACAGTTAAAATTATAGACTTGCTATAATTTCTCGTTGGTCTTTAAACACCTTCTAGCTAATATGTGTTATATTTTTCAACATATTGGATTTATTTAACGGTTTCTATTAGCTGAAATAACCCTGAATAACTACTCAGAGGTCATTATGAATAGCACTGTTCGATAGTCTATGTAAGACTTCTGTTATGGTTCCATTGTAACTATGTCTGTATGCTACAGAGATGGTGTAGCTAACACCATTGAAGACACTGTAGCGTCTTCCACCTGATCTAAATGCTCTAGCTGCCGTCAGCAACGATATGCAGGCAGTAAATCTGTACTGGAACAAAATCCTCCAGTTTTTAAGTGGGGGTGCCAGCTAGCACATGTTAACCTATAGGCCGTGATGCATATGCATCACCAAACACAGATCATGTTCAACAGTCAGTAATTGTCTTCGCATGATTAGCATGGTATTTTCTGTTGATATGTTCTAACATGCTTACAATAAATTCTAACAAATTTGAAAGATAGAATGGTGATAACGATGGTGCATTGCAGTTACGAATCACAGCAGCTGCTTGATCCACAGAAAGAAACAGTCAGAAGCAAATTTGCTGGTACGATACTGTTCGTAGAAGATTACTTGTGTCATGTGCGAAGCATGTGGTCATCCAAGAACCGAGAACAACCAAAACTTACCTATCAGGTAAAAACGTTATTACTTGTTCTATTTTTGTTAAATTTCCGCAAAATTGTTGCGGACAAAGTGAATAAAATATGTTTTGTTTAAAACCGTGGACTGAGCATGCAGATGGTTTTATGACTGTTGATTTGTTGTTCATGTGTTGATGTTTTTTATCTCTTTCACATTTTGGTGGGTGTAATGTCTTGACATGTCTGTCTGTTTGTTAGCGGATTAACTTAAAATTTATGGGTGGATT
>Ga0209363_1000978_pt1 | contig 12698 bp, 7 predicted proteins | sample WorMetexBAHAMAS3_FD_187385 | JGI IMG/M metagenome (GOLD analysis project Ga0209363, IMG submission 187385) | Marine gutless worms symbiont microbial communities from Max Planck institute for Marine Microbiology, Germany - Inanidrilus exumae... | ecosystem: Host-associated > Annelida > Digestive... | reverse complement strand
TCGTGATTCTGTATTTAGCCGTTTCGGTACAATACCGGCGTGTGACAGAGGGACTGTTGGACAGACAGACGGACGGACGGACACACGACGACAGCATATACCGCGCAAGCATAACGTCGCGCGGTAAAAATTGAAAGCAAATGGTGGCGTACAAAACTATGATCACTGTCGTTGGAAACTGCATAAAGTTTTACGAAATCTATTGCCTACTACGTGTATTTATTTTGCAAGGTGTAGTCAACTGTATAGTCAGTCGGTATTTGGCTATTTTAAGCGAAGTGTACCGTAATGGATTGACTGAGATTTGCGTGCGTGCGTGTTTAAACAGGAAACCAATGCAAAATGATCTATCGCGCGAGACGTGGGCTGTTGCGCACGATATGTAGTATCTCCGCGGTACTTGAGTCGTCGGAATGCCACGCTGATTCAATGCAGCCAATGAATGGCGGTTGCAATGAACTGAGTGATCATGCTGTGATTGCACGCGCTTTAATTACTCAAATTAACCGTAGTCGTGCGTGCGTATTTTTGCGGGACATTGCGTGTTTCCACCAGACAGATGCGTATAATTGAAAGTGATGCATAAGTTGGCTGTACGCTTGATATAATTCATCTTTATTCATCGTAAGGTAGAAACACAATGACGTACATGATGTGACTTTTAAGAAATCGCATTTGTGTAGGCTGATGTACTTCGACGTCCTTTCTTCACAGTTGCTAGTAATTACGTCGAAAACCAATGCAAACGATTATATGGCTCAGTCACTAATATCGCTATTTCCGGACATTAAATAGTCACTATCGCATTTCTATATATGTGGTGTTACTTGAGCTCTGAGCTGGATTTGAGGTAAATATTGCACATTTAAAAATTTTTTCGATAACAGCCCACTTGCGAGCCTGAAACCGAAGCTTCATTTTCGTTGGCTTAAAGCGACACTTCCTCGAATCCGTTATTTTTCACTTAACGTTAGCTATCCTGTCTACAACTTCGGTTTCACCTTTGATGAGTACTGCTTTCTCTGCCAGTCTGTCGCAGTTTTTCATTTTTTCTTATTCTGCTATCGTCAAATTTGTGAACTTCGTTTGTCCTACGTTATTATCAATTCGTAACAGCGAATATAAGTGCTAATTCCATTATTCATTCTATTCTTACGCGCGATTACTGTAGCTTGCCGTTTTTAAATTTCAAAAGTAAACGAATTTAGCTGAATTTTATACTGTTTTGTTTCTTTCGTTTGAATCATTTTCATTCTCAAGTTTCTTTACTGGTTCCAAACTGAACAAACTTGTTTAATACAAGCATTGACTGGCCCTCAGAGCTTGCACCACAAACAAATATGTTTATTGTTTTAATCAGTGTCTTAGCAACCTGTAAGTGGCTTTTAGCCCTTTGTTGTTTATTAAATTTGATTTGATTTGAAACTGTATGCCAAATCCACCTGCAGGTGTAAGGCCTAAGAATGAAAGTCGATCACCTCACCTACCCCACTCTAAGAAGTATATTATCCTTTACCCTTTTTGCAGTGACGTTACGTAATTTTACACAATTGAGTAGGACATGACATCGGTGGTGCAGTCAACCGTGTAATTAGAACCGATGCAGTTGTTACAGCGGTTGGACTGCGGCCTGGACATTATGTTGGCTGGCAAGACGAACAGTATGGCTGCGTCCTGTAATCACACCGCCACATACACTCATCGCTGTTATTGTGCTCGTATACTTCGGCGCTCGTGACTGCGTCGTCCTCGTTGTCGTTTTTACGACTGCTCGCCCGGCGACGAAAAGCAAGCTGCTTTTCGTTTTGCTTGTAAAGTTGTTACAACCTTTTTGCCTGCGTAGCGTTAATCTACATTCTTTCTTGCAGGCAAATTCGTAAGCTGCACTTTTCATTCACATTTACTGTACCGGTCGCCGGCAGCTAAAGCGGCTTTGTATCTACAACGAGCAGGCTGCTGCTGCTGCTGCTGCCATGGTTACAGTGGAGACGAACCACACCGCAGATGTCCGTCAGTCTCCGCAACCGTCGCTACTCTCCATCAAAGATTGACCTGGAGATAAACTTCCAAGCCCATTTTCACCCCGTCGTCGCATATGTATTTTTGTCCCAACTCCATTTCCGTCATCATCAACCTAGACTGCAAACATCCGACATTGCTCGTACACGGGGCTGTTACTAATGACTATTGATTAATACTGCATGCTGCATGGACTTAAGACACTAGTCCCGTTGCTCTAACTATACTAGGTGTTTTGTTCTAATTAAATGGAATTGAAAATATATTTTAACTTGTCAATTAATTTGAATTAACATTAGCAGATGCCACGTAATTAGCTTTACCGACAGATATATACAGTATGAGTCAAAAACGGTACACTTGACGTTTGATCATAACGTCGGAAAATCTATATCAATTTACAAGATGTTTTCACTGTCAGATTCCTGAGGAAATTTGGTACACACACATCATAAATATTTTCCACTTCACCTTAAATATGTTTCTACACTACCTTGTGAAACTTAACAATTACAATTGCAGTGCAGCCGATTTCATTAGCCTTGTAGTAAACTGACGTTGCATTTAACCCATAGGCCTAGAAGGCATATACGGTTTATCATAGACACTGGTCCACTTAGCAGTCATCAGCTGAGCGTCAATACTTGCTTACAGTAACTGTGTGCCCAACTCAGAAACTTAGTACGTAGGTCATGAAATAAGTAGGTTACAACACTGTCTGGAGTGCTCCAGACAGTGTTATAAGCTATAAATGATAATGTACAAATATTCCCGTGAATGGCTTTGTCTTTTGGATTTATTTCTTATTCTTTTCTGTGTCTGTATTTATGTGTCTTTTTGTGTCTGTATTTGTGTTCTTTTTACTTGTACTTTATGTACGATTTAATAATAAATAAATAAATAAATAATGTTTGCTGCCTTATTACTTACTAGATAAAGACGGCTGCTGGTGCGATATGATCCGAGTGGTGTTAAACCCTAACCAACATGCAGGTGATGCTTTCGCAGTTCTACATTCGCAAATAGTTTGGTCAGTTTAAATTTAATTATAGTGATCAGGAAAAATGTCCAATTAATTATCATCGTGGCGCGGTGGCGCAACGGGTAGAGCGTAGGATTTGCAATCGATCGTGGGTTCAAATCCTAACCTTGAGCAAGTTGTTCACACCAATGTGCCTCTGTCACCAAGCAGTATAACTTGGTATCGGTCAAGGGGCGGTGATGCTCTGCAGCTGGGAAGGTAACCGCTGGCCTGGCGGAAAGTAATGGTATAGCCTACCGCCGGGTGGATGACTTATAGTCACCTCCGGGATCAGCTCTGGGCTCAACGTTCGGCAACGAGTATGGGAAGCCTTTAGCCATATTATCATTAGAATTAGCTAAAGCAAAGTTCTAATTAATGCGAATTGGAATTACCGTAATTTCTTACTTATTAGAATCTGGTTAACTGATTGCCCAGTTCCGCCTCTGTCGTCCTGTCGTCGCCCGCAGAGTGCAAAGCGCAGAGAAAGTTCGGATGCCTTCTGAAGTTGTCCCATAACGGCGAGGATGCCGCATGCTTAACCACATCCGTGCGCGGAAAAAAGCGCCATCGCAACTTAAACGGGCTTCGTGAGTAGGCTCCCGTGTCACACATCGTAACGGATCACATGATCTCCGGACATTCGCAGGACTTCACAGTGCACGCAGCATGGGTATCAGTTTACTGGTTGTTGTTGTTGTTGTTGTTGTTGCTTATTATTTCGTCTTTCGTAAAATGTACGCCTACTAATAACTTCGTGAAGAAGGCTGTCGACCGAGACGCAGCGACCGTAAAGCCTGATAGTTTGTCTCAGACCTGGTTTCGCAAAGGTGAGCAAAATCTCAGGCGATCCGGCGCCGACGTCAGTCATTCGAAGAGCCGTCATGAAGTTGTTACACGAACAAACACGTCACACGAACGAACAGCGGACCTACCTCGCCTCGCCGCGTAGGTTTTTACGTCGGACTCAGGTACGCTTAAGCCCGGTCCACACTAGCAACAATGTCGAAGCAACGTTCGACTTTGTCGAAAGGACGAAATTTCAACGCAAAGCTCGTTCGACATTGTTGCCGTTTTTGGTAACAAAGTCGAACGTTGCTTCGACATTGTTGCCAAAAACGGCAACAATGTCGAAGCAACATTCGACATTGTAGCATTCGACAATGTTGCTTCGACATTGTTGCTGGTGTGGACCGGGCTTTACGTTGCGGTCGATCTACGAATTATACCGAGTGTTTCGGAGCAGGTCGAGTTTTATAGACGACATGAAAAAGTAAGTGGCGTGCGTTGGCTAGCGATACTTATACACCAGCTTCTGATACGAAACAGTGCCAGAAATTCACATTGCGATTCACAGTATTGATTGCAGGTCGGGTGAAGTGTGTAAATCAACATAATTAGCAATACAAAAAACTCTGGTTGGTTTGTTGCGTCGTACACTGGCGAATGGGCTCGATGTGACAGATCAGAGATGGACGTGGGTCGATGTTTCTTCACCCAACCCAACTCAACCCACCAACTTATTAACCCATGGTCCCAAACCAACCTATTAACCTAACACACGATACTAACACAAGTACCCAACCAAACCCCCCATCACATAGGGGCCTACCTACGTGAAATGCAGACACCGGTGCTGTATAACCCGTATTTTTACATGTCCTTTATTTCACGAATTTATCGACTGTCTCCTTGTCAAAAATAAAGCGAACAGAATGTCTATCTGTAATACCAGTGTACTGTTCAGGCAGCCAAAAAAGCAAAATTTAAGGGTGAAAAATAATTTAATAGACCTAAATGTGAAAATTAAGGGCAATGAAAAGTATGGGTTTTACAGTATTTAGCTACATACATGTATTTATAACACTGATATCACTACAGATACATATTACACAATACTTCTCCTTTAACCCATCACATTAACATGTGCTGGAAAGTGCGACCCAACCCAAGCCATGGATGAACGGTGGACCCAACCCATGTCCATCTCTGTGACACGTTGTACTGGATCGACGTGGAATAAAACTCCCGCTGTTCAAGACATCATGTAAGACAATATTTCCTCTTCGTCGTCGTTGTGTTGGTGTCTGTGACGTGCCTAAAACGACTGCTCTAACGTTTCATAACGGCAGACCTATTCTTGTTGGACTAAATAGGCCTACACTGATCTGGGAAAACGAGTAGCAGTTTTGGGTGATGGTCGACCGTGCTCTGCCCGCATAACTCCAAAGATTTATGACGTCAAAGATACATGTTGTATCATACTAACAACCATTTAATGAGATGTTTGAATATACAGCAGTAAAGCGCGTTTACAGCAGTTCGTGTCTGCACATCGAAATGTCAACGAATATACTCAATATGTTACACACGCCAATAAACAATGTGTACAATATGCCAAACAAAAATGCAAACACGTACTTATCGTCGGTGTTAACACGTTGCCTTTACAATTACATTACATCAATCAAAACCGAAAGACATTATACAACTAAAATCAAAATCACATGGTTTAGATTTTCACATGAATGCAGTATATTTACTTTGCCATCGGGAGCGGTTGCAAAGTATTGTGATGAGTACGTCTGTGTGACTGTCTGTCTGTCCGCAAGGATATCTCCGAAACCACACGCGCGATCCAATTTTATGCGTGTTGAGTATGGTCGTGGCTCGGTCCTCCTCCAGCAGGGTGACGAAATCCTAAGGGGAAGGGGCCATTTTGGGGGCTTCTTCTCCAATGACAGTGCATTGTACAGCATAGCATTTGGAACCCATACAAATACGGCTGAACCGATCAAGATGCCGTTTGGGCTGATGACTAGGCTTGGCCCGAGGAACGGTGTGTTACGTGGGGGTGACGATCTCCAAGGGAAAGGGGCCAATTTTGGGAAAACATTTGCCCGGCAAGCCTAATACCCGCGAACGGGACTGGTCCATGCGTCGGCACACGACAGGGACAGACGCTTGATTGCGCGTTGGACGAGTCTATACTATCGGCCGCGAAGGGGGTGGGATTGCACACCGCGGGCGAAGTCTGATGTCTACCATCGCTTTGTTGGCAATGCTATTTGGTCCAACATTATGCAATGCAGTCCTGCTGCTGTTCCGCAGCGACGTCATCATTGCGACTGTTCACTCACGAATTAAATCAGAGCAGTCACTGGGTCGATGGGTTAGTGGGTCAAATGGGTCACTTTTTTGATGGGTCACATGGGTCGTGAATCGGTGTATGATGATCCATGACCCGCCACTATTCGATGAACCCAATATCTTCAGCTGATTGTCAAAGACATATTAATGATTTGCAGACCATTACGGAATGCCAGTCATATTTTGATTAAAACAGCGCCGCTAGTAAAATCTCATTAATTTATTGCTGTAGACCCAATAGTCCTACATGGTTATCATGTTCGCATTGTTTTCTGTCTATGTCTATGCCTCTGCTATATATAGAGCTCTGTTGTTGCTTTTGCTGCTGTTTTCCTTTTTTCCTTTTTATCTATCATCTGTTGACGAAATAAAGATGTTCTTTAGTGTACTTAATGCTCGCCACGCAATTAAATCACAGCGTAACATGCTCTTTCCCTAAATTGTGGAGGCTCTTATCAATTGTGTTAGAAGAACAAACTGCTGCAGTGAACTGTTGAAATTCAACAGTTTTTTTGTGTTCCATGTTGTATGAACTTGCGTCATATTACATACATTACGTACTGTTTACTGTTTTATAAACTTCGTGGTTATGTAGTAAAACCGATGGGTCATGGGTCATGCATAATGGGTCATTGGTCAGTTTTTGTGTGGGTCAGTAGGTCATTAGTCACTGCCTGTGCCCATTGCCTGCTCCGCTCACGATTCAAGCAAATCGAAGATTAGGTCCGTGATGTTAACCATCATACAGGTTGAGTCACAGCCGTCCTAAAATATCTGTGAATCGGAACGAAACACACTTGTGACAACAGATAGACACTCAGACCAGCCGCTCAGTATGAAGCAGTAAGAGTGGCTACATGCTAACTACTATGTACAGTGCGGTCAAAAAAACCGGGAATGACTGACCGCACGCAGCTCGCGTGTTAGCAGCAGTAGGCTATAGTCAAGTGCTCCACATCTGTACAACCACTTGCACGTTATACGATTTGCAAGACTGAAGTGAGGTACAACTATAGACGGGTTGCAGTGTATCTGGAGACACACTGCAATATAGACTCGAAAAGAGTTTTTTCAATCGGTGTACTCGACAGGTGACACAACTGTTTACTTAAATAGTGACGCACAACCTGTTTAGTTCCTGCATTCGACGATTCCTAGTGTCACGTGCCTGCAACTGAGTGATTCCAGCGTTATCTGCCGTTATACGTATTTTCAGTATCTAATTCAGTCTGCTTTTTTCAACATATCGCTCGCTAAGCCGCTCCAGCACTGCGGTGTATTATTGCTTTTAATACGCAATATCGGACGTCGGACGTTGCCGAAAATTTGGGTAGGTACCTTTCTTGTACAGAACATACAGCCCAGAGGAAATACTTTAAATTGATTCTAACGGTAAAAATGGAAACTAGACATCCCGTAGAGGGACCACTTGGAAGTGAATTTCCGGCAATCTGTAATCATTGCTGAGTTATGACGGCCTGAAGTCGGAAGAACTGGAAATTCTGTGAGCAATTTTTGCGTTTTTTTAGATTTCGTCCAAATCGGCTCACTTTCGGCGAAGTTATAGCCGAACGCTCTAAGACCGCTGATTTGCACCTTAGAGTATTTACACTATAGGCTGTTCGAGCCTATAATAACCGTGAAGGTTTCTCAATGCAATCAAAAATGGCACTATTCCCGTAAGCATTCACCAGACGTCGCTACCCGTGCAAGGAAGGAAACATCCGATTACAGCTTACTCTCAATTTATCAACTTCGAAAAGGATGAAAGGCTGAGTTGGTCTCGTTGTCTGACCTGTAGCGGACGGTTTACCTACATAAGTGGTCACCCATCGGCTGTCGGTCAAGCGCAGGACAGGTAAAGTTCGCCAACCAAAGACCGACGTTCTATACTGTGCAACGGTACCACTGTCCAGTTACTTCGCACATTGTCCTTCTGTCTGTACAAGGATCATGCGACCGCTGGATTCATCGGGCGGAAAGCCTGCTTCTTCAATTGACAGTTTGTGGTTTCTGTGGAGACTTGGGCGACTGCTGCGTGTCGAAGCGGCGACAGAACGGCTGGTGCTCGGGAGTGACGGCGTCGGAGATGGCCACCTCTCCGCCTTGTGTATGTGCACATATGCCACAGTCACCGGCCTGACCCGCCATCTCACGCCGATGACGCCAGCGAACGGACACGTTCTGACATCACATACGGACAGCAGAATCAGCAACGAACCGCTACTCAACATCTCAACGTCACGTGACAAGCACCGACTATACACGGCGGTCGTCGATTGACGATACAGAATACAGCAGAAACAACACAAGTATGTCGTTCCTCCTCATAGTCGGGCCGAAATGTGCGCTGGCCGCGTCGCATGCTGCCCCCTGGTGAGTCACGGAGAGTATGCCGACTGGACAGCCAGACGGACCCGGACGGACCCGGACGGACGCCACATTACGCTTTTCGCTAGACGCCGCCAGCGTAAAATGTAATAAAATGACGTTATGCCGAAATATGCTTATGTACACTGTGGCTCAAAAACAATACACTTGACTTTTGATCATAACTTCGGCAAATGTAGACCGATTTTCAAAATTCTTTCATTGACATATTCCCAAGAAAGATCTATATAATTATTACATGATCTTCTACCTCACCTTAACTGTGTTGCTACATTACCTTGCGAAATTCAAAAAATTAAAATAACGGTTGAACTTTTACTCATATCATCAAAATTAATCGATTTTACTTGAAACTTAACAAACCTTGACAATATTTAGATGCTAAGTGCTACAAAAAATATCGCAGTGATAATTTACTTAATTCTTGTGCAAAGATGAAGCACATCGAATGCAGATAACGCAAACATGTTGGGAATATGATGAATATGATGCAATAGGTTCAACAATCGCACAGCGAGCATGCGATCGATGCTCCGTGGCACATACACGCAACGCTGAATTGAGCCGTATAGTGTAATAAACAAACTTCGTCCACGACCGACGTTGTTGATGACACCGCATATTCCTCCGCCAACGCACCGCCGTGGACGCGGATCACCGTGGCGGATGGACACAAATTCTCGACCGGTCGAGAAAACGCAATTTTTACATAACCAACCTGCACTTGTCGCCCCCGTTGAGGGTGATCCCATGTCGTCTAGATCTTTTGCAACATAAAACTACATGCGTTGGCTATCATGCGGTGTTGTTTTCGTGATCCTATGTTTAGCCCGTTTGGTACAATACCGGCTTGTGGCGAACAGACAGACGGTCGGACAGTCAGACACAGAGCCACAGCATATATTGCGCTAGCAAAGTGTCGCGCGGGTAAAATCTGTATATTGCTAACATATTGCTGTCAAAAACATAAATGTCTTTTATGTAATAACATTGAATCTGAATTAAAGCTTACAGGCCAACGTTTCTCACCTCGTAGTTGGCAAACACAGTAAAGTATACAAGAAAAGAAAAAACAACTAGGCCTAAATCACAGGAGTTTCGCAGTTTGATGGGTCTGTTGGTTACGCGTAGACAATACAACGACGCTGCAGTGACGTGCATTCGTTCGCGTTATTGTTGTCATATCATATCACTATCATATTTTGTCCAAACCGTCCCGTCCATCAATGTTCAGTCCAACAATTCTAACGTATCCAACTGTGTATTGCCTATAGTGAGGCGCACCGTACAGTACTTACGTGGGGGAAGTCGATGTTGCTGAGTGAAGCGGCGTACGATCGCCGTATCTGCGATTCCACCGTTCTTTGCTGCATGGACTGATGCCACTTGCGACTCAACGCTGTTTGCACCTGCATCATCATCAACATTATCGTCATCATCATCGTCATCGTCATCGTCGTCGTACAGTGACGTCACACCATAGATAAACGAAGTAAAAATGGCAGCGCCCATCATCGGCCCACGCCAATCTCATCTAAAATTTGATTTAAAATTTACTACACTGTTAAATGACATTTAAACAAATTCGAAATTCCTTCAGAATGTAGTAGTAAACACACTAAGCGTTCTGTATAAAGTTTTTATTCATAGAGTGAAGTGCCCCTTTAATAGCAGCAGCTGCTGTAGTAATAACCCACGCCGACGGCAGCCGCGGTGGTAGTATTTTCACCGGTGTTTGTCTGTCTGTCTGTCTGTCTGTCTCCGCACGATATCTCAAAAACCGATGCAGATCACCGAACTTGACATAGAAATGTTCCGCCATGAGCCCATGAGTCCTGAAAATCCATTTATTTTGGAGTCAAAAAGTCAAAGGTAAATGTCACGAAGCACAAAAACCGGTGTATAACGCAGTATTGCCGCTGGCTGCGTACGTAAGCAACGCTGGGTTTTCCTGCTGCAATGCCCCAACGCATAAGCCATGCTAGCGACACATGTTCCCCTTCTTCACACGCGATGAGACAGACCGCCAGCTTTTTCGTGCGTGTTGTAATTCGCAGTTAGCCAATGGCAAAACACTGCCGGCGTGGGTTGGCATTCTTATGAGTGCTCTCTTCTTCTAGTGTACTTAGCAAAAGCCTGCTCCTATTACCCCTAGAGGCTAGAGGGTTCGTTTTGGGGGACCCGGCCCAACCTGGACTAACGGTCAAACAAACACTGAGTAAATGTAAAAGAAATTGTCTCTGGCGTTATGAATATCCGCGACCACATTGTGTTGCGTACGTTTAACATCTTGAAACCGGATTATTTGGCAGAAATGCCGTTATTGTTTATAACTTGATAACAGCACAAATAATTTTTAGCTGATATTCACAAAAACGTAGCCGTCTTTGCAGAAAAATATGAGAACTGCAAAAATAATATGACTGTTACAGAGGTTTTATCATTCACCTGTCGATTGTGGAAGCACTGCGTATGCTTAGTGTTAGTGTGGTGGAGTGGGGTACTTCTATTACACGTGAGTGTCGGGCAGGCTGCACCGGTTTTAGCCTTGAAAAGTTCACCAATACGATAACAGTATAGAAACGTTACCTCCTTGTTGAAGAAGCAGTATATCAACGAAACACAGATTCCCTGCAATGCGTCATCCACGATTTTTAGATGCCGATTAAACATACATATTCATCTTTATTCACCATAATGGTAGCGAAAAGCGAAATAGTGCACGGTTACTGTAACGTGATTTATTACAGTTAGTATAACAACAAGTGGTCACAGAATTTTTAAAGGCGCGGGTATTGGCCGTCGTCGTGTGTCTGTGTGTGTCTGTCTGTCTGTCTGTCACACGCCGGTATTTAACCAAAACGGCTTAACGTAGGATCACGCAAACAAAGACACGTGATTTGCCCAGGGACTCTAGTTAATAATGGGCGACCCCCATTCCCCCTGAAATTTGCGCTCAAGGTGACCCACGCCCCTATGGAATATCACTATTTTGACCAATATCCGCTCATGGCGCCTCAACCGTAAGAGATTGCGAAAAACTTCAATTAGAATTAATAGGAAGTCGACCACGCACTTTCCAACGAGTCGTAGATGAACCGTGCACGTTACCCCTAAGTCCCCGAAAGGTGGCACAAAACGCGATTTTGCTGTTTTTGCAAGTAAGATTCAAATTCTGTCGAATAATTCTGCTATAAAGTTTCTTTATGTGAAAACTTCCATCAGCAAAGTTGTAGCTATATCATTCTACTATTTAACGGTCCATAGGTGGATTGCGGGCGACGTCCTCATCGTGAGCATCGTGAGAGCTAGCAAAAAAGTTCAATTACCACTAATAGGAAGTCGACAATGCGCTTTCTATCGAGCCATAGATGAACCCTGTGTGTTACCCCTAAGTCCCCGAAAGGGTGGCTCAAATCGACATTTTTTTACATTTTGCGTTGCCTTTCATATCTTTGTTGCAGGTAATCGTAGACACTTCAAATTTGGTAAGTGGGTTGAACATAGCAAGTCCCAGCCTACAGGTGACAAACCGCACCTGAAATGGGCGTGGTCACGTTACGTGACCCATTTTAATAATTTAGTCCCCCAAGATATCTTTGGAACGGCTTAAGCTAGAGACTGCAAATTTGGTGTACATGTTGATCATAGCAACTCCCAGCCTACGGACGACAAATTGTCCCTAAAAGGGGCGTGGTCACTGTCACGTGACCTCTTTAATTTTTGAAAAATAAACGATACTATATCGAAAACGGTACAGGATAGCCTCATAGTTTCTATTAAATTCGAATAGGAAGTCGTAGGCGCTCTATCTAATGGTTACGTTGCCGATGACCTTGGGTGACCCCTAAACAACTTGAACCACCCCATATTCTACATTTTGCATTTCCTTATACATCTTCGTAAATGGGGATCGCAAAGACTCTAAATGTGATGTACATGCTGAATGTATGTGCAAGTCAAATCAAGACAAACCGTCCCTGATAGAGGCGTGGTCAGGTCACGTTAACTATTAATAATTTTTGGGCTCCAATCACATCACTGGAACGGCTAAACCCAAAGTGGTCAAATTTTGTACACATGTAGGCTATAGCAATTCTAGCAACAGAATGACATA
>Ga0209363_1000977_pt1 | contig 12699 bp, 7 predicted proteins | sample WorMetexBAHAMAS3_FD_187385 | JGI IMG/M metagenome (GOLD analysis project Ga0209363, IMG submission 187385) | Marine gutless worms symbiont microbial communities from Max Planck institute for Marine Microbiology, Germany - Inanidrilus exumae... | ecosystem: Host-associated > Annelida > Digestive... | reverse complement strand
AAGATTTTTTTATAAATTATAACTGATCATACAAGTTGACTTTTAAAATAAAATTTAGTATTGTTTTGACTGGGTGTATGATTGAAGATGTTTTCGAAGCGGAGACGGTGATTGTTGCAGCGACTACACAGGTCGGGCGCCGTGTATAGTTAACATCGAACATCAACACGCACAGTTTGTACATTAGCCTATAGTACGATATTGTGAACCGGTAACCAGAGTACTGGCAGTGTAGACGGTGTAGCAGTGGTGTGGCGTGACTACAAGCTGCCTCCGAGCGGACCAAACGGGCAGCGCTGTCTTGAATTCGCTGCATTCTTTTACGCACAGCCATACTGCAGTTCGCACGTAATCCGTTACAATAGTCCAGGCGTGTGGTAGTGAATGCCTGGACCAGTTGTTGCAATGACAAGTCATCAGTGAACTGTTTAATCTGTCAGCTCAGATGCGCCGAAGATGATAGAACACGCCTTCGCGAAGGCACGGGCTTGCGCTTCAAACATCAGGTGTCAATCAATGATGACGCCGAGGTTGCGAACAGTTTCTGTAGCCCGCAATGTATCGCTCGGCAGGTGAATGTCTTTATCAGCTTCGCTGACCTTCGCCAGTTGTTGTCTACTGCCAAGCCAGATAACGTCTGACTTGTCAGCCCATGGGAACGGCACCAGAGTTTATTGTCAGTGATGCAGTCGATCACTGCGTGTTTCCCGACATCGATCTCATTGATCAGCATGTGCTTAACGAGCTGTGAGTCGTCACCGAATCTCCTTTCACTTTAATCATTTACCTACGTCACGTGACAAGAACCCACGTCACGCTACGTACTTACAACACAACAACGCACTGCCTTTTTATATACGGCATTATTTTCGAACACAGTTATAACAAAAAATCACAAACTGCTCACAATAAAAGAAACAACAAAATGCATTAACAGCAACATAACAAAACACACTAAACCAATGAGCGTAACAGCTAAACAACTGTTTCTTCTGTTATTTAGCAGAATTAAACATAATATATCGTTACGGATTTGTGGATCTTCAGACATTCGACAGAGATTATTACCAACAGCATATGACATATGTAACGCCAAAACGCAAGTTGACAACTAAATCATATCACTGCATATCATGAAGAGGCAACGTGAACAGATCTGTAACCAGGCTTCCAATCTAACGGCTGATACACGTGTGGCAAACGTATGTAACAGGTACACAACATAATAATAATAATACAAATAAAAATAATAACAAGAATCCAAAGTAATGTGGAAAAGGCCGGATTGTTGTCAAGTCACTCTTCACGGCGGCAAATAGATTCGTCCGATTTTCACCCCATATAATACATGGTCCTTTGGAGCCCCCAAACGGCATCTTGACCGGTTCAACCGTTTCTGCACAGCTCTCCCGGATGCCCGACACACAAACACACAGACCACGCTACGTGCGAACGTTGTAGCAATAGGCTGCACCTACATGTATGCACTACTTGTATGTGATGCAGCCTATTAATGATGATGATGATGATGATGACAGGCGCATTTGTATAGTGCAAAATAAAAAGTCCCCAGATGCTTGTATAGACTAACGGAACTCCACCTGGAGTGACCAGGCGTTATTTAACAATAATGGCAAATGAAATACTTTCAAAGCGTATCATTATTGCATCATTATAGCTACTATATTTGTAATCTACTACAGTAAGACTGCAACACGCTGCAAATTAAATATACACGTAGGCAAGTTACAATGAATGAACAACAAATAAATTATTACTACAGACATTCACTAGCATCTGTCACTGTCAACCTTGAAAGTAGCAGCAGTGACTGCTGTCACCATCAGCTAGAGAAACTAACAACAGAAATCAATTTACAATTCGTCACAGCATATTTACAATTACTAAATATTGTCACTTTGCAAGCAAAGAAAACATGTCAAACATAAACAACAAAACGCATTACTAACAATGAATGAATGAGGTGTCAACAAATCAACGAAGACATACTCAGAAACACAGACCAAGAAAACAAACAAAACAAGAAACAAACCAGTGCAGTTGGGACAACAAACACAAGAACAACCAAGACAGCCTGACATAGTGACTGGTCTTTCACGCACGATACGATACGATAGATTAACGGTAGCTGACGAGATGACCAGCTTAATCTAGCGCATGGCAAAGAAACGAACAAATAAGGAAAAAATAAAAACAAAAACTGAGTAGTAGCTCAGAAGAAACGGTCCAGGCATAGTCCACGGAGGCAGTCCGCGAGGAAGAAGTAAAACTACGGGGGTAGGATTTGTGGCTCAGCGGATGCATGCAAAGAGTTTGCAGACGTAGTAATATGAGTCTAGTCATGAAACTGGAGATTCATTTGTCTTAATAACGCACGTTAATTTGCATATTACTATCAAGTGAGTTATTTTTTTTCAACAGGTCCAAATTTATAAGATTACAGATCACTGCATGTATCAGTCCACCAGTCTACTGTTAGTACATTAACTGAGTGATGGCAAAAACTATACTGTCAGTGGTAAGCCGCACACAGTAACTACACATAAGACTGTACACACAACTTACCAACGGTTCCACAATTAACTGACTGAATAAGACTGCATAACGTAAAATAAAAACATGTAAGTAAGTCCAGAAATCAGACAAAATAAATAGTGAAGAAATGACTACAGTTTAATTTCACTGGACAGAAACTGACAGCGACCATACACATACATACACAGTAACCGTTAACAGCAAGTTATGCATTAAAAGTAAAAAAGAAAAGAATAGTACACACAGAAAATTAGATGATTCATGAAAAAGGTGCCAATGGAGTGTACTGAACAAGATAACGCAAAAGATAACAGATAACACCGATGTTACAGAGACATCACATAACGACGGAGACTAAACTAGGCATGAGTTTGTGTCATACAGATTATGCCAATAAACAGCATGCGTTGTCATCAGTAACGACAGCAGCAGCAGCAGCAGCTGAAGCAGAATTAATTACATCAGTTCTTTCACAATATAACAAACCCACTGCGTTGTCCATAACAACGAAACTGCATTGAACTAAGTCACTTCCAAATCATGACATCACTGTAAGTTTACAACAGTGGCTGGCGTGACAGCACTAGAATATTAATCACAACCTTAGAAAAACGTCAGCATTGACACTGACAGCTCCTGTAACAATGTAAAATTTTCCAGTCTATAAAATCTGTTTGTTACACTGTCAAAAACACAATTAAGTCTTCTGTCAATAAACGTGAAAAACTGACCCTCATCAGTTATGACACAAAGCATGACCTGATAACGTTAACAAGTAGTCTACGGTATAGTGCAACAGTCTCGTGAAACCTCCACAAAGGCATCTCTCAGTCACTGTACACAAAAACACTACGGCTGCCGGTGGTGATGACAGACGGCAGGCACTTGGTGGGCGTGTCGTGTGTGACGGGTCATCAAGGCGCAGTGTGTTGTGTCTCCACTGCTAAACATGCTGACTGATGCTGCTGATGCTGCTGCTGCTGCTGTGCACTCCGACTCACCCCAGTGCTGCTTGGTGGAGATGCTGTGCTTTGCAGTCTCCGCAACATGCTCATCTACACATCACATGACAGTCGTAGGCTACGTTGACAATACACTGGACTCCTTGTATCTCTTTGTCAACCTCATTCTGGTACCAGTTCCTCCATTTCCTGCTCACCTATTCATTCACCCATCACTTCTTCCTCTTTTGATTCACCACTCTGCTCATCCATAACTCCCTCTCTTTCACTCTCGGCTTAAAACTTACCTGTTTCACAAGTTTCCCCATAGTTTCACTTGCACCTCCTGGACTGCTTCACGGACTATTGCCCGGACCGTTTCTTCTGAGCTACTCGGATTGGGTTTTTAGTTTTTCCTTATTTTTTCGTTTCTGTGCCGTGCGCTAGATTAGGCTGGCCATCTCGTCAGATTTCAAGCGCGCATATATATACCGTATCGTATCATATCGTATCATTATAATAATAATACGACTGAAAGGACAGTATACTTCGTCGAGGTGCGAACCATACTTTGCCACATTGTTGTTAATGTTTACGTTCTAGTGACACTGTACAGTGCACTGTTACTTATCTACAGTTTCATACTAAAGCCCCACCCCACCCCTGTGCCTTCCTCCGTAGCTTACAGTCTGCTTTTAGCACACCTAAAGCTGTTGTTCAGATGCAGTCAGCTAGTAAGAAAGCAATGTTTAACATTCTGTTTCAGTTTCACATATATTAAGTCAAAACATTTTTAATCCTGCGGCCTTGACATCTGAACTTTCATCCCAAACACCAGGTCTGAAGTCAACACAACGAAAGATTTTCATCAACTTGTGCAATTGTAACAGACAGACAGAGACATAAAGACATGCAATCAGCGATGATTGCACAATCTCTGCTGACGACTTGTGGATGACGTCAGCTGAAATGTCAAAATTGAAGTTAAAGACAGCATACCATTAAAATGGGCGGCACAAAATAAATAATGAGACAGATTCTGACAGTTACAATCATCATAATAAGAACTGCAGCATGGCAGTCACTGTGAGTGACTGTGAGTTGTCATGACAGCTGACTATCTATGACAGTCAGCTGTCAGTCTGACTGACTGAGCAAAGGTGACAGTGAATGTCAGTCAGCTGTCATTGTAAGTGATGACAGTCAAAGAACTACCGCTACTCGTTAAGTCACTTACTAGAGAGTCTTTGCCTGAGTCGACTTCAGTGGCGTCGGACTGGTGCAGTGCAGCAGACTCGTTCTCTTGACTCACATCCTCAGCGCGGAGGTGAAACAAACTAGACGGCTGGTACAGTCCTGTCCACGGATAACTATGTATCACCCAGTCCGTGGGGTCTTCCCACGCTGCTGTCCGCTGTCCACCAGGCTACAGAAATACACTACAGTGCATGTGACTCGACACATACTTCACTATAGACAACGATCACATCAATCAGTTCTTCGTTATTACTGTAAAATGTAACACTGGTATGTGGCACACACAAATTACACATGACGTCTGGCCTTGAAATGACCATGCCTATTCTTACAGTAACTTGAGATGCTAGTCATGTACTAATAATACGTCGGTTTGTGACCGGCGAACTACGCTCGACCTGCAGCTGATGGGTGACCACTGATGTGGGTAAACCGCCCGCTACAAGGTCAGCCAACTAGGCAAACCCTGCCTTTCATCTTTTCGAGGTCGATAAATGAGTAGTGAGCTGTAATCGGATGTGTGCTACCTCACTTGGGTGGTGCCATCTGGTGGATGTTTACGGATTAAAGGCAGGATGGTTCATTCCATTTGTGGATAAATGTGTGGGTGGCAGATAAAACTGTGTGATCCCTCTAACGCATGCCATTCCTGAGTGCATTAGAGGTGGTTACGACGATGCGCTATACAAATCGACGTTTACTTTACTTTACTTACTTACTTACCTTCACTTACTGCAGTACAGAACTAAAGACTCTACCAAGCTGTTTGAGAGAAGCCAAGTGTAAGCTAATCGTTGCAAGCACCTGCCAACAGATAGTTAATTATCGGTACTCCTGAAGTAAATAACAAATATGAGGTCTATTCCAAAGATAGTAACGGGGTCCAACAATTCCAACCTGCACTCCATCACGTACAGCCTCCAGTAGGTACGGAACAATGGAGTAGTTCCACAGGTCAGTGAACCAACTGTGAGATTCAGCAGCGCTCATTGGACATGACAAGAAGAGACGAGGTCCTGCAGCACAGACGCAGCAACCAGCATCAGTTGCAAAAGCAATCATCACAAGCATTTATCACTTAGAAGTTAGATCTAATGATGGTTTGAGAAGAGATAATTTTTCAAATGTTTGTTTAACATCATACGCAGCAGTTGTAATAGCTTAGCATGTAGTAATTAAAAGTTGATAAAAATGCATTACAGTTAAGTCTACAAGTCTTTAATTAATTAATTAATTTATTAATTAAAACTTAAAAGCAATTAATTAAAAGTAATTAAACTGAAACAATTAATTAATTAATTACAGTAATGTGTTACTAGAAACACAGTAACAACCAACACTGCCATTAGTGCATCAGAATCAACTAACTGAAGCATTTAATCAAACGTAATGTGTTTATTCAGTTAAAGCAACAATTTACAATTTACAAGCTCAGATTCTACCATTTTAAAGGCAGGACAGTGGTCCCAGAATTTAACTAGATGGCTGTATTGTATGGAACATCCACAATACATAAAAGCTGGGCTATCTGTGTGACTGTGTAAGTTGGCGTGGCCAAAGATAACAATTCCTAATTTAATTAACACAAACGGAAACAAAATACGAAGAGATAAAACCCAACACTTGTTTGCTAACGTCAGTGCTGCGTTGCTAAACTACAGTCTGTGACGAATATAATAAATATAGCACTGTAAGCTCCCCCAGTGTGGTACGGGGTAAAGCCCCGGCCGCTACTGATTTCGGTGTGCAGGTTTGAAGCACCAAAATCGTCTGGTAAGAAGTTCTGCAAGCCGTCTGGGGAGGGGGCGATCGCCCCCATAGATCCGCCACTGTCGGTACGTATCTCCGTGGGACAGCCCAAACCATTCCACTGTTAGGTCGAACAGCTCAAATAGGTTTCAGCCGTCCCACTTTTTGTCAATAGACCATGCTGGATTGCAAAGATTGCAAAAAAGAACGTAAAAGTAACATCACAACCGTTAACAATGCAGGCCCAAAACACATTACACCTGCAGCTAACAGCTATTGAGCAAAATCAGACTAAGCGAGCAAAGCGAGTGAGATTTGGCAGCAAGCAAGCGAAAAAAACGATATTTCAGTCGGTTTGGGTTCAAGTCACAACAACTTTTAACCATGTTATTTCGTAACTATGACATCAGACATAAAACTGCACTAAATACAACTACTTTCCAATTTGAGACGCCTTCCTTTATCCTCTGCAAACTACCCGGATGTTGGAAATTCTCCAACACCATGCCACGCACAGTGTTTGTATTTTTATTAGCTGTATATCACTATTATTATATTTGTCACAGCAACAATAATACTTATGCAGTTCAGTGACCAGTTTCTCTTTATTTTATTGAATGACCTGGGCGTGGCCTGACGACGTCATCAGGCCACGCCCACTTACACCGTCATGTACTCAGTGTGCTCCAGACTTCATCCAAATCGGTTCACTTTCGGTGGAGTTATAGCCGAACGTGTGAACACCGTCAAAACGCGCCGAGTGAATCGGCTAGCTTCGAACCAAATAAAAAGGAGTGTCACGACCCTAATGACGACCCTTTTGGAGGTAAACAATCATCAGCTATATAGTACTTGCTATCTTTGTAGTAAACGTCATATCAAATTTAAAGTACTAATTAGTACTAATTAACAAAACACTGGTGGCACATGTCGAGTTAGTGCTGTCATCTGTTATAAGTAAGACAAGCATAGAATAACTGCCAGTAGGCGACTGTGTGTGTAATATGAAGGCGTGTAGCATACCAATGGTGAGTTCGGATGAGCACTGATTCTCTAGGAACTTGTTGACTCGATCCAAGACGGCCGGCAGCCAGCTGACGACTCGCTCAAGGTGCGCGTCTCGCATGCCCGTCTGCAGCTCGGTGCTGATGAGGCGGCGACGCAGGTAGCGAGACAAGAAGCCGCGAACAGGCTCCGTGTGTGGCGAACACAGCACCCAGCGGAAGTTGTGATGCAGCTGGAGATTAGCTACTGATGCAGACGTCGATTGGTTCATCGTGCCAATGATGTACGGGCTGCACAGTCACATAAACACATCAGCAGTAAAAAGTAAATTAAAGTATACGTCGATTTGTATAGCGCATCGTCGTAACTACCTCAAATGCGCTCAGACATGGATCACACAGTTTTACCTGCAAATTACACCATGCCTGCCTTTATTCCCCAGCCACAGAGCATCACCGCCTTTTGGCTGGTATTCATTTTACCGTCCCACGGAGAGTAGAAGGCTGAGTCGACCTGGGTGGTTGGTTACATACCGAAATAAAGTGCCGCCTCCGGAAGTCGAACCCGGACACGGTCATCCATCCCAGTACTAACCGGGCTCAGCGTAGGTTAACCTCGTTGGTCGTGACCAACGACGTTACCACTAGGCCACGCCGCCACCGCCGCATGGTATATGTCTAACGGCTATGGACAGACTGTCCTGACAACTAGTCACCTCACTCCTGGCACACTTAAACTTTGCTACTTGCCATAACAGGTGACGTGATCGTATCAGGCCGTCGAATACTGCTGAGCATTTCATGAAACTCATATTATCAGCAGTTGCTTGGCTGTCAACCATCACAAACAAACATCACGTGGAAAATTTGCAGCAAATCTCTAAAAAATAACTTGAGAAGCATAAACACTCCGCCACGCTATGCACAATTAGCCAAACAATAAGCAGCTAAACTATTGTTCTAAACAAGCCCCGTGATTCAAAACTGTCCAGTAAGACTGTGTTGAGCTCAAAACATAGTGATTGTGACTACTGCAATTCCCCGTTTGCCTTCGCATGCTCCACCAACGCCGAGAAAAACGTACAAAAATTGTCAAAAACCAGTACAAGAAATACATGTACTGCCCACAACTGCAATCTGTTATCACAATTAATGAGTATGACTGCACTTAGGCAATGAACAGGCAGAAGCAGAATCCGCAACCGCATCTTTTGCATCATACAGTCTAACTTATCAACAATTTTTGCTAGTATTCAGCTTAGCCACACTCTGATGCAAAAAATAAACACCAGTTAAAATTACTAGTGTTTCAGCTGGAACAATAACAAGCAATTTTCTAAGACATCACGATACTCTTACACAGCAGAACCAAAAATCTACCATAAGCAAACAACAGATGGGAACAAATGGCCTTAAACGCCATGCTTATGTTATGTTTCATAGCCATCGTATTTACTTGTTTAAAGGCAATAAGAATCAATGACAATCAAACAGCAAAATAAGAATAATCAGGTTAAAGCACTCATGGAAAACCGGCTTATGTGTAAAATCTATTCAAGTACCGGGGTAGTCATTCACAACGCAAAATATAACAATAGATCAGCAATACATGTGGACATCAATGTAACAGGTAAAAAACAAAAATGTTTGAGAAAAGCATTGAAAAGTATTCAACAACGAACAGTACATTCAGACATGAGTGCCAGATATTTTGAGGCGGGAATTACATATAACCTAAATATGTTTGGCAGCTAACTTGCATTTTTGTAGAGTCGTAATAAAAATTCGGCATGGCGGCTAGCAGTAGCAGTTGATTGGTCTGGACATTGCAACGACTGACCAATGAACGTGCTTGATGCTGAGGAAGCCGTCAAAGACTTCAGCCAATGAGCTGACATGATGCAGGTTGTCAAAGACAATGATCGTCGGCAGCTCAGTGGCGCTGTGTTCGCACTGTTCAGCAATGTTCGCTAGGTACTGACGAAGCTCCTTACTTGACTTGTGATCAACACTGAATGTCGCGATGCTCCCAGTGCTCGACTCTTTCCCGTTTCTACAACTTCACACAATATTCATTGATGTCAGTGAATTGTTGAACTTTACCAAACGTAATTTGAGTCAACAATTCTTAGTCATAACTCGCTTGGTAAGCATCTGTGTTATCGAACACATTTATGATTAAACTTTTTTATGTTTACTTTGCCCCAGTAGAGGTGCACAGTATTGCAATCAGCGTGTCTGTATGTCTGTCTGTCTGTCTGCTTGCATATTTCAAACATCACATGTCCAAATTTCACCAAATTTTGTGTACATGTTACTTGTGCTGTGGCTCGGTCCTACTGTGATGGCAACGCAATAAGTTATGCACTTCCAGCAATGTGCATAAATGTTATATTTTCACATAACGGAGCAAATAGGCCAGAATCAAAGACGACGTGTATGTTTCGTCAGCACCAGCCAGACGACAGACAACGTTGTTTGATCGAGTTCGCCAGGGTAGCGGCACTGGGCGTGAAGTCTGCAGTCTCCGATTACACTGTGTTGTGAATTGTGACAAAGTAAACAGATACGATCAGAATCAGGTTCAGCCTACGGTGGTTTAGCTGTAATGACTTACAAAGAGACGATATAGTCAGCAAGTTTCTGAGTGAGATAAGTTTTGCCAGTGCCACTTGGTCCAGACAGAATGATGCGCCGATGTTCTAGTAACAGTGAGACATATCGCTGAATGATCGACTTTGGGATTAATGTCTCGAACGTCAGCAGATCAACAGACTTCTCATGACAACCTGCAGCCAGCACAACTAGCATTGTCCCATTACAGCATAGACGTCACTGCAGACAACTTTCATTTCCTCACTCAATAGCAGTCAGTTTACAAAGTACATGACTTAGTGATGCAATAAGACATGATAACAATATTTTAATACACATTCTATAACTGCGAGCCTTAGCTTACTATAATAAAAACAAGGCAAGTGAAACTCAAAACACAGCACAAAAAGTACAAAAAATGGGAACAGTAAGAAGAAATAAAAAAGGAACTAGCACTCCACTCTATGGCGCTCGATCCGCTGCATGTGCCAATTCGGGCTCGCGAGCCAGCCGGCTTGAGCGGCGCTCGCTAACCCCCATATAAGGGTATAAGGATGCCACATGCCAAATTTTGTGCAGATCTGCTTAAAACTGTAGTCGTGCATAAGGAACAAAGAACAGACAGACGGACAGACAAATAGACATTTTCGGTTTATATATATAAGATTTGTGAAATTGGTGGCTATTGTAAGTTTTGTTACTTCTATATCAAGGGCAAGAGGCAAAGAGGCAGTTTTTTTAACTGCACGTTCGGCATCTACACTGTGTCTCAAAAAACGACACTGGTTTGGCTTGCTATAACTTCGACGTACATCAACCAATTTTGATAATTTCTGGCAGGGATGATACCAGGACAGCAGACAGTCAAATTTTGATTTATTTTCTCATTTCACTTTTGTAATGCTTCTGCGCTACCTGGCAAAACATGGAAACATGAAAATCACTCAAATTACTGCTTTTAAAGAGTTCAACCAGTCGCTGCTAGATTTCTTCAATTTTGTTGACTTGCAACTAATATTCACGCTGCTGTAGACTGCCTTGTAATCAATTAAGTTCAGCTCTGGTCTTTTGGGGCCATAGCTCAGGAGAAATGAAGTTGAGTTTTGTGCAGCAGCTGTTGAACTGTGTTGCGCAATACTCCCTTCCTAGTTCCTAGGTTTTGTTTGGTGCATACGGAGGATTCTTGTGTGAATGAAGGCCGGCGGTTCAGCTGTGACCAAGTGATAATGTAAATGTATTTTTGTGTGTTTGTTGACAAATCAATATTCACCATTTAACTGAAAAGAGGCAATTTTCGGCTTTCTGTTTCCCCAGGTAATGCAGAAGGTCTAGTTATGTGAGATGGGAAAGTAAAGTACCATTTGACTGCTTACTTTCTTAGCAACATTTCTACCAAAAATTATCAAAATCATTCGCTATTGGTTGAAGTTATAGCAAACCAAAACAGTGTCATTTTTGATACACAGTGTATTTTGCTTTCCTTCGCCCACGCAAACGTTAGATTCATCCATTGATTTGACTAAACTGATTAACAGAGTGCTTTGACTGATACATCCATGTTTACAGCAATTAAGCAGACACAAAGACTTCATTAAATGGTCAATAATGCTTGGTTAAAATCTACAGCTTAGAGCTTTGAAAAATAAAAAAAATAATCTGGAGATCTGCGGTAACGGAAAATAGCCAATAAATAACTACCAGTATAAATTACCTTAATTCCCCGTCCGTGCGGACGGAAAATGGCGAATATATACTTATAAATTGAAGCGGCCACATGGGAAGCGGCCACGCGGGAAACGGTCACGTGGGAAGCCACGGTTTGTTATGATTAACGCTGGTAAAGTCACATCCCAACGGTAATACTATTATTTACAGTTTGGATTTAAAACAGGTGTTGGCTGTACTGAGCCGTCTGTACTCTGAGAACAACCACAGATTATACTAAGACAAATGGTAATTCAGCGTTTGCTGCTTCTCGTTATATTTCCAAAGCATATGACAAAGTTAATCATTACCAAATATTTTCCATTTTAATTAAAGTGGGCCTACCAAAGTGACTTATAGATGTGTTGTTACGTTGGTAGGCTATGAGCAGTTCGCCGTCAGAACGCGCTGAAAAGGTACCTGTTCCTTTGAGTCTGTTGTAAAGAGTGGTTGAGACAAAGTAGTTCGTTCTTGCCATCAGTTTTTATTGTTTTTATTAATATGTTTTAAGTGATCATCAGCAGCTTCAAGCAGAGTGTTGTATAGGGTCATGTTTTATCGGTACTATTATGTATCCAGCTGATCTCATTGTTCTTAGTGCTTCCATAACTAGTTTATACGTGTTTGAATTTATTGTACAATATTAGTTTTGAATTAAGATTAGAACTTAACAGTAAACGTCATGTTGTATCTCTTTTCGAAAGAAAAGTAAGGAATTTATCATGCTGTTACGTCCTGGACCTCAGTATGTGTTGATCACTTGTTTAAATTTTATGCTGCCTCTAACAGTATACTTTATTTATTTTATTTATTATGAAAATCGTACACAGAGTACAAGTAAAAAGAAAACAAATACAGACAGAAAAAAAGACACAAAAATACAGACACACACA
>Ga0209363_1000976_pt1 | contig 12702 bp, 15 predicted proteins | sample WorMetexBAHAMAS3_FD_187385 | JGI IMG/M metagenome (GOLD analysis project Ga0209363, IMG submission 187385) | Marine gutless worms symbiont microbial communities from Max Planck institute for Marine Microbiology, Germany - Inanidrilus exumae... | ecosystem: Host-associated > Annelida > Digestive... | reverse complement strand
GTATTTCATTATATTGTGTTGTATTGCTTTCATGGCAAATAAACTTCTATTTTTGCTGGTTGACTGATATTGTAGCTCCGACGGGCAAAGACGTTGCAGTTCGTGTTGTGGAAGCCGATCCGATTGGGTTCAACTTGGAGTTTACGCCACTGGAAGTTGGACCTCACATATTGAGAGTTATCTACGGTGGTCACTGCCCAGTGGTGGAGCCGCTGACCATCATGGCTTATGATGCAGCATGTATCAAAGTGATGGGAGTCAAAGACGGACTGGTCGGCTGTCGTCCGTCAAAATTTAATGGTATGTCATTTTTGCACTAGTTTGTTTATTTGTTTGCTGGTTGAAAAACTTACAGTATAACACGTGATGTATTTGTTCAGCAGCTAAATATACTTAGTGAATATACTTAGTATATAACTTAGTGTTTAATTCTGATCATAATGCAGTACTGCAACCCACGAGGTAATTAATGTGGCATCTGGTAGCTGCTTTCCTCCTTGTGGGACAAGGACATGTGATCATGTTATGAGGAACTGTGTATTGTGTGGCGGTGGATATCAGCTGATGGAGAGAGAGCTGGATGGCTCTATGTCATGGAAGAAACTGGATGAATATGTGTTAGCAGTTAATGAAATAGGCTGGCTTTCACGACAACAGTCTGTAGCTGAACATTTTCATCAGCGACTGAAAACACTTGTTCAGGAAATGAGGAACACCATCTGTGGGCGTTCAGTTTTTGGCACCATTACACAAGTGCCCTATATCACAACTGTGCTGTTGGGACAGCGGCTGGATGTGGGATGTATTTTCGGTGCTGTTGTGACACCGTAAAAAAGATGTGTATTATGTGTCAGCTTAGGGCTGGGCCGGGTGACGTGGAAGATGAATATTAAAGGCTATGAGAAGTCTAAATTTAAATGAGAATCAGTGTTTCGTCACTTTCTCGGTGATGGAAAGGTTGATGAAGAACGGCTGGGCTGATTGATGGTGGTGCATTGGTAACAGCCAGGGCCATAGCCGGGATTTTGTGTTTGGTACACAAGTGAGCGAGATATAAATGGGTCTGGTATGTGATATCAACAGGTTTAAAAATCCATATATTGCTATTGAACTAAGCGTAAAACAGTTATTTTCGAAAAAGGCTAGGAATGTTTTCGTTTTTCATTTGAGGCCTAACCTCAAACGGCAGCCAGAAACAAACCAGTATGTAATATTTTCAGTCACATGCATGCATTTATGTGGACTTCAGCTATGGAGGTCTGCTCTAAAAGCATGCATGTATGTGCAGTTAGCCTCAGAGGGTTAACTTGCCCAATTTTCTGGTATATTTCAAAAATTTTCTTCTAAGAAGATGGAGCCTTCTGGGCCTCAGTCACGCCATTGGTGACATTGAGGGCTTGAACAATTTGCAGATGTGATACTGGCTCACACAGGTTATACCATACCATACCATACCATCGTTTTATTTCAGGCAACAAGGCCCATATCGACAATACAATTAAACAAGAAGAGAAGAAGACAGAAAATCAGTAAGCCTAGAGAGAAAAAATGTCAAAACACAGAAAACACACAACACGCAGTAAAAGTAAAGCTAACTTTTGTTGTCAACCACTTTAGTTCGTCGGCTGTGAGTGTGTCTCTGTGTGTGTGGGTGTGTTTCAAACAACACTACCTTCTACGTAGATCTTAGGCTTAATGCTACATATTGTAAGTAAGTAAAGTAAAGTAAACATCGATTTGTATAGCGCATCATCGTAAACCACCTCTAATGCACTCAGGAATGGCACGTGTTAGAGGGATCACAGTTTTACCTGTCACCCACACGTTTATCCGCATTCCACAAATTAATGAACCATCCTGCCTTTACTCCGTAAGCATTCACCAGACGGCGTCACCAGAGCGAGGTAACGCACATCCGATTACAGCTCACTACTCATTTATCGACCTCAAAAGGATGAAAGGCTGAGTTTGCCTAGTCGGCTGACCTTGTAGCGGACGGTTTACCCACATAAGTGGTCACTCATCAGCTGCAGGTCGAGCGTAGGACAGGGAAAGTTCACCGGTCATAGACTGACATTCTACCACTGTGCCACACAACCACATTGACCCGGTCTAGGTAAGTCATAGGTTAAAGTTCAAGGTCCCAGGAGGAAAAATATTGCTTACATGGTTGGTGTGACCTCAAGAGAGGGCTTCTGCAGTTGTTTTGTTGTTTCTTGTTGTTGCAGTGGATCTGAACAAGTGTGGTGAAGGTGAGTTGAACGTGTGCATTGTGTCATCGTGCGGTGATCCAATTAGCAGTGAAGTGAGACTCATTGACGCAGGCCGACTTGAGGTCGTCTACTCACCAGAGGAAGCTGGCATACACTTCGCTGAAGTCACGTTTAACGGCGATCCTGTCACTGGTGAGCAGCAGTTACGGTAGCTTAGTTTCTGAATTTGTACTGACATATGGGCAATAGAGAACCGGAGTAACGGGAGGAACGCTTCTTCTTTGGGAGTACGGTGGTAGTTGAAGAAAGTATGAGGACAGTGGATGTTGAGTTTCCACGAGTGCTGTAACACTGTGAACAGGATGACAGGAAAAACCTTCTGTGACACATATCCCAAAAAGATTCTCTTCCAGAACAAGTGGAGGAAAAACCAAGGATAAAGCAATTAACCCAGGTTTATCTGGAAAATGGTCGTTAAAACGCAATTGATGCTGGTGTTTGGGTACATTCTGAATTTGTGTTTGCAGTTTGGGTACCCCGCATGGGGCCGTGGTACCCCCTTTCCTGCCTTTTTCCTCCCTTGTCCAACTAACTATAACTTGCAGTTTGGGTCTTCCTGTGGTGCATTAGTAACACCTGTCGATGTTGCATTAGTGACATCTGTTGATGATTTGTATCTCATGCATGACACTCTTGAGTAGATTTTAAACAAGTCTGACAGACATGCGCGACGTGGTGCCTCATGCCTATCATATCATATCATCATATCATATCGTAACTGCATTTATAGTGCGCCTATTACTAGGTAGAACGTAGGTGCATTACAGAAGTCTGACTAGATACATATACACGCTAAAAAACGCTAATAAAAACAATCCATAACAGTAGAAACAGTTCAGCAAACACTAAAAGCAATTTTAAAATAATGAGATTTTAACAGTTTTCGGAATTTGACTGGATCGGCTACAGTGCGGACATTGTCCGGCAGTGCGTTCCAAGTGGCAGCAGGATCTGCATGAGAGAAAGCACGCTCGCCGTACTTCGTGTGCAACCGTGGTAGAGCGTAGTCCATCAGTGAGGTGGAGGTTGACCGAAGCCCGGAACGTGATCTGCTGGCGCTGACTGACTGTACTGCTTTTGACAGGTATGTCGGGCTGCGACCATAGTAGATGGCGTGGATGATGCAGCACAGCTTAAACTTTACTCGGTATATGACTGGCAGCCAATGCAGCTGGATGACGCCTGGCGTGACGTGGTCGAATCGACCTAAGTTGAAGACCAGCCGAACAGCTGCATTCTGTACTCGTTGAAGTGGCTCAGGTGTGGACCTAGGGAGTCGTGACAACATGCTATTACAATAGTCTAGTCTGGATGTTATGAACGCCATGACCAGCTGCTGTGTTACTTCCTGGCCGACCCAACTACGAATCTGACGGAGACGCTGAATGTGGTAGAAGCAGACTGCAGCAGTTTTGGCGATGTGTTATTTCATACTGAGCTCTGAGTCCAGGTAGACGCCCAGATCACGGACGACACTGCTGGGCTGAATATTACTGGATCCGACTTGGAGCGACTGGTTGGTGCGTTGGAGTTTAGCAAGATTGGAACGCGACCCAAACAGATCATCTCTGTCTTGTCTGCGTTTAGTTGCAATCTGCGCGAGGCACACCATTTAGCAACATCAGACACACACCTAGTCAGATGGTCTCGAACAGACCCGGGGTCGGCAACAGTGCTGCTGTCGTCGAGTTGTGTGTCATCAGCGTACGTGTGTGAGTGGACTCTGTGCTTTTCGGACAAGACAGTGATGTCCTCGGTATATGCAATGAACCCAAGGGGTCCAAAAACGGACCCCTGTGGTACACTGCATGTGACGGGGAAATAATCTGTGGTGAGACCAGCATGGGCGAATGACTTGAGTCCGCTCACTGAGATACGACTGGAACCAGTTGAAAGCAGTGCCGCTGATGCCGAAGCGATCAGACAGCACACATAGTAGGATCTGGTGGTCGACCATATCAAACGCTGCACTGAGATCTAACAGCACCAGCTGAGAGACACGGCAGTCATTAACAGCACGGACCAGATTATTGTGAACTTGAGTACCGCTGTCTCAGTAGAGTGGAAGGGTCGGTAGGCGGATTGTTGGGCTGGAAACTGAGTATGTAAATTGGTATGGGCGCTGAAGCGCTTGGCTACGAGACGTTCCACAAGTTTAGAGATAAATGACAAATTGGAGATGGGCCTGTAGGAGTTTGCAATGTCTGGATCCAGTGTGGGCTTTTTGAGATGTGGTGTGACTCGGGCTTGTTTTAGATGAGTAGAAAAAATACTACGATGGAGGGAAAGGTTGCACAGGTGGCGTAAAATTGGAGAGATGGTTGAAATGTGTTTAAGCAGCCATGTAGGTATGGAGTTGAGCAGACATGATTTAGCAGTCAATGAATGCCTACCTTGCTGTACACAGGTCAGTGTGCATGATAAACTGGTGACCGACAACCGTCAGTCCGTCACCAGTTTATTGCACTGACCACCTAAGTTGACATCTCCTAGGACGATTGTAAGTCTAGAGTTTGGGTGAAAGTTCTAAAGAGAAGTACGCTCATTTTTGGAGATACCTGAATTTCCTTCCAACACGGTGTAGGATAAGCTGAGGGAAGCCTCTATGCCAAAAACGAGCTCGACCTGTTTGGCCGTTTTTACAGTGATGCAAATCAATTGGTTTGGGGGTAGTTAGAGGTCACCCAGGGTGACTGGAAATAGTGCCATTTGATATAGTGCATACGAGTTCCTATTAGTGTTCCATAGTAACTATGTCCCTGTCTTGCATCGTTTGAGATATGGCGAGATATAGGTCGAAAATTGCCAATTTGAACTTATCCCACCTTTATTGAGGTGACCTTGATGGAATTTCGCCCAGATCTTTGGCATCAGTATAATAGATTTCGTGTGCTATCACGTTGTATTATTTATGTGATCCTACGTTTAGCTGTTTTGGTAAAATACCGGCATGTGACGGATGGACGGACAGACGGACAGACTGAGACGATAGCATATACCATGCTTGCATAGTGTCGCGCGGTAAAAACTAAAGCTATTACAGCATGACGTTTAGGTGCACAAATAGTTGGTTTCTGATGGTGTCCAGTAACAAATGACTCGGTGGCTGTGTGTTTTCCTGTGTGTACATCAGGAAGTCCTTTCCAGTTCAACGTTCTTGATCCTAACAAAGTGATTGTTCGTGGCAGTGGCTTGGATCTTGTGCCAGTAAATGAGCCCACATGTTTCATGATTATTGCGCCTTGTGCACAGCTGCAGGACATCGACGTCATCATCACAGGTTGAGCCAGTGATTGTATGCTATTAGTTATGACAGTAACTACATTTGGAGTTTTACAAATCTTGCTTTCAAAAGATGTGGAAATATATGTGATATAAAATATGACTGACAGACAACAAATATTATGCATTCTAACACTGTCACTGTCTTGAAGACATTCGTTTAAATGACCAGTTTCAGTTTGATATTTCTAACTTTTCAGACATGAGAATTAATACAATATCTGAAAAATGCACTGCTTTATTGAAGGAAGTTTTGGAAACTGTCATTCAAATTTTTAAAAAGTTTTTAAGCTCTTGTCTTCTTTTAAAATGCAGTCAATGATATATCTACTCTTTATTTGTATGAATTATAATAAATAATTTAATTAAAATTTAAAATAATATAATTTCTGTGACATGCTTTGAAGTTATTTAATATACTTATTTTTTATTTTTATTGTTGGCTTATGTGACCAGCATTTTTATGGACATGATGCACTTAATAAGCACAAAATGTCCGTGTTATGTATGTATGTATAAATGCGTTGATTTTGGTTGGGTTGGGCATTTGTTGGTTGATCAGATCCAGGCATTATGGGAAAATGTTGAACCAGCAGTTGAACTGTCCTGCCAGTACTAAATGAGCCAGCCAAACTGGATATGGGGAGAATGAGTCACGTGGTTTCTGGTGTGCATTGAGGCACTTACATTTCTGTGAGAAGTTTGGGCTGTCAGATCCATCAAGTACATCTTTGTAATTGTAGCCTACATGTAGTACAGCAGAGTAGTACAGCACTGCAAAACCCTTTGTTAGATGTCATGATTGTAGAATTGGTTTTGTTAGTCGCATTATTAGCAGCTGTAGGCCTATTTGCATGGCGTCATTTATTCTTCAGTAAGAGATTAATAATGTGTGCACATGTTGCTGTGTTATTGATAAGTGATATTGTATATCGTTTGTGGTTTTGTATCATACAAATAATACCTTAAATATTGTAGGGCCAACTGGAAGGCAAATATTTCCAAATGTGACAGAAAAAAGAGCTAACAACTTCTCAGTAGAATACACTCCAAAGCAGTCTGGTATGTATACTGCAGTTGTATTGTATTCTTTTTCATTCTATTCTAGTAATGGGAAAATTTATTTAGTTGATTCACAATATTCAAATCAGTTTTTCTGAATTAATTGGAAAGCTTATATCCACTTTTTGACGTCTCTGAAATGACCTATTCTGTGTCGAGTGTGCTGTAAAACCTTAACTCAATCAATCAATATTCTCTTTCATGATTTACTTCGATTTGCTCTTTACTTTAATCTGGTAAGTCAGTTTCTAACTTAGTTACCATTTCACTGAGAAGACTGTACAGGATAGGTCTAAAGTTGCTATAGAACATTAATAGGAAGTCAGTTAATATCTAATCAGTTGAGTCATTTCCATTACTGCCCCTCCCCTCCATAGACAGCATCGGAGCTCTGGTTTTTGTCTGGAGTATAAGGGGGACGATAATCAGAACTGTTCTGTGCTGTGTTGTGTACGACTTACGTGCACAATGATCCGCACACACATGTGAACAGTTACTGAGCAGCTTTGCATGTTAGGTTTAGATTTTTGTGTGTGTTTATTTAGGTTTTATCTTTTGTTAGCTTAGGTCATTTTGTTTTTGTATTGCTGGCTTTTGTTGTGCTGGGTTTAGTTTTTTTAGTACTTAGCCAACAGATTGGCTGGGAAGAACGTATCTGAAATGACCTATTTTGTGTCGAGTGGGGCATAAAACCTGAACTCAGTCAGTCATTTCCATTACATTTTACTTATGTTATTGTGTGCTGTCATTTTCTGTGGTATCATAGTCTGGTTTTTGAAATGTCTGTATGCAAAATTGTCTATATGCAAAATGGCACATTTTGCATACAGACATTTCAAATCAATAAGAGATCGAATTATGTATTTTTGTTAATGAACTGCAGGCCTTCATATGATTTGCATTCGCTACTTTGACTGCGAGTTACCTGACAGTCCGTTCTCAGTTCAAGTGTGGGATGCATCGCAAGTACATGTTGCCAACGTCCAGGAGTGTGGCGAATGTGGTGTCGATGCGTCCTTCAACAGTCAGTAAACATCGTGTTATATTCATTGCAACAATTGCATTGTTTGTGTTGCTTAAACACAGTGCAGACATGTTCTGTGTCAAATGGCAAATTTTGTAGCTAGTAGATTGATTTAAAATGAAGCATTTATATTTTTCATAGTGATGAACATGTATTAGTGTCTCCCCGTTGAACTGGCTCATGACTAATATTGAAATTTGTCAGTGTGGACATAAGTTGATGGTTTCTGAACGTGCACAGTTGAGTTGAGTGATGCTGGCGACGGAACCGTGGAGATCATCATCACAGGGCCAAACGGTCAGCTGATTCCGCACCAGATAGTCACAGTCGAGCCGAGTCTGCTTGAAGTTCACTATACGCCGATGATGACTGGAATTCATCATGCTTCAGTCACTTACAACGGAGCCTGTGTTCCAGGTTGATTGTTGAGGACAGTGTTACTGTGTAATGGTGATGTTCACCAAGTTAGTTTAATAGCTTATACTTGATTGCTTGACTTGGAAGAAGTATTTGATATGGTACCAAGAGAAGTTTTCAGACAGGCAATCATGCACAAGTTGGGTACCGAGTGAATGGCTAGAATCTACAATAATTGTCTGTGTACATAGATTCAAAAACAGTTGTTAGAACAGTCCATGGTTATAGTGACTGTTTTGAGGTAATTTGTATGCACCAAGGCATTGCATTGAGCCCTTCGGTGTTTGTGATAATTATGGTGATATCCAGAGAGTTTAGAGATACCTTACAATGGGAGCTGCTATATGCAGATGATTGTTGGGTTGTTGATGATTGAAGGATGTATGGTTCAGTGTTGTGGCTTACTTGTGTTTGGTCCACGGTGAACAGGCGTGCTATTCAGTATTATATACCCATTATATTATATACACCATTTATACGCAAAAATTTCTCCATATGCAAGTTTTTAAAGATTTTTTGTACGTGCTATTCACTATCAGTTTGTAAGAATTATCCAACGTAAGTGATGATTGTATTCTATTTATAGACCGCCTACTTCAATGGGCGTGCTCGTTAAGTAGCATATGTGGTTTGTCAATTTATTTTTAAAGTGTCAAAAATATGCTTGTAGTGATTATTTCGCTCAGTTTGTCTTACGTAAACGTTGAAAAACAAAAAAAAACAGTCTTACGTTATGTTATGCTTAATACCTTTCGATGTAAATTATGATGTAATTTTTCTATTTACATTTAAACAAATTCATGCTGTCATTCTAAAACCAAACAGCGAGGTAACTTCACCAATTCGCTATTTTTGTGATAATTTTCTGTCCTATGACTGCTCGGACTGTTTGTTCACGCACGAATTTACAATTTTTCATACGTAAGAAAGTTTGTGAATAGCATTACACACATAAGAATTTGCATACAAAACATTTATGCACAGAAACTGGCATATGAATTTGCATGAATAGCACGTGCCCATGGGCCCGATTTACGAAGAATCTTAGGTCAAACTTAAGACAAACTTAGGATAAAGTTTGACTTAGGAAAATCTTAAGAAAAACTAGTATGAACTTAGGATTTTTCCTAAGATTTTTGTAAATCGGACCCCAGGTTTCTACACGACTTGTGCATAATTGGTTTGAAACTACCAAACAAGTATGCAGACTGGTAACTGTAATTTGTCCAGTTTTCGTCGTTGTTACGCTGATAACATGTTTCTGTAGGAAGTCCAATGCAGTTCAAAGTGATTGACGTGGACAAAGTGATTGTGAGGGGCGATGGACTTGGTCTTGTGCCAACCAATCGCACTGCAACTTTCACCATCACAGCGCCGGACGCGCATCTGAGCGACATTGACGTGGCCATCACAAGTATGTTCAAGCAATGCTTATGCATATCTTATGTCCATCCTCATTCAAGTGACAGTTCTCTGTTGGCTCGCGTCAACAAGTTGTAGATTATTATCAGAAGAGCTACTCGTCTCTCTTCTTTGTTTTGTTCATGGTTACCTTAATTTGCTCTGCCCTGGTTTTAGGAAGTTTGGTGATTATTAGTTAAAACTAATATACGTTTATTATGCACGTTGCGCTTGAGTTAAGGATAATTGATTTGTTGTTGGCTGATAAATAACAAACATTTGAACTGCCGTTAATTATGAATGCCATGTATACTGTATACAAACGATTTTAACGCATTTTTGTAATGGCTTATGTGCTTGATTAGATCCTGCTGGAAATGAGTTGATACCGAAAATCACCGAGACATGTCGTGGAAACTTTCGTGTGGACTATGTGCCTTCTACTGTTGGTAAGTGTACATCAGTTTCATTGGAGAGAATTGTGTAAGATATTTGTGAAGCTGCTTAGTTTGCTTACTTGGAGATATACTGGCACATGTTACAACTATGTTTGTCTGGAGGGAATCTTACAAGCCACACTGCACTACCATCTGCCCTGAAAGGCAGCAGCAGTTATACCAGTTTCTGTTACAGTTTGGTTAATGTGATAATTATGTTCAGTACTGGCATCAGAGCCGACATATAGGAAGCAATATGCCCTTTGCCTAGAGCCCAGTTGTGGATGAAGATAGGATAATGCTGGGCTGCTGGTTAGGGTTAGTGACTTGTGTTCCGTTCAGTGCTTTGACACTGACGGTCGGATTACATGAGCGACATCCAGCCCATAAAATGCCCCATTCCATTAATACCCAGAGAATCTCTTCTGCAACAGGTGGAGGAAAGAACCTGAGAGTTGAACTCTGTGGTTAAAGTAAGCAGGAACGCCGTTCCAGGGCTCCCGAATTCGTTCCGTTCGCGTTCTGGGTCTCCTAAACAAGTAAAATTAAAATTAAACCGGAACGTATGTTCCAGGGCCAAAACATAAAGTAAGTAAACATAAATTTTTAAAGGGGCCTAAATAACAATGTTACTACAAGGTCCACTATAACTATGCCTGATAAGCAGTCAAGAGAATCAGATGTGGATACGATAGTTGAAAAACATGAGTCTTTAGTTGACGCTGGAAAGACTGCAGTGATGACGATGAGATGACGGCCTCTGGCAGACCGTTCCAAACTTGAGCTGCAGCAACCGGAAAGGCACGGCTGCTAACAGCAGACAGTTTGATGGGTGGTATGACCAAGCGGCTGGTACTTGCTGACCGCAAAGCACGCCGACCAGGTAGGTCAGCGACGGCGACAAGAGGTCAGATATCGTGGCGCGCAGTCGTGCAGAACTTTGTACGTTAGCACCACGATCTTGTACTGCACGCGTTCTGGGACGTGCAGCCAGTGTAGTGTCGCCAACGCATCGGTGATGTGGTCGTGTGGTCGCAGGTGGTAGATGAGTAGATCTGGAGCCTTTGATTACTTTGGCGTAGATTGTAAGAAGCAGTCCATGTTGAAGGTAACTCCACCCGATGCCATCATGTAGTATTGGGGCCCCCAGATAAAGCAGGGGCTGCGCATTTTAAGAGAGTTACTGAGCCCCAAAAATTATACTTTAACCACTAGGGAACTGGCTAATCCAGGTTCACCTGGAAAAAAACCGTTTAATGGAAGTAGTAGTAGTAGTAAGTAGTGTAGTAGTAATACTAATAGTAATATGTGATGTTGTCCACAATAGTTTACAATTATGCAGATACCGTTGTTTGCTCATTATCACTGTGACATTTGTCAGCAACAATACAGCTCTAAACCTGTCATGAGAGGAACAGTGGCGGCACATATAAATGTTGAGATGAAGATGAGCGTTGGTTGTTAGCTCAGCAATGGAAAAAAACATTGTTTGTTCCACTGGACTAAAATTGTCTTGTGTGAATATATTTCTATGTTTTAAATGCTTACCAATAGATGTACTGCTGTGGTTGTCTAGGTTCCTATCAGATACGCATTGCATATTGCTGCATTGAAGTCTCTCCGTGTGCATTTACTGCCAAAGCTTACGATGCATCTCGCGTTCTGTTGGCTGATGTTGGTATGGGCGACGTTGGAGTTGAGTCTTCTTTCAAAGGTTAGATTGGAATCGCACTGATTAGACCGATTAAATACTCAGTTAGTTAGAAAAGTAATTCCTGTTGTCATTGCTTAGAAATAGCTGTCGTTAACAGAAAGTGTCCAGTCAGTTTTGCTTTGGAGGTGTATTATTAGGTCGACTACTCCGAGTCGACCTAATAAAGTGGGTCTCAAATGTCCGTCCGCCCGTCCGTTCGTCCGTCCATACGTCCATCCGTCCACAAAAAGTTTCTTTGATTTCAATGAAATTTGGTACGTAGGTAGAGGTCGACGAGTGATGCATGACGGTATGCAGTATGACCCAATCCAAGGTCAAGGTCAAGGTCATGAGCCCTCGAAATTCGGAAATTCGGCCATTTTCAAAGGCTATCTCCTCCCCTATTTATAATTGGGGTTGGCAAATGACCACGGATTCTTAAATTAGGGCACAATACCTAAAGCTTATCTTTGCTGGATTTTTGATTTTTGTCCTAGTTTTTTGTGTCACATGGCTTTGAAGTTGGCAGTAAGTAGGAGTCGACAGCCAGTCCCATACGAGGCTAATTTTTAAAAATTAAAATGTTGTTTTGAGCAAATATGGTTATTTATGTTACTATATTTATTGTTTGACAAAGTATTAACATTTTAGTGTGTACTAACTAGGTTAACACATTGCATTACTTAGGTTACTGGCGTGTGTTGTTTTTTGAAAGTGATAATGTCGGAGGCTGGTGAAGGTGTTGCGGAAATCACACTGGGCGATTCTGTCGGTCACCTATTGCCTAACCAAGTTGTATCTGCTGAGCCTGGAGTAATGGAGGTGATCTATACACCTAAAGTTGCCGGCATGCACCGTGCAAACGTTGTGTTTAATGGCGAAACAGTACCTGGTATGTAACCACAACAACATACTGATAGTATAAATAAGGTTCTGGATTGTAGCTAGAATGCAAATCGAGTGATAACTCACTTAGGAGGCAAGAAACACTACAAATTGTGAAGTTACGTCCAATTATATGACTAGTTAATGGTCGTCACTCACTCATGCAGCTGTTTTACTCAGCTGACAGTTGTATAAAGCACTCATGACACAAACTGTGCAGTATTGTAA
>Ga0209363_1000974_pt1 | contig 12717 bp, 6 predicted proteins | sample WorMetexBAHAMAS3_FD_187385 | JGI IMG/M metagenome (GOLD analysis project Ga0209363, IMG submission 187385) | Marine gutless worms symbiont microbial communities from Max Planck institute for Marine Microbiology, Germany - Inanidrilus exumae... | ecosystem: Host-associated > Annelida > Digestive... | reverse complement strand
ACCTTGAGAACCCATCTGCTGTCCACGTGACAGGTAGCACTGGACAGGTAACCGTGTGATTGGAACACCGACTTGTGCAGGTAAACCATTCCCTAGCGTCGACAAAATATTATAACAACCACTTTATCAGAAACAACTCGACAAGAAACCAATAAAGTGTGTAACATGTGCATGTTTGGCGCTGCCCTATGGCGATTCAGAATGTATCGTCACGTCATAATGTCTATCCATAGCTGACATTATTCTCCCCACGAAAGCGAGGGAGTATGTTTTTACCGGCCTTGGTTTGTGTGTTTGTCTGTCTGTCGGTGACCACGATAACTAAAAAGATGTGGACGGATTTGTACCAAATTTTATGGGAAGGTTCCTAGGGGGAAAGGGAAGACCAAGTTCGTGTTTCGTTACGAAATTTTATGGGAAGGTTCCTAGGGGGGAAAGGGAAGACCAAGTTCGTGTTTCGTTACGATCGGTAGAGGGATGTGGAAGTAACGATCAAAAAACTCTGTAAATACATTTTATACTTCTAATAGTAGGTGTGGCAAGTGTTGTCAAGTGTTGGCTACAAAACCCCCAAATTTCGCTTTCGCGGGGAGTTGTACTCTCTCAGAGTACTTTCCATCTAGTTCATCTCGTGTCGTTGAACTTTATCTATGACCTTGATCTCTGAACTTGACCTAGATAGCATAAAGACAAACCAGCTCCTCGATTATCTAGGTCAAAGGTCATTTAATTCAAATATTATTGTCGGGACACACAGACACAAATGCATTGGATTGATTGGTCTACCTGGACAACTAAAGTCGTCTGTAGGCTAGCGGCCAGTAACTTAATCAAGGAAGCTTAACTACCATTATACTTGTATTAAACAGTCTCAGGTTACCCAAAAATAAGGTTATTTCCTTTGCAATCTTACCCGCCACTTGGAACTTCATCGCACATCACTAGTGTTGTCAATATTACGTCTGACTGATTCGCCACATATCACTGTTGCTTACCTTAACAAGATCATGTATCAGTGACACTTTGAAGAACCAGTCTAACTTTATCTCGTCGTCTTCAATGATATCCTGCAACAACACACGTCTGGGTGTGTGTATGTGTGAAAGAACGTATAAAGTAAAAATTTCTACAACCTACGGCCAGTCACGCTACTTACAGACCGAGTAAAGTAAAGTAAAGTTAACAGTGTATAACAGTTTAGCATCAACTTAGCTCTTCACCGCTACGGGAAACTCACATGCCATATGGGATCACACAGTGTTACCTGCCACCCGACAAAGGTGAGAATCCCGCCTTTACCCCCAGCCGAAGCAGATACTCGATTTAGCGACCCCGGAGGGATGCAAGGCTGAGTTGACCTATGTTACGTGAAAGCGGACCGGCCGTAATTGAACGCACGACCTGAAAATCGCAAGTCCAACGCCCTACCGCTGAGCCACCACGCAACAGTGTCCAACACGGACGTTATTTCCGAGACGTTAAGTAGCGTTCTCACTCAAGGTCCATAGAGTCTATGGACCTTGTTCTCACCGCGGCTGTCGACGGCACATTACGGCGGTCGACCGCGATCGAACGTATGCGAAAGTGGGGAGCGGTCTAAAAATCTAGCACTGAAGGCGTGCTACGGCCGGGCCGTCGACGGCGTGCGCCAGGCTAGATGTTTAAGACCTTCCCCCGTCGACGGCCGCAGTGAAAACGCTACATTAATGTCGGATCTAAAATGGATTTTTGTGTGTTAGTGGTCATGACGTATTTTTACTGATATTCCATGCATATTAACCACATTGGGCCCCACAAGCCATGGCTCTCCAAAATAAGCTTATGGTTGAATGGGCCAAAAATGCAGTTGGCACCATCAATAACTGACCGATATATTTGACGTTTCTAGCCTGTAGTGTGACAATATTATGTAACAAGATGACAGAGGCAGCTTATTGTGGTATTAGTGATATAACCTGGCAATAGATCGAACTTTTGTTGCTTGCGTCAATAGTCATTAACATTACACCGCAATCATCGCGTCAGTGGAGTGCATTGCAAAATCTACTTAAATTAATATTTTATAACTGAGTTCACTCGTAGAACCAGCGTCTGGACCTCATCCTGGTCCAATCTCAAAATTTCGGCATGAATTACAGTCATTAACGGTGAAGGCAAACGCTAACTAACCTTGACGGTACCGCGGCTACACCACTGCATCAGATAACAGATGTGTCCAGGCTCAACGCAAGCTCCAACGTACGATCTTATGTTGTCGTGGTTCAGTTCTGTCAACTACACACATACGATACGACATAGTATATTTACGTGCGCTCAGAAGCTGACGAAATGGCCAGCCTAATCTAGCGCACGGCACAGAAACGAAAAAATAAGGAAAAACTAAAAAACAAAAACCGAGTAGCTCAGAAAAAGCGGTCCGGGCAATAGTCCGTGAAAGTGTTTTATCCTTTTGTTATACGAGACAATCAGTATTTCAGAAAGTTTATAACATGTACACATACACAGGTGCTACAATGCAACTTCTAGAATATCCTACCTACTCTTAACAAATGAACTTTTGTCAATCACTACATCGTAACTATGCTAGCTGAGTTTTTACGTCAACGATGGGAAAGTTTGCCTGCTCTCAGAAGTATAGGATCCAAATATCCTGATAGTTAGGTTAGCACGTTGCTCTCGACTGATGCCTGCTCTAATAAATTCAGGAGCGTAGCTGGTCAGGAGGGTCCAAGGTTTAAACCCCCAGCCATGGACCAGAGATACATTGATATTATCAAAAATCTGATAAGAAAGTTCTGAGGTAGTTGCTGTGGTTTCGTGTTTGAGTAGTAGTAAAAATATGTAGTATGTTTTGGACCCATAGACAAAAATTCATGGCTATGCCGCTAAATAAATTGTATACAGCAAGCAACAAAAAGGCTGCAACTATTAAGTTTTGTGAAAACGTTCACACTAAACAAGCACTTTTTGTTTTTTACCATGTGTATTTTATGGGTCTAGTTGCGTGAAGCATACGCGGTATACGCCTACATTACTGATTAATCGAATGGTAATGCAAAAGACTATACAAACGTTCACAAGCTCAATGAGATCCTGGCGAGTGAGACTGATTTCAGTCTTGTCCACCGAGTAGACGGCCACCTTCTGACCTTTGTACACGGCCAACGTCGAATCCAGCGATCCCTGTGCATCTGATTCGTTTATTGTGGACGTCGACAAGTTCCGAGAGATCTGTAATGGTCGAAACAGAACTGTAATGTTTTCTGTCTCGTAATCTATTGTAGGTGGCCTGAATGGTTTAACGGTAGAACGTTCGCTCGCGATCCTAAAGGTCGCGGGTTCGAATCTCGGCCGGTCCGCTTCCAGGTAACAGCCTTTGGCAAGCTGCTCACACGCATGTGCCTCTGTCACCAAGCAGTATAACTTGGTACCGGCCGATGGGCGGTGACGCTCTTCAACTGGGAAGGTAACCGCAGGCCTGGCGGAACGTAATGGCAGCCTGCCGCCGGGTGGGTGGCTTCAAGTCAACTGCGGGCTGACTGCCTATACACCGGGATCAGCTTCGGGCCCAACGCTCAGTAACGAGTATGGGAGAACTTTACCTTTATAGTCTATTGTAAGCAAGTAAGTAGGGGCCTAAGTATCACCGCAGCGTGGATGTCAGAATCATCTGGCGGTTGTATTCCCTTGCTGATACGAGTCCACATGCATGTATCAAACATATCATCACTGATTGAACTTATACGGTTCAGAATCTGGTCCCGGAGTCCACGTGTGCCCGCAGCGGAAGCCAGAAAGGCAGAAGATGCCAGCGACGACACACGTCTTATACCAAAGTCACCATTACGCACCGGGAGACTTGCTTGCAGCCACTGATCATCGGTCAATGACAAATTGTATATGCTGCTGCTCACAGTGAGATTCGTAAGTAAGTAAGTAAGTAAGTAAGTTTATTGATATTATTTTAAAGTAAACTCTCTATGTAACTATTGCAGGGCCTTCCACCTCCTCTTAACTGTGTTGCTATACTACCTTGTAAAACTGCTAGACGTACTATTTTCAAGAATGGCAAGATGATTGTGCCATCGCAGATAAACTGCATGACACTCTTAAACGGCTATCATAATCAGCCGTATATATTACAGAACTGACTTTTTAACGTTATTACCAAAAGCATGAAGTTTCGCGTGGGTTCTGTGCGATAGTTGAGCATCTTATAATGCTTTCGAGACGACTTTATTGATTCAGGGACTAGCAGTGACGCAACACAGACCGTGTTGACGAAGACGATGTGAGAGTAGTTGACTTTCCACAGCATCTGCTGAACACGCGCCTCAGCAAGGCGAGATCTATACAAGTGCATGCGTCGCACATTGTCACAATCAGTTGATTTTCCTATCATCTACGTACCATTAACATTCTCTGACACCTACGCTTGTAAAAGAGTCCTGTTCATTCTCATGCGCGTATGCATCCTCATCAGGGCCGCATTAAGGGGAGGGGTGCTCAGGTGCAGCAGTTTTAAGCGGCCCGCAATTTGTACGAAGCGAAGAGATTTTCTGCGATATGTAGAATTACAAGTTGCCAACGATGCATCATATTTTCCATGCCAAATTTCACCATGGTCGGTTCAGGCGTGAGTCTATGGTCCCCCGTAAATAATATTGTTAATGTTGGCAATTTTGAAAATATAATCGCCCCCATGTATTCCATGCTCATTAAAAATCGCTGGGTTTTATGGGTGTACTTATATTAAATGCCGATGCGTGATACGTAGATACCCTGCTGGTTTTGCAATGATGCGGTGTTTAACAAAGTTTTAGTTATTTTGCGTTGCTTGTGCATGGAAGTTTTTCTGACATAGATCTATGTCAACTGTCAGATTGCGGTTTTCATGTCAGAGTTCCTTTGCTAAAGACTGTCATTGCAACTGTAGAAAATCGGGAAATGGTTAACCCCTCATCGACTGCAAAATGAAGTAGAAGCAATATCTGCATGCAGACCGCGTCCGCATTGTTAATGCCAGTTGCAAATTATACGTATACAGTATACCTGTCTGCCAATAACTACTTGTAAAGCCTAAATATATTTATATACGAAATACGTATTCGGCGTATTACCTGACGAAGTGAAATAGAACGATGATCGCGATTAAAATGACTGCTCCAACAACTGATGTTGCGACAATTACTGTAGTGTTGTCTGCATAAACGCAATCAAGTATATGCATGCGATTGTCGTATTCGTTGGTAGCATCATCATCATAATCATCATCATCATCAGCAGCAGCAGCAGCAGCAGCAAAAACAACGAGTATCTATACAAAAGAGTACGGTAAAATAGAAATCGTATGGCGCCAGTTCTCAAAATTCTTGAAGGTTCTTCCGCTCAGCAGTGGCATGTGATGGGTTCAACACATGGAGATTGAGATACTATTCGACATTATACGCAGAAGTTCGTTACTAGTCTTATTGACCTTAAATTAAGCACTTTTACATCATTTGCTGTTGATTTTCACAACAAAAGAGGCTTATTCCATGCACACAATCAGAAATTATAATTTTTACCGCGCGACGCTATGCTAGCGCGACCTGCTCATGTGGCCCAGTGGTTAAAGCACTCGGGCGCCATGTGCAGCAGAGCGTGATGCGCTCAGTGGCAGGGTTTGCGCCTCAGTCCAGGCAAGTCCGCCTACGAAAAATTAGTTCTAATAATTCCTATGTACATGATGAACGGGGAATTAAGCCCGGGCAGGAAATAAAATGGTTAGACGGCGTCCTCTATAAACCGTCACCGTGGCTGATGCTTTGGTTAGCAGCGTCAATGTATTAGCCGCGCTGACGTGATCCGAAGCAGATAGATGTGGCAAAGTCCTCTGGCTGGCGCTGAATAAGTGCCAGTCCAGGCTTAGCCAGACAGTAAGCCACGCCTAGAGGGGGTGCGCTTTAGAAATACCCGACAAGCTGCTCACGCCTACTCAAGCCTTCCTTCACCCGACACGCCGCGTACACACGCCACACACACCTAAAAATTCCTTTCATTTCCCTGGACTACCACATTAGACCAACACAAACGTCTCATCGCTGAGGTCCAGAGTAGGCTGGACCCCTGCCCGCAATAACGAACGAACGCTATGCTAGCGCGGTATATGCTGTCATCGTGTGTCCGCCTGTCCGTCCGTCTGTCCTTTTGTCCGTCCGTCACAAGTCGGAGTTCTACGAAGATGGTTATACCTAGGATCACGCAGACAACGCCAGGGATTTTACTTTACTGACGCCGAAGGTCTCGGCGACATTCCAACTGGGTCAACCCCAAGGTGGGCACCAAATAGAGGTGAAATAAGTTACAGTCGACGAATTTTGACCAATATCTCGCTATGTCTCAGAAATGGTGCAAGATATGGACATGGAAGGCTACAATGGGTCACGTGACCCTAACCACGCCCCTTTAAGGGCGATTCATCCTCCGTATTCTGGGACTTAATAGCCTATTGCCTACCGGTGTACAAAATTTGACTCTCTATATAGCTTCAGCCGTTCTAGAGATATGATTGGTGCCCACCAAAATTTATATGGTTCACGTGACCTGATTGATTGGCCTACATAGGAGTACTAGTGCATGCATGATAATATTATTGCCGAAAGGGATGTGTAATGCGTCGCGTGACCTCGTTAATTTTGGGAAACAAATGATAATATTTCGTCAACTGTGCAAGCTATTGACATAGTTGCAATGGAACAATAATAGGTCACTTTTGCTGTGTGAAACCTTTCTAACTCCCATAACTTGTGAAACATAGCACGAATTTACTAACATAGCGCGTCGCGCGGTACGTCTTCAGTAGCAGAGCTTCTTGTTGACTTTCCAAGTGAGATGCTATGGCCTACTGGCATTTTCCCTCAGCTTAGGTCGCTGGAGTTATAGGAATGTTAATGTCCAAGCATAGTGTGGCCGATATAAGAAACTCATTTTATTTTCCCACAATCCGTCGATTATGATAATGACAACTGACGACTATACAATACGATACGATACGATACGATACGGTATGGTAGATTAACGTCAGCTCAAAAGCTGACGAGATGGCCAGCTTAATCTAGCGCACGGCACAGAAACGAAAAAATAAGGAAAAAATAAAAGCAATTAACATTATTAGAATATACATGCAGCCTTGAACGGCTGAATTGCCAAATAGTACAGTAAATTAGTTCAATGCATTAGTGGTTAAAAAAGCAAGAAACAACGAAATGAAAAGCAACTATAGAAAGTCGTATATACCAAACACAACGTCCGTAGTGCGGACTGGTTCTAACAGTTTGTTATACTGGTTTGATATCGATTAATATAATGCGACGATGTGCGTTTAACATTCGAAATCGTGGACAGATACTGCATGAAGCACTCTATAATTGTCATTTTAATAGTCTAAATTTCGTCTGCCATCAAGCGAATATGACTTACCCCGGATCGGAGGAAGGCAAAATTCGCCAACAAATCCACATTTCGGAATGTCTGGCGGAGGTTCGTCGTAAATTCCCCAAGTCAGCGGCGAATATACTGTTATCATCTGAACGAAGAGCAATGACACAAACATGCACAGAAAACGACGGAAATCATTTTTGTTCGCATTTTCTAGAGTAACATGCAACACATTTTAGCGATAGCGAACCACCTCGCAGTCTCGCAGTCAGCACAGATTGCAGAGAGCACGTCATCATGGTACACTCTACGCTAGTTGAGACAAGCTATAATTTGAGCATGTCGACTGTACCAAGGAGTTTTGCTTGATATTGTATACGGCATGGCTATGAACCGTGGAAACATTTTACCTGCGCGACGCACTAAACTATAAATAGAACTGCTAGACGCTATGCTAGCGCGGTATTTGCTGTCATCGTCTCTCCGTCGCAAGCCGGAGTTCTACGAAAAAAGGCTAAACGTAAAATCACGCAAACAACGCCACACGATAGCCCAGTGACTCAACTTTTATTATGCAAAGATGTCTACGAAATTTCGAAGGGATTACCCCCAACGAGGCGCCAAATGTAGGTGGGGTGGGTTAAAATTACGTTTTTCGACCGGTCGAAAAGTCTCCGGATTAGCCTCTTAGGTTTCATATTGTATCGTACATTAAACCAACTTATCATCACTAACCTTGTCGGGAGGCTGAGTGAGATCGACAAGCATTGAATTCTGGTAGACGTCTTGTCCCTCTGCGTAATCCCAGACAGTGTAGCTGTTCACCCGATCGGCGTTCTCGTTTATCAGCACGTTCCCGCTGATGCCTGGAAGCAGTGTTATTTTAGTTCTATAATCATCTTTATTCACCAAACATGGTAGACAAATAATAAAAAATAAAACAAAATAACTTAACTAACTTAACTAGATATAAAGGTAGTCATCACTCGTATACATTAATGCACAGTAGCCAGTTCGTCAACAGTATTTTTAACAAAACGTTTGCACAAACCTATTTCAGTAGACTGTAGTTTCGTTAAAAATTTAAGTTTTCTTGTATATATGGCATCAGTTCTGAACTATAGTTTTAGTTTTACTTTTAGTTACAACCTTTTAGTTTTAGTTTCATTATTATTATTACTGGCCCGCATAATGGGCCAGTATTGTTTTGCTCGTTGGTGTCTGTCGTCTGTCGGCGTCATCTGTCGTCGTCTGTAACCCTGCCGGCGGGCGGGCGGGCCGGTTGCCAAGCGCGTGGGTGGTCGGGCGACCAACACTGCACGGCGGGCCAGTACGGTTACGTTCCGTTAAGGCGACACATTGTTATTATTATTGTCTGTTGATATTCTATGTTGCAATGACTGTTTGTTTACCTTCTGTGAGCGATAAAAGTTTGAGTTCTTACATGTCAGCGATCTTTATAAGATGGAAGAGACTATCATGGAAATACTCTGCGGGGCAAAAAACGGTGTTCATGCGTTTGGCTATAACTCCGAACCGATTTGGATGAAATCTGGAGCACTGTGAGCCCACTGCTGGGGACTGGCCCGGGCAGATTTTGGGCGCGATCCGCGCAGTAGCGACAGTTTGAGAGGCAGCCGAACTTTTGTTTTTTTTGTCACGTAAATAACGAACGATTTCACCGATTTCCCGTCGAACAAATTTTACGACAATTGAACACAACAACGTCGATCGGTGAAACGGTGAAAACTTTCGCAACGGAATCTTGAAAATTTTACCGTACGAGGTCGTTTTTCCGAAAAAAAACGCAAAAATTGCTCACAAGATTTTCAGGTCTTGCGAATTCAGGCCGCCATAAATCCGCAATGATTACAGATCGCCAAAATTTACTGCCAAACTGACGATCTACGGGATGTCTAGTTTCCATTTATACCGTTCGAATCAATTCAAAATATTTCTCGCTTCGTACAGGAAACGTACCTACCAAATTTTTGTCAACGTTCGATGTCCGATGTCCGATATTGCGTATTAATAGTACGCTGCAGTGCTGGTGCTGCCTGGCAACCGATATATGGAAGAAAAACAGACTGAATTGGAAACTGAAGAAAAGTAACGCGGCTGATAACGCTGACATCACTCAGTCGTAAGCACGTAACACTAGGCATCGTCGAATGCAGGATGTAAACAGCTTGTACACGGATAGCGGACCGCTTCGGGTGAATACTGTATTGTGTTATTCCACACAATGCAGCCTTCTAGTTTTTCTGAATACAGTAGGCCTAAATGTTGCTTAATTAAGTCAATAAAAGTGACAGTACACGCATGCAATTTATAGCAAAACTAACGACCAAGGAATGCTTAGTGGATATGAATACAATTCAACAGATTGGACGTCGGACTTCATAAATAATCGTAGCTATAATTTTTTTAGCAATAGTTGAGTTTTAGTTGATATTTTAAAATTGTACTTACGCTCGTAATCATAGGCGCCGACTTCATGGGTCCCGAGGGGCTCGAGCCCCCAATATTTCGGCCACGGGGCTCATGCAGTGGATGGGCCCCAATAATCGGGGATGGATGAAAACAAAGACCCGGAGAAAGGTATTAGAATGGACAAAGAAAGGCATTATTTTGGTCAGTTGATTCTCACGAGTGTTTAAAATTGTTCTCATGTCAGATTTTAAAGCTAACATGCACCAAACTCGATTTCGGCTGGAGCTCCGCCGCAGACCCCGCTGGGGGAGCTTACAGCGTTTTCCAGACCCTCCAGCTGGATTTAAGGGGCCTACTTGTAAGGGCAGGAAGAGAGGAGAAGGAAGGAGAGACGAGGGGAATGCAGAACAGCGAAGGGATGGTAGGAGAAAAGAAGAGAAGGAAAGAAAGGAGAGGGGATGAGGGAGGGGAGAGGAGGCAGGGGACGTATAGGAATGGACAAAGCCCTAATATTTTTTTCTAAGTCGGCGTCTATGCTCGTAATTAAATTGAATACAATTTCCTCCACGCAGAGCTTATGCACTGTCGTTAAAATGTTGATGAAAGACGAAGCAAATATCGTTACGATGTTTCATTCGCAAGCACACATATGCTGAGGTGACGTCACAGTAATCTACTGTCTCTATGTCGTAGGGCAAGTTGTGGTACTGTAAGAAGTTAACTGGTGAACGTTTGTCACGTTATTTCAATAAAATTAAATCGATAGTTTTAAGAAAAGCTTAGTGCTAGCGCCATTTCGGCGATCTTGGCGATTTACGTTTCCTTGCCCTACACGATAGCGACCAGAACAGCTGGCATATAGATAAAATGCAGACATTACGTCACTGTCAATTTATGTATTACTACCGGTCTTGTATCGGCTGTATTGTTGGTAATAAGAACGGAACACATTGAGCATGAAATCATGTTGCACAATATTATCGTATATTTTGTCTTAATAAAAGTGATTTGCGTTAACGAACTTTACAAGAATTTGTCAACGCAAGTGGTTTTGCCTTTTTAAATAAACATCTTAATACCACAGCTTGAAATACTTAACGGAACGAAAGGTAAAGGAAACAAGGCAATCGTAAATAGCAGACTTAGCCCCTTCGCCAGAAAAACGAGCCACGACTGTAGGCAACATGCACCAAAAATGTGGTAAAGATCGCACGTGTAGGAGATATCCTCGCGGAGAGACAGACAGAGAGATACACAGACATACTAATCACAATACTTGCGCACCCCTTACAGGAGTTTGCAAGGCGATGCATGCATCCTTTGTTATACCATGCTTCAGGTAACCACAGGGACCATTGCAAACCTTTCACCACAAATTTCTCAACTTTGGTATATTTGCAGATGGATCGCTATAATTTTCAGCAGCTCAATTCTTCCTTAAATCTACATACTTCCTTAACCTAACTCCCATTAATGCTAAACTAGCTTCGTTTACCTACGTCCATCCATCAAAGTCACTGGTATATTTGTTTCTCCGCCAACATTCACCGTTACCATAGTAACAATAGCTACGGCGACGTGCGTTTTGGTAATTCTTCCCATTGATCGTCGATTTTTTTGTTCCTCTTTTACTTTCGCGAATAATTTCGAAATAGTTAGTCACAATTATGCCCTTTAACGATATGAAATTGAATTCTATCCGACATTACGGTAAATAAGTAAATTTAAGCGAAATCGGTCCTTGGTCGCAAAATTCATACCACTATACGGCCCATTATAAAAACATGATGTCATCCACAAAACCGAAGTACATAACGTATCGCAACGACGCCGGAGGAGGACCGAGCCACAACCATAGACAACATGCACAAAAATTTCCTAAAGATGGCGCGTGTGGTTACGGAGATATCCTCGCAGACAGACAGATACACAGACGCACAGACATACATATACACAAACATACTCATCACAATACTTCCGCACCCCATACCATACCATACGATACGGTATATTTACGTGCGCTCAGAAGCTGACAAGATGGCCACCCTAATCTAGCGCATGGCACAGAAACGAAAAAAATAAAATTATAAGGAAAAACTAAAAACAAAAACCGAGTAGCTCAGAAGAAACGGTCCGGGCAATAGTCCGTGAAGGCAGTCCGGGAGAATAAAGACAGTCCGGGGGCGAAGTAATGAACATGCATAATTGTTTCGTCGTATTTATAAGCAGGAAAACCACGTGTAAAACACTGAATTGCGGCTGCAGGAAACAAACCAGTAAAACGTTGTCCAATAATGCTGCTATAAATGATCCGGCCATTGCTATAATTACAGCAGCCCGCAGCAAGCGTCGAATTGACTGTACGCAGGTACAGGTAGACAGCATCATTGCGTGCAAGTGTCAACAGGTAGACAGCATCGTGCAGGTAAAACGTTACTAGCCAGTCATCCTGCAATGTTAACACACAACAAAGTTTCACCACAAGATGCTCAGCGTTTCAAGCTAGACCCAAAATTTAAAAAAATAGTTCACATAACCCTAACCGCGCCTTCTTTGGGAGTGAATTGCCACTCGTTCGCTAGTACTTGCTATGATCAACCTACGTGATAACTATAAGATCAGCTGCACCTGTTCTTCGGACATGAAATACGACCGAAATGTTACAAATAAAAGTGGTTGAAGGTCGATATGGGTCACTCACGGTCATTGATAATGTCACCATTTGATAAATAAATGTAAAAAAACTCGTTTTGTAACAACGTGTAAGGCCCATAACTGACACATATAAAACAGCAAAAATTCTTTTTGGCACGTCAAGGGCAGTGGATATAATACACAGTTCTTATTATATCCACGACCCTTGAC
>Ga0209363_1000971_pt1 | contig 12737 bp, 8 predicted proteins | sample WorMetexBAHAMAS3_FD_187385 | JGI IMG/M metagenome (GOLD analysis project Ga0209363, IMG submission 187385) | Marine gutless worms symbiont microbial communities from Max Planck institute for Marine Microbiology, Germany - Inanidrilus exumae... | ecosystem: Host-associated > Annelida > Digestive... | reverse complement strand
GTCTTTTGTTGCGGGCCTGTATATATTTACACAACATTCTTTAATGCCATTCGTGTTGTGTCACTCATGCACTGTTTGTTCACCGTGTTTAGTGTTGCTTCGTGTGTACAGAATTGTAAATATTGTACAGGAAAATGCAGATCATTTTCTTCCGGCTGCCAGTCTGCTGCAGTTGCTTAACTGGCACAGTGTAAAGTTATTTATATCAAAATGTGCTGTAAGCTTCAAAAAAGATTACTGTCTTTCTTTCGGCATCGTAAAAAATGTGAAGATTTTAAATTTTTATTATTGTCATGAAAGATTTTTCCATTTTCTTTGCGTACTATAATTTGCTGACGCCATTGATGACGTGTTGACAAATAGCATGATATACTATAGGCGTTTGGCCATGAGTTCAGTGGTACCATTGACTGTTGCAGCTCTTACAATCATTCTGAACATTAGAGAATGAATGGTGTGCTATCGAGTATTGGCCAATACTGAATGGTATCGGAAGTATCATATTGACCAGTATTAGGCCTGATAACGTGGCAGTATTGTGAATGCTCTTCACAGCTTGATAAGTCTGTAAAGAGCCGTCCAATCACGCAGTAAAGTTGTACTTTATGTCACATTGTAAATACAGAGCGGGCTGGAGTGGTACTAAAGGAGGAGCAGGTAGGAACACGCTGTGTGGCTGCAGCGTAAGCCAGCTAAGCATTTAAGTCTTTGCTGCAGTGCAGCTTCATTGTTTGAAGATGCAGATTACAACATCCAACGATCGGATGTTTGTCGGCAGAAGAAATACGTTAAACATGGTCTCATCTCTTGATATCACTCACTCCTTTACCCACTTAGTTATTAAGTCCTTCCATGATCCATGACCAGTGACCGGCATTCTCTAGTCAAATACACTTACTGTGAGTCGATCTTTGCCAGTTATATTACATGCATAAAATGCATTCTGTCAGAGTGTGCAACATAGAGTCATTCTCAACGTAAATACTGTTCCAACACTCCAACACTAACCTAACACTCAGCTTGCAAAAATATTACGGAATTCATCAAAACTTTAATTTTGTGCAATTTATTGTATCTAAAGTGCGATATGACGTGTATAAAGTGCGACTGAACTCTAAACAACCAACCATCTGACTAAGTGAACTTTGCTTGTTTTGTATGGCAGGTATGGCAATATCATCTCCACAAAAGCAATCATAGATCCGCAGACTGGCTGCTGTAAAGGTACTTACGTGTTATTATTGGTAAATGCGGTGGTTGGCTGTTTTGTTACATTACATAAAGGTGCTTAGTTTATGCTAATTACAGATTGGGCTACTAAAACTGTCCAATAGCCTATTACATTGTCTGTAAAACAATAGCATTAAACACACAGGAGAAAAATTAGGCCTATATATTAAAGTATTGGTTGTAAAAGTATGTCTTGAGATGGCGTTTGAACAAGTTGGTTTCTGGTAATCGTCGAATGTCGCTGGGGAGTGAGCTGCAGGCAGTTGGGCCAGTAACGGAGAATGGATGATCTTCTAGCTTAGTGACAATTTGTGGAACTGCATATGTGAGTATATCGGTGGATGACCGCAGTCCTTGTCACCTGTCCAATGCAGCGGTGGTCTGAACAATGTCAGTAATGTGGATAGGAGCGCACTGGTGTGAGAGCAGAGTACATTAGCAGGCACGAGTTTAGTGGATTCTTAGATGTACCTGCAGACAGTGAAAATCAAACACTGCAGGTCTGATGTGGTTATGTATGTAACTCTGGTAACTTCTGTTACATTGTCACTTTTGACAAGACCGTGATTGGCGACTGTTTGAGCTCTGCAGTGATGTGCAGTACCGAGAGGAATGTGCAGTACCGAGGTTTTATTATTATCCATGCTGATAGCAGTCATGAGGATAACATTTTCATTGTTGTTTGTCTGTTTTTCCGCATGATATCTCAAAAACTGATGCGTCTAGGATCACCAGACTTCATGTACCAGTAGTAATTAATGTTCTATGATGAGTCCTGCAAACCAAATTATTTTTGGGTCAGATGGTCAAAGGGCAAGGTCGTTTTTTGCGGGCAGTGGTCCAGCCTACTCTGGACCCCAGCGCTGAGACCGTATAGCGGTCCAGTGCCCTTGCCCAGGGAGAGGAAGGGAATTGGTAGGTGTGTGCGATGTGTGTTAGCAACGTGCGGGGAAGGCAGCTTAAGTAGCAGTGAACAGCTTATCAGTTATTTATATAGCGCGCCCCTTCTAGACATTGCCTACTGTCTGGCTTAGCCCAGACTGGGACTGTATATGACGCCAGCCAGCCAAGTATATTTATTCGACTCATGCCGGCGCGGCAGGCAGACTAGACACTGCTAGATCAAGGTGCCTGCATTGGTCACAGTTTATAGAGAACACCATCAAACCCTCTTATTCCTGCCCGGGATTATCTCAAACCCCGGCCACTGAGTGCATCACGCTCTACTGCACATAGCGGCGGAGTGCGTTGATCGCTCGGCCACAAGGGCAGGTCTAAAGGGCAAGGTCACGAGTCACAAAAACATTTCCGGCGTGGGTCCGTGCACTTTTGTGAGCGCTGGCTTCTTCTGGTTAAAAGTCAGCGTTGCTAAAGAGTTTGTGTGATAATTTGGCTTTGTAATGATGCTGATGCAGGCTATGGATTTGTGGACTTTGACTCGGAGCAGGCTGCGGAGCTCGCAATGAATGCATTGAAGGCTGAAGGACGGCAAGCTCAAATGGCTAGGGTCAGTTTACTGTATTTCATGCTTTGACACAGGTGACTGAGTAATGGGCAGAACATCTGGCCCATATAGAGCCTGCCGCTCTAGTCCCACTGTTATTTTGTTGGAGACCCGGCGTAACATTTGGTGAATTCGGCAAACTGTTTGTTGGACAAAACCAAACACGATGCTTGTAGAGTTATAACACTGGCCGCGTCTAGTGGAAAGCATAGAGTAATGGTCTGGCGTCCTTCCGTCCGTACGTCTGTCTATCTGTCCCATCAGCATACCATGACTCATCTGGGGACAGCATGCGATGTAGCCAGTGTACTTTGTACAGCCAGTGTACATTATGGCTTGACAATAAATGGGACTGACAGTGACATTCTTGTTAACTGTTACGTGACAACAAGACAAAAACTTTGGCAAGGGATTTTTAGGTAGAGAAATCTATCCAGTGTGGGTGTCAGTGTGTCCCAACAATAACGTTTAACTGAAATGACCTTTGTTCTTGATGCCATTGGTATGCTGTTTCACCTCGACACTCTGAAGGTCATGTTCAAAGGTCAAGGTCACTGAATGGGGTTAGTGCTTTGACTGGGTGACAGGAAAGACATCTGGCCTGTAAAAACAGTAACTCTGTTACTGATACTGTTAACTCTGTTACTCCTTCTGATGCCAGTTATCCGCAAAGGTTCTGTTCCAGAAGGTGGAGATGGGTAACCAGTGGCGCAGCCTGCATACCAGGATTCACCTCAGTAACGAAGTTAAAACAGGTAATGATGAATGGTAGTAGAGTTAGGTGGTCATTTGTTGCATGGTGGTGCTGTGGTTAAGGCATTGGACGTGTGATTGACAGGTCATGGGTTTAATTCCCAGCCAGTCCGCATACACGTAACATAGGTCAACTTAGCCTTGCATCCCTCCGGGGTCGAATCTGCTTTGACTGGGCATAAAAGCAGGATTCTCACCTCTGCCGAATGTGTGATTCCATATGGCATGTGAGTTTCCCATAGCCGTGAGGCTAAGTTGTTGCTAACTGCTATACACCATTTACTTTACTTACTACACTTTTACTTTTTGATGTTGATATGTGCAGCAACAGGAACGTGATGATTCCAATCTGTACATTGCCAACCTGCCGCTGCATATGTCGGAGAAGGACCTGGAAGTGATGTTTGCCAACTTTGGTGGCGTTGTATCGACGCGAATTCTCCGTTCTCCAAACGGCATCAGCCGCGGCGTCGGCTTCGTCCGCATGGAATCGAAACACATCTGTGAGACAGTCATTAATTCTTTCAACAACAAGCTCCTTCCAGGTCAGTGGTGCTGAGCTGTCTTTCTTTATTTCTGTTTTCTTTATTGTGGGCAGAGGTCCAGCCTACTTCTGGACCTCGGCGATGAGACCGTTTAATAGACCAATTATGCGCTAGCCAAGGGAGAGGAAGGGAATTGGTAGGTGTGTGTGCATGAGTGTGGCAAAGGCGGGGTTTAGTAGGAGATGAACAGCTTGTTGGGTATTTCTAGTGCACACCTCTAGACGTAGCCTACTGTCTGGCTTAGCTCCGACTGGTGCTGTGTGTTGCACCAGCTAGTGGCCAGCCAAGTCTATTTTCTTCAGCTCACGTTGGTGCAGTTAACAGCCTTGTCACTGCTAATCAAGATGTCAGCAACGGTCACGGTTTATAGAGGACACCATCGAACCTTCTTTTTCCTGCCAGCGATTATCTTTTTGGTCATCATGTGCTCAGGAATTATTTGAAATAATTCTTTGGTATGTGGATACACCCCGGGCTGAAGTTTGAACCCCGGCTTCTGAGCGCGTAACGCTCTATTGCAAATGGCGCCGTAGTGCTTTGACCACTGGGCCACAAGGGCAGGTGCTGAGCTGTCTTTCTTCCAGAACAATGATTGCTGTATACAAGTGACACTGCTTCCAGATATGTAGGTCTGCATCGATCGAAGGCATATAGCTATCACTACTGTGGACATCAGCTGGATGTGGCATAGAGCTGTGGCGGTTTTGAAATTGAAACTGAAACCGCGTTTTTTAATCCGAAACCGAACCGAAACCTCTAAATTTTGCAGGCTAACTAACGGTTTTATTTCAGATACTCCACGGACTAAAATTCGATTGTGTTAAGGCAGATCTACCACGCCAATTAAAAGGTGCAATAGCGTTCAATACGTCGTGCCCGGCGGGTCAGCTGATTAACGCTAATTGGCCTTAACTGCCCACCTGCTGTGTCGTGTTGAGCTTTGCTGAAGGGACGTAGGATTATTTGCGCTGCGTAGGCAAGTTAAAGGCTGATTATACTTTTTATTAAAAGTAGTGCTGTGACGGTTTTGAAACCGAAACCGCGGTTTTAATCCAAAACCGAACCGATTGATGAAAATCCAGAACTGCACAGCACTAGTGTGGCACCATCTCTACTATTTTTCAGAGCATGTCTGAAAACCTACCACTTCTCACTGACCTTTCTCCATGACCGTAAAGTGTTTGTGCAGCATCCTCGTCATTTTTGACACTGGAATGACGCATTTTTTTTCAGTCCACAATCTCATTTCAGTCATAGTTTTGTTTTGTTCCAAGGGAAATGCACATCTGGAATAAGTGGAAAAGTAAAATCAGGGACATGTGTCATGTGGAAGGTGGAAAGGTAAAATAGATCAAGGTCGGATTCTTGTATAGCACTACCTACACAGCCGTGTTTTACAATCACAAGAAGTGGTAGGTCCGCCAAGAATACGACGGCCGGGACTGTCATTTGAAACTTTTAAACAATCACTTAAAACTTTCTTGTTTGGCGACAGAAGCGCATAGTGACTCTATCGAATTTATATGCGCTATACAAAAAACTATGTATGTATGTACGTAGTTGATTGGCAAGTGTTGGCTAAAATGCTTAGTGTGGTTTGCAGGTCATTTGGAGCCGTTGATGGTGAAGTTTGCTGACGCCGGCAACAAGAAACGTTATGCCAAAGAGTGGGTCGACAGAACACCTTCTGAGGTAGTCATTCTATGACTGGTCATACAGCTTATGTGCACTCCGCGGAGCCCAGTGATTTTTTTCCGAAGAATTTGCGGAAGATTTGACGTGCATCATGTAATCACATTTGTACTGTTATTTTCCCGTCGTAGGTCTATGGAATCATGTGATTTGTTGCAGTGGATGGTAGGCTTCCAGCAGCAGTGTGTCCAGTTAGCTAGTGCCGGTAAAGGGTATGTGTGTATGTCTGAACTGATAACTCTACATGGCGGAAATGACAGAAGACATCAGCATGATGCCTTGCACCAGGACCAGGCAGTCTAGGTAATCAGAAAGTCATGCAGAGTGCATATTAGTGATGTGAAAACCGAATTTTTTTCACAACCGATTATCGATTTGCTATCACCGGTTTTTTTACTGATAATCGAAATGCCATTATTATTTGAAACTATAGATGAATGCCACACAGGCCAGGACTATGCAAAGTCCCATGTTGGCGTTACTTGATGAACTACATTACGCATTTTTTGTAATTACGTTGAAAGACCTATAGCCGACACTAAAACGTGTGTTAGCAGGTATCTTACCATCATTACCATCGACTGTACTATTTTTTACAGATCTATTTTATTCATCGCAAAATAAACAATTATGAACAAATATGTACAGTTGACTAAAAAATTCAATAATCGGTCTTGGATTTCTGAAACTGATTATCGGTTTTTAAAGCGATTATCAGTAAACCGATTGTCGTTTCACATTGCTAGTGCATACTTTGCCAAGACTGGCAATACTGTGCCATGCACATGACATGACACAGTATTGCATCAGACATTGCCAGTCGTCAACGTCTTCGATCTGCCACTCGCCATCAGCACCACGCCACCACATCATCGGTGTAGTTGGTTCGGACGTCGGGCATTCTCCGTGGCAGGTCCGATGGTCTGGAACCTGCTGCCTGATCATCTCCGTAACCCATCGCTCAGCCACGGATATTTTCGATCAGCACTGAAAACATTCCTTTTCACAACGCATCGGGACACGTAGCGCAGTAGAGGCGCTCTGCGTAATGCGCTATACAAATCGACAATCAACATTCATCATCGTCATCATCATCATCATGCAACGTGAAAGAATTCCAATACGGCTATCCATATCACTGCCACAAGTTGCCGGACTACTTTACATTTTAAGTTCTCCAGCCTTTCCGGCAATTTTGTGAACTAGAAAGCCATCACTGGAGGTCACTCTGACCACTCTAGCAATGTATTCCTCCTCTGACTGTGAAGTTTGCCCAATGACCGTGATGTTAAACTTGACCCTGGTAGTGTCAAGATGAACCAGGATTGCAAATATCTAGATCGGAAGTCATTTAGTTTAAAATTATTGTCCAGACACAGACATCGCCGTCCCATTGATTGCTGTACTTAAATTATTAAGTGATTGGTAAAAATCCATCCATAGCTTTTAGAGGAATCCTGCAGATACAGGGCGTCTAACATTCCTGGATATCCTGGAAATTTACTTGAATTCTTGTCTACTGAAAATCCTGGAATTTTGCCAGGTCTCCTGGATATTTCATGGTGCTGTGGCGTTTGTTACGATTGATATGATGTACCTATGTTTACTATGGTTGGATGACACTGTGGTATGTGAGTGATGGGGCCTGTCATCTCATGCTCCATACTTCGTGAACTTATACAGCATTGCATCAAGTTTTTGTAGTAGTTTAGCATACCCTGACTGTGTCAATTGTGTTAAAATATGTACTTAAAATATCCACTGAAAACTCCTGTAAAGATACTGGAATTTTGTTTTCATGACTGTTAGACACCCTGAGATGGACAGACCAACGCATGAGAACTCGTGGGATTGGAACCAGTTAGTTCGGAGATCTTGATGTACACAATGAGATGGTTTGTACTTGTGAAACGTGCAGGTGGATCAGACATGTTACAGGTTCTAAAAATGGTGGAACAAGGTGTCACCATAACAGGACGTAGCATGACCGCTGTGCAGCCATGGAGCCATAATTAGACTGGAGGCCGCATGTCGTCATCGCCTGGCCTGCGCGCATGAAGCCGCCTGCAGGCCCGCCGTGCAGTGTTACAGACCCCGACAGACGACAACGGACACCCGCGACCGTTACTAGTCTGTCCCCCCTACACTGTGTGTAGGCGGGCCAGTAATAATCAGTGAGGTTACTGGCGTACCCAAGTTCACCTGATAAATAACTGTTAAAATAATGTACGTGTGCATCTGTGTGTTTCGTAGTGTAATGTAATGATGACAGATGCTGATTGGTTATATTATGTCGTGCAGGTTGCATCGTCGTCACCAAATCCTGCCGCAAGTCTGGTTGCTCAAAATGGGTTGGTAATATTATAGTTAAGATGTTACTTTGCTGCATTGACTAGCATACAGCATTTGTCGTGTGACTATTTTGCACACAGTGTTAACGGCAATTATAAGATATTGCAGTTAAAACACATGCATTCATGCTAGTCAGTGATGCAATAAAATGTACTTGCAGGTATTTTGCACTGATGTACTCACATGGTCATGTTCTACTATTGTAAATTTTGTGCAATAACAGTAACAGATAATCCAGATAGAAGACAATCGAGAAACTCTTTTCTTGAGGTTACACTGACTGCTGTGAATTGTCGACTGTTTGTTACTCTACTTACTTACAGTTTTCAATTCAGGTCTGCTTTTCAGCTATGGTTCTAACTGTTGTTCTTTCCAGTTTTACTCTCGCCTTTCAGTCTGTAGACTGCATTTTCATCTTATGACCATGCACTATGACCTGTGACCTTGACCTTTGACCTTGAACAAGGTGAACCAGCATGCCACATATCTAGATCAAAGGTCATTTCGTTTGAAAATTATCATCAACTAGAAACACAGTTGACCTGTTGCTCTGCCTGGACCACTAAAATGATTGATAAAAACCATTGTTGGATTACATCAAGGATGACTATTAAAGAGCTGCAGATGCAAAGCTATTGCAACATTGATCTTTTAGCAGACCTAACTGATGTAATTTCAGTCATTGTCAGGCTGAGCTGAAATGCCATATAGTGCATAAGGGAGACGACCTATACCTATAAGGCACACTTCAGTCGCGAATAATGCGATGTTTCATCGCATAACATCCAATATTATTACTGGTTCGCCTAATGGGCCAGTATTGTTTTGCATGCTGTCGGCGTCGTCTCTCATCGTTTGTAACACGCGTGGGCGGTCGACAGTCGCCAGGCCGGGCCCGTGGCCGTTCCCGCAGACGACACTGCACAGCAGGACAGTACGGTTACCTCCCGTTAGGGCGACACCTTGTTTAGAATGCATCTTCCGAGTCAAACAGTCTTGAAAAGGGTGAATGACAGTCTAACTATGATGAAAAGAGTGCGTGGAGCAAAAAGGTTAGTTTGATTGATTGACTGAGTTCACGTTTTACATCGCACTTGACACCAAAAAAGGTTAGGAACCACTTATATAAATTTACAATCGACAGTGACGTATCGTAAATGAATTGGAAAAGACTGTTGTTATTGTCGTTGTGGTACAGGGCTGGTGTGATGATGCAGCCAAGATACGCTGCCTCTGTAGCTCAGCAGCAGCAACAGCAGCAGTCCTCTGCCGCCATTGCTGCCGGCTACCAGTACTACACGCCTGTCTTCAACCAGTATCCATCGGTAGCTGTTCCACCCCCGGCCACGTGGATTCAGCCCACTGTTGCTGCCACGCCGGCCGTGACCCATGCCGCCGTTGCTAACCACTACGTTCTTCCTCAGCAGCTGCATCAAATGCAACCGGCTGTATGTACTTTGTCGTTTTTTGGTTGACTCTTCGACAGAGTCGACCTAAGCCGGTCTCAAATGTCCGTCCGTTTGTCGGTCCACAAAAAGTTTGATTACCTCTGCCATTCACAATGGGAGCTGGCAATTGACCACTGATTCCGAAACTAGGGCGCAATATCTAAATTTGATCAGGCCGGATTTTTGAAATTTGTCCTAGTCTTTTGTCACATGACTTTGAACTTGCATGGTCCGTCTGTACGTGTGTACGTTGGTCCGTCCACAATAAGTTTATTCGATTTCAATAAAATTTGGCATGTAGGTAGAGGTCGATGACTGATGCACGACGGTTTGCAGTACGCATCTTAGAGCCAACATAAAGGGAGCAATGTCCCTACCATCAGGAGTTCAGTGGTGGCTGAAGAAAGGATGAGGTCAGGCCACTGGTTAGGGTCAGTGCATTGGGTTACTTCAGTGCTTTGACGGTGTTGGTTGGGAGTCAGGAAGGACATCTGACCCATAAAATACACTGGTGCCACTTATTTTCGAAGGTTTCCCTACTGAGGCAAGTGGGGGGGGGAAACTGCGGGGGACTGGCCCATAAGCTAGTGAAAATAGTAGTACATACTATTGTAGTCCACCTAAAAAGCGTAATATAGTATAAAAGTAATTTTTTAAACAATATTTGGGAGATAATAATATGAGTAATATTTCATATTGCTGGTAGGATTTTTTCATAAGCAGTTTATTAAGATGTCAAAGTGGAGTTAGTGTTTCTCGACTTCAGATAAATATTAGTGATATAATGTAGCTAAAAGTTATAAAGCTGCCATCTTTGCAGCAAAGAATATCTACTGTATTATATTATAATTTTTTTTAATGATATTATTCATTATTTTTGACATTCCAATTGCGCTAATTCTGATCTATTTTTACTGTTTTTAGTGACACTTGTCTTAAGGCCGGTTTTCCACCGCAAATTAATCTTCCATTAACATTAACTGGAGATTAACTCCCATTAATTAGTGGGAGTTAATCTCTCGTTAACATTAATGGAAGATTAATTTGCGGTGGAAAAACCGGCCCTTAGTCCCATTATTCTACATGTTAGTACATCTATGCAAGCCCAGTTTCATACAGAAAACTTCTGTTAAAACTGAAGTAGTCATGTTTGGGAGATTGACTGAAAATTTGTCACTAAGATTGCTTGTGAAGTTTATTCGGCTGTACGTCTGTGTGTGCATCTGATACTGCAGCTGATGCCAAGCTACGTTCGTCCGATCGTCGACCCCAACTACCTTGTAGCTCAGATGAACCAGCTCCATATTCAGTCATCCGGACCAAACCCTCCAGCGGTCCTCAGTGGGCAGTCCGGTGCTGGACTTCCGGCGGAATAGATTTCCGATCGTTTGGACACAACGAAACTAGAGATCGTTCACTCAGTCGCGAAAGCTGAAGTGGATTGTACTGAATATTTGCGTTGTCGGTACGGATCTGCAGATTATGTTGATCTTGACATCATGCCGTCGTACGCTGATGTCGACAAAGGTTTTATGCAATTGTTCTTTGTTGAAGAGTATGCATTCGGACGACTGTTTTGTGAGCACGGAACCATCACCCATTTGTGGACAGAGCAGTGCTTGCATGCCCGGAGCCAAATTATCGGTACATATTTCTCGAGTTTGACGTAAAATGTACGTATAAGTGAAATCATTCTCTCGCTCGTGAGAGTTTCCTACAATTCTTGTAGGTTGAGTTGTTTCAGAAGCTTGCAATCGTCTGCACACCCGTCGAAAACTTAAATGAATAAGTTATGACGTTATTGAAAAAAACGTGCAGGAGGTGTTTCGCATTCGATTCTTTGTAAATTACTGTCTGTGACTTGTAAGTTTTTGAAAGTGCTGAGAAAATTGTACGTTCGATTTGTTGCTATTGGTAAATTGGCCTGTGGCACAGAGTCTGTGTTACATTTTGTGTGAATTCTGTTCTGCACAGGCAATGTCTGTCTGTGTGTGTGTGTGCATTCGTACATGCATTTTCTAAGTGATTAGAAAATCGTTTGTGATAAGCAGCAGACGGTTCCATGGATCTGCTGCTGTTTAGTTTACCATGTTTGTGTCATGCTGCCAATTTGGTGAATTGAAATATGTCCTAATGTCTATTCTTCATTTGTACATTTTCATCCTGTTATTATACAAATGTAGCATTGAATTTTGTCACTTGATGCTAAGCAGATTGATGAAGTAATGTTTTCCGGACCAAATTTTTATTGCACCAGATTTTTTGAGATACTGTAAGCAACACTTAACTCATCATTGACTACAAAATGGTGCCTTTGAATGAGCATTCATTCACCTGGAAGGTCTTATGTAGGTGTTGCGACTTTCTCTGAACTATTTGAACAGTTTTGGCCGTAGTGCCAATTTAGGTTTATTGAGTAGAAACAAAAAATTTATTACAAAATGCCAATTGGTAATTCAACAATCAGTTGCTTATCAGAATTTGGAATTTGTCAAGACTTTGTTATAAGAAGTTGTATGGGAAACATTCATTAAAACAAGCCTGCTGTGGACGTTTAGGGCCGGTTTTTCCACCGCAAAATAACCTTCCATAAATTAGTGGGAGTTATTCTCCCATTAACGTTAACGGGAGATTAATTTACAGTGAAAACCGGCCCTAAATCGTCGAAGGCATTAAATGCTGAATGATAAACTGAACTGAATTGCTTGAATGTGAAAGTTTTGGAACTTGTGTTTGCTATCTCTGCATGTCTGTGTGTGTTACTGATGATGTTTTTAAACTCTAGCGATACAAAAAGGAACATTGTTCGAAAAGTTCCACTGAATTTACATTATCTACTGACTGACATGCCCGGAAACTGATTTTGTGAATTAACTTATTTCTTGAAATTTTAATTGTCTTGTTATTCTTAGGTCATTTTATTTAATCATTTTATGAGAGAGTAACGTTATGTCATATTTTTCCTGAAGTGCTGTTTTAGAGCTTGTGTTTTTACATAATGTTGTGCATTTTAGGTTTATTTTTATCCATTAACTGACCCACATTTTTATGTGATGTGACAATATATGGGTCAGGTTAATTTAGAGGATAGTGTAAACTTCATCCATTGAACGTAGGCTGACATGCAAATTTATAATTTATAAGTTTTGCCGATTGAAAATTTGCAATATATTTTTCCTATAAAGATCGATATGATCATTAAAATATACAAAT
>Ga0209363_1000970_pt1 | contig 12741 bp, 9 predicted proteins | sample WorMetexBAHAMAS3_FD_187385 | JGI IMG/M metagenome (GOLD analysis project Ga0209363, IMG submission 187385) | Marine gutless worms symbiont microbial communities from Max Planck institute for Marine Microbiology, Germany - Inanidrilus exumae... | ecosystem: Host-associated > Annelida > Digestive... | reverse complement strand
CAAATTTGAGACGTCACGCAATACACAACGATCACATTGTACACTGCCTCCAGCATTGCATACACTGTCAAAGAATGAGACTGCATATAAAAACTAGGCTCAAGTTGTCTACAGTACTTGTAACATAATACGCGCACAATGAAATACACGCACGCAGGCAATAACACTTGTGTGGTGCCAAGGGTTGGTTGAAGACAACCTTTTTGGGGAAGACCAAATGATTTTATCGAGTCAAGAATCCTGGGCAACATAAAACACATATCGGGTAGGTGCCCCGAGATTTGAATCATACTGAACTGAACCTATATGGTGTGTAATTTCAACATCATATTAGAAAAAAACCAGTTGCATGAATTTGCTGCCATTTTTGTTGCATACTTTTTTCTATGTATCATCTGTCTACATTTGCCAAAGTTATTAAAAAAATCAAGTGCCTTCTTTTTAGACCCAATGTACATGCACTTACAACTCACTATATATCTCAAGTATTATGATGCTGGAAGAGTGGCTCACTGACTCTACATGCCAATATTTCCGTCAGAAGTGTCAGGTAAGACCCTGGTACAAACCTGAGTAATGCAAGCAGCTACCAACTAGAACACCAAAGCAAGCAGTGCTAAATTTGATTTGCATCGTGAATCAATCTGAATATATAAGCACTAAGTCAACTGCACTTAGTACCATACAAACATGGGAAGGGACAACACGGACGCCAGTCTGCAGGTGGGTAATTAGTGTAGAAAATGTTGAATAAGACACCAAACAGAACAAAGGCAAGGAATAAAGCGAGGGCAACCCACTGAAGCACTGTCTCCCATTTGAATATATAAAAGTTCTTGAGCACCGGAAGTCCAATCAGCATACCTAGACAACCACACATACAGAAATATAACAGTTGAATTTACTATAGTTTTCAAAAAAGTTGCAAGCTGAAGCTTAAAAAAGACCAAAGTCGGTTTCAAACTTAAGCTTAGACTAATTTCAGGCTTTCCTCGCTGATGCCCACAGAACTTGACTGCAGAGGCCGTGTGCTTTGACAATGAGCATTAAGGTGCTGCACTGGTGCATATGATGTGTTGGCAAAACTGATAAGTCAATAGAAATATCTTACTGTTAGAAAGGTTATAGTTGCAATGAAAGCAGACTGGACTGTTGAGTAATGTGAAAGCAAGAATTTATTTGAAAGTTTTGACCGAGCACAAAAGACAGAAGGAGTAATGATTGGGACTGACATGATAAAATGATACGACTCACCTCCAATGAAGCCAGCAAAGTGAGCCACAAATCCAATATCTGACCTCTCACCAGAGAAGAAACGCACATATATTGCATAACCTGTATCAGCTATCACTACACCACAACAACAAGTGATGCACACAGTAATTCAGCAAAAACAGAGCCAAACGACTGCATAAAATTACACAATGGAAAACACAATTTATATACTTATGTCTTTGAAACTAACAACACGTTATGTCCTGAAACAGAAAGCAACACTATGCCTGAAAAAGAGGTCATTCACAGACATAACCTGTCTGTCCACGTGGCAACCCCCTGCAGCTGCAATTCAAGATTTCCTCAACGCTGTGTGACTTATAAGTTACATTGTCATTATTACTATGTATAAGTGCTGTCATATTTAAATCTGTCGATCACTGCATTTAAATGTATAACCTAGCACATTTCATGATGATAATTTGGAATTTATTTTTAATTTTTGCCATTATGGAGCTTTGGCTTATACAACATTACACAATCTATGAGCAGTTCTTTCTATATAATACTTGGCATTTTATTAAAGATTAGATGAGTACAGCATTAGACTAAGACAAAAAAGGAGTAATATGGAGTAATTTGGATTAAATATATACCATTACCGAGATATGCAGTCAGCCTATGGCTTGTCTTTACTTTTTGTTATAAGTTTGTTTTAAAAATTCAACAGGCCAATTTGCACCAACTTTACAAATTTTGTGGCAAACAGTCAAACCATTGCTGAAATAAGGCAATACATCCAATCCATCCGCAACCTTGGATTTTTAAAAATTCAAAACATAAAAGGCAAATGGGATTCTGAGGACTAATGTGCATCATCATGGCAAATTTTGTGGTGACTGCTCAAACCACTGTTAAGAAATGGCAATTTATTTTTCAAAATGGCAGATGTCCACTATCTTGGATTTGTTGTATACTTGTTTAGACTACCCACAAAGAGCATCTGGTGGTCTTTGTCATCGTGCAAAATTTGTTTGGAATTGATGCCGTAGTTTTGATAAGATACAAGATTCAATATTTTGCATTTTTGGCTTGTGGGATAGGACAAATTTTGATCCATATATCTCTGAAGCCATAACCAATTTTGATGAACTTGAAACTTAGAATTAGATATACACACCAGCCCCATGCAAAATATGAAATTTTAAAAAATGCCTATTCATTGCTCCATTTGTGTTTTGTCTTGGAAATATGATTATCTAAATGGGGAGGCATATCAACAAAAACCCCAAAATGCACATCCTTGTGCGGAAGGACATCATATGAGGTATAGAAGTCAAAAACGGTCTATCGGTGTGACCTGTGCACATGATGAAGTGATCAAAAAGACAAAGAAAAACGTTTATTTGCCCAGACCACCCATGTTGCTGGATTGAAATCAAATCACAGTTCCATGGGCCCACATGAGTCAGCCCCCCAAATGGCAACTTAATTGGTTCAGTCGATTTGCCCAGCTAATCCATGTGCCAAAAACACACACAGACAGACACACAGACCACCCTATATGCAACATCTGTATCAATAGGATATATCTATGCATTGTGTACAAGCAACAAGACCTAAAAACGACCAATTACAAAAACATTCTGCACTTCATCATATGATAATATAATGTCAGAGACAGTCTGCCGCTGTCGTGTCACTTACTGTAGAGAGAGAGCAATCCAAGCTGGACAGGAGCACTAAGTATGAACTTGCGAAAACCAGACAGCCATTTATGAGTCATCTCTCTCCAGTTCTACAACATTATCCTCACTATGCTATTAGTGTTTAATGCACTCAACTACAGCCTACTATACTACTAACAGAAAGACTGGAAACATGCCTTCACTCTCTCCTCCTCCTTAAAACTCAAACAATATCCTACAGGATGGGTCAAAGAGTAAGCCATTAGTTATTGGTTCTCAATGAATCACACTAAAATATTTCACGAAAGCGAGTATGCACAAGCACATAATATTTTAAATTATTACTAAATATTCCATGTACTTATTAAATGTTTCAAACTGTGATCATATGAAACCACAATCATTGGCTGAAACGAATTATTGATTTACAGCAAATGACGGCGAATAAACAAACCATGATGATCTTTGCAAAGTGGGCACCAATCAGTGCATAGCAGCCACCACTGGCACCACACAGTATCGTCCATGGGTCAGTCACGCTAGTTGCCAATGATCCTATAACAATACAGCTGTCAATCACAGTGGCTAATTTTAGAAAGGCATCTTGCTACATCCCACAATTCAACTGTCATCGTTCACTGATATCTACCCAATTAATGTACCCACTGAAAGTGAATTTATCAATTTCTCTTAATCGTATGCTGAACATAAAGCTCAAAGAGAACGACGAATGGACAACTGCCAAATGAACCCCACTGACCAATGATGACTCCAAGGCAGTAAACAATGCCAACTCTCCAGAACTTGTGAACCATCTCCAGTGGTATTCCAATCAGCAACTGAAACACCAGGTTTGATATGATGTGCCCATACCTAAAACATTCCATATAAATACACACACAGACAGCCAATATACACGTCAACCTCTGTTAGCGAATTTATGGCAGCAGGTTTACTACCAGTGTGGCCTTGATGGCAGCAACTAGCACAAATGGCTATTATTTTTGTTCATAGGTTATGGATCAAATTTGACTTATTGGTCTAAAATTAAAAAATTTCATTTTTAAAGAGTTATTTTTTGTTTCTGGTAATTTAAGCTCTATAGGGTCTTTTTGTCTTACAAGATTACAGCAGCTTCCTCATTTCTACACAAGATTTTAGTACATAATACGAAACACATGGATCAGCCAACCAGCCAGAAGACCAACAACTGTGCATGTAGGTTAAACTGCACATAAACGAACAAAAGCCTATACAATTATACAATAAGCCCACTGACTTATGATGAATTAGCATGTAGGTCAGAAATCTCCAGGCTTCATATCTGCGAGATGGCTGGTAAATGAGCGGACTTTCAAGAGGCGCATCTGCTATCTTCGACGATGGAATCACTGGATCATCTTGGTTCTTACGAAGAATGATGTACGTGATGAAGACTATCACCTAAACATAGACATTCACAGACAAATTCTCACAAATACACGACACAGACACACAAACACACATACATACGATGCGTTGTCGTTGTCACTGTTAACTTGCACAGATGCTGAGCAAATGCCAAGGCAACAGGCTTGGATGGTCCAAAACAGACGTCAAGTAAGATGACATCTAGTGTACTGTTCCAGATACGGTTCCTTTTACCCACATGTGTTAGCCCTGTGATGGCATCTCCATTAGTTCGGCCATTTTTGCCTATACCACACCAGTATTCCAATGCTTTTCAATGGGATGGATAATCCCCAAAACTGCCCACTGCCATGACCTTATCTAACACATTCCATGGATCCACCTGAGTCAGCCCCCTTAAGGCATCTCTATTAATTCAGCTGTTTTTGCAGGGCTCACAAACGTGTCCAACAGACAGACCACCGTACTGCATCTGTAACACGAGGCTGCATCTTATCGCTGTGTGCATACGATGTGACCTAATAATAATACAGCATTTGTATAGCACTCTAAAGTCCGAGGATGCAGACGGGCTGAGAAGAGATAATGTAAGAGGTTGCAGTGTCTGTCCAGAGCAGAAAATAGCAAACATGGTTGCATCTGTTCTTTCTGGAACCCCAAACATCATGTATGACATAAGGATCAGTACTGAATGATGCGATGGCTGACACAGCAGCAGTAGCCAGGACGACACACCATCTTAGTCAGACTGTGACAATGGATAACAGCTGAGATGTATCACCATAGCTCACACAGTTATACAGACACACAGAGACAGACAGACACAGACCTCCACAGCACTGATGATGATAATGAACAGCGGCGGTGGACAACAGTTGTACTTGTCCGTGTAACTCTCAATGACATATTCCCCTCTGCTGTCAAGGGCACCGCTCGGCACCACAGCACTCACGGCCGTCATCACCACTTGCTGCAGTTTTGTCTTTGCTTTCAAGTCCGGCCTCTCCTCCATCTCACATGTAATCACACCATCACCGTTGTTTAGCATATATCATAACTACGAATACTTCCATTCAATGGCCATCTTTCAGGTGTACCTGGACCAGCCAGTTCCCCCTCATGCCTTTCTGCACCTGTTCTAGATTGATTGCGTGGAGTTTAGTGATTGCTGACACAAAATAGGTCATTTCAGAGATGTTCTTCCCAGCCAATCACTTGGCTTAGTAATGAAAAATTAAATAAAACACAACAGAAGCAAACATGCATCTGTAACTAAAATATACATAAAACGAAACCGGCCTATTCTGCAAGAATTAGATAAGTAAGAAAGTAAATGAGTAAGGAAAATATAAGGAAAGAAGAAAGTAAGGAAGGAAGAAAGTATGGAAGTTAAGTAAACAAACAAACAATTTATGTTGTGGCAAAATGAATCAAAGTGCATTACTGCCCCGGAACCTGTACAGGGCCCACCTGTTGTAGAATTAGTCGTATGGGGTTTTTACGGGCCACCTGTCCTTCCTTCCACCCAACCATCACTGTCTGTAATCAATGATTACAGACGGGCAGAGCAATCACTAAACTGCAGTCATTGAAAGAAAGGTAAGAAACGTGACAGCAGTTACCTGTTATTGCCAGTATTGCTACAGCAGCATGCCCAACAGAAAGACGACATGCCATAATAATGTGGTGACAAACATCCATGCAACAGCGTTTTTAAGCCAGTAGTAGAGCACATAGACAAAAGGTGAATGAAGTGGAAATACTAAGGCTGTTAAACGATTATTTTTTAATCACGTTAATCACGCGATTAATTAGGTGGCCCGTAAAAACCCGATACGACTAATTCTACAACAGGTGGGCAAATGGCATTAATAGAAGTATCGTGGAATACTACAATCAAACAAAATTTAGAGTAGTGCTGCAACCAGAAAGTAAATGCCTGTTCATTAAAGGAGTGAAGTTCCATTATCTTAACGTTTGTATTAAACTGTCCTACTGGTGTGACTAGTTTGCTTTAAAAATTTCGGTGGCATTAATTTTTAATCACAATTAATTCCTTAATGCATTAACGCATTAGTTAACGTGTTAACTCGAGCCCTAAAAAATACACATTTGTAACAAGCTCACACAGACTGCAGATTCACTGTAACATCACCACACTTTGAGGCCAATCAGATTCTTGCATTATACATATGAAGCGCATGGCAATGCTATCCTGTCCAACAGTTTCAGTGGATATTTACAGAAGTTTTCGTAAATACAGAAGACACCTCAGGAATATGAGATATTCCTGGGTTACTTTGCGCGACCACCAACTCACCTATGTAAACTGGAAAATGGATCATAATCAGCCCAGAATTCTGACTTATCAATTTTTCTTTCCACCATTGATTCACAGATACTCCAGAGCAAAGTATGGTGTACACACCTCAATCAGCTTTAACAGAGTTTGCCTGTATTGAAGACAAGTGACACTAATTAACGCAAGTCTCCGTTTGTCAGAAAAGTGTTTCACCAAAAAACTTACGTCAGTGGGACTGACTGACATATACCCCCACACACCGATCCTACATCCACACGCTGCACAATTTCACGAATGGCGCATCTCTAATGTGACGCTTACCTCGGCGCATCTCTACGGTAATGTTTACATACAGGTAAGCGTAACCCGCGTGCTCACTGATTCGTCTGATTTTGGGCTTCTGGGGAAGCAAAGTTCACCAAAATGTGAGATTCCCCGACTTCGACGCTGATGAACCGCCGTGAAAAATTTTACGTTGCTAGATTTATCCTTGGCGGAGAAATCCATAACCGTACACACCCACAAAAAACATACAAACAAACAGTAATCGATATATCCACACCCTGCCTATTGACATGTGTGGATAATAAATGCAAATTACATACCAGGCCTTCAAACTCGTTGTAGTTAAGACGCCCATCACTGTTTTTGTCTGCATGCTCCAGGATAACATGCTGCACATGCCGTGGTAGTTCATTACCTCGGCTGTCTGTCAGCGTCACTTTACGCTCTCTGTGAATGTCAGTTAGCGGGATGCCTCCCTGCTCCTCGTACTAACACACAGGCACAGGCACATGCCCGCAGACGGTTTCTCATTACCCTGCATATAACGTGCAGAAGTACAACACAATCAAACCCAGACCTTGAGTTGTTAAACTCCCCAACACACAATTCCGCCTTAACAGCCATGTTCCAGACGAACCTCAGTTATCACTGACCCCAATGGTTGGTTGCATGGCAGTGGTAGAACGTCGGTCTGTAATCAGCAAACTTTCCTACGCTCGACCTGCAGCTGATGGGTGACCAATTATGTGGGCAAACCGTCCGCTACAAGTTCAGCCAACTAGGCCAACTCAGCCTTTCATCCTTTCGACATCGATAAATGAGTAGCGAGCTGTAAGCGGATGTGCACTACCTCGCTCGGGTGGCACCATATGGTGAATGCTTACAGAGTAAAGGCAGGATGGTTCATTCCATTCGTGGATAAACGTGCGGGTGGCAGGTACAACTGTATGATCCCACTAACATGTGCCATTCTTGAGGGCATTAGAAATGGTCAAGACAATGCGCAATACAAATCGACGTTTACTTTACTTACTTTAGCCAGTTCCGGTTTCCTACCTTCACTTGTCCCAGAATAGAACATTTGGGATAAGTGGCAGCCAACCAAAGCATTGAAAGAAACTCGTAGCACTGACCCCAATGAAAGAATCACCCACTCGCCTCATCCTCTCATCCACCACTGGAATCCTAAGGGAAGAGGTACTACTGCCTTTGTGCTGTCTGTTCAATGCTGGTAGCCTTAAATTCCTTAACAACATGTAGCTCTACCTGTGAAATGGCTGGGATCATGTCCAACTGTGAAGCCAATAACTGCTGTCTATGCATACAGCATGTAACACAGCATTTAATGTTAAACTGCCTGTAACTGTGACCAGTGACTTCTGCCAGTCTTGCTTACATATTAGCTTGTTTACTTTTCCTTACTCAGAACATCACATCTCATTTCAAGTAATCATCTGCACTATGAACAGAATCAGTAATGTAAAAATGCATAAAAATGAACTCACAGGATCAAAGACTTCTCGGAAGTGCTGCACATATACCAACAAATCACAACAACAATAACAACAACGTAAGACATGACATGTGAGACTCACTTTATTAGGACGACTCAGAAGAGTTGACCTAAAAATAGAACAGGAGGTGTAGAATAGTCTTAGGGGGATAAACTCCCCTAGAGGGGGTGTAGACAAAACACTTGTAGCAACTAGATTTACTCTGGCTGAAAGCTCTTGGCTGTTGTAGACCCAGACGCATGATGCTGCACTGTGTGTATGGCAGTGAGGCAGAGTGTTACTAACAGACACCAATCGCAGTCGGAATAAAGATGAAAAATGCAGCAATTAACAGCAATGGTATACTATCAAGGCATCAGCGACAAGGTAGTCAAAACTCGTTAGTCTACATTATCAAAGGTAACAGTATGGGTACGGGATGCAAGGTGAAGCAGTTAGCATGCTACAGACCTGTGACAGTAGTCGAAGTCGAACTTCTTCTCGTTGCTGCCGCTCTCTTTCTGCTTGTCTGCCTCCTCGCGATGTCATACCTGCAAACAAACAGTAAACACAAACAATTACACTCATTGGCAGCTTCCGGCATTGCTCAAATTATCTGGAGGTTCTCAGGAGGCCTGGACAGTGGGACGACAGGGCGAGCACCTCCGCTATTCACTCCAAACTTGATTACTGCAAATCTCTTTTCTACAAGCTTCCGAAGTCTCAAATAACCCCAACAGATTCAGAACTCTCTCACACGTGCTGTTTTTAGAAACCGAAATCCTTTCTGCACTGACATAAAATCACCAAAAGCAAGCTCCTGTCACTTAATCACAACGTCTTCACAACCCACCAACCTGCATATCTCCATAATCTCATCTCTGTTCGACCTCCTCCCAGCACTTACAACTCTTGCTCCTCCACCAACATCATCCTCACTAAGATTCGTGATTTGCCATTCCTGCAGCAAATAGCACTTGTACACTAAAAGTCCATCTGCCGAGTACTTAACAATTAGCAGCTCTAGACAACGTAGGCACAAAGGCTTTGGCCTGCACTCCTAAACTCTCTCTACGTCTACGTCTCTACATCATTATACAATCGTTTGGCGAAAAAATTAGCTTCAGTGTAGCTCACATTGACATTTAAGTGGTCGCAAGGCTATCTTCGGTTTGGCCAATTGTAATGGAATATGCGTGGCATGGTTCACATTAGGGTTATAGTTAGGGTTTGGGTTATTCTGCCAGACTGATGACTCCAAGGTCCCACACTGATAATAGACTTGTGACTGCCCACATGTCAGTGTGGCTCACAATGACATGAAGACAATTGGTAGATAGTTTATATTCCATTCAACAAGTGGCTTCACAAAATTTTACATATTGTCACTAATAGTAATTACAATATGCATTACCATTCGTTTGTTTCCTGGTATATTTTTTACACACTAGCTACATTATGACTAGTGGCAAACATTTTAGCATTAAGCGGTAAGGTGAATTTCAAGCATATGCATTATGTTCTATACACCAAAAATTTTAAGCTGTTTATTCGTTGCCAGCACACAGTTAGGTCAAATTCTGTGGACTCCGGCACTATAATGCCAAAATGTCCCGAGCCTAGGAGCGAAGTGTCTCGGTGCTGAGTGTCTTGCGTCTGAAGCGTCCGAACAGTTTGGCACTAATGCCAAAATGTCCTACATACAGTTCCGCACCAAGACAGTTTGGCACTGTGTCTTGGGTCCCAAGTGTCTGTCAGTCCTTCACACTGGAGAGTTTCATAGTCGGAAAATTGCGGAACCGTCTTGACAGTTCCATAGCTGCAGTGTTGAAAATTGTATTGAATTTCTGGTTCTGCAGCCACTGTGATATTTTTAATATTACTGTGATATATTGTGCTTTATTCAGTAGTTGCGTCACATGAAACATCACTATAATATAACATTTCAGATTATGATAGGAGAAACTGGTAATAAATTTTCATATAGTCATGCAGATGAACTGCCAATAAGGCTTAGTAGCTAGTTGAGGCCATCTGCAGACAATGTCTGGTCCTGTCAAGTCAATGGTGTTGACAGATACAGGCTCCCTGAGCCTCTATGTCTGTATCATTCTTAAAACACTAATTACTTTTCAATAATTTTCATTGTCAAACTCAGATCAATCTCCGGTGCCGGCAATGTCGACAGTGTAATCATATTTTACATAGTATTACAGTGTAATCATATTTCGGAACATCCAAAAGTTGTCAAGTCTTAAACAAATCAACAGATTCAACATCAACTACCCTTCTTCTCTTCATCAACCTCATTCTGGTACCAGTTCTTCCATTTCTTACTCACCTATTCCTTCTACCATCACTTCTTCCTCTTCTGATTCACCACTCTGTACATCTATAACTCCCTTTCTCTTTCACTCCCGGCTTAAAATCTACCTCTTTCACAAATCCTACCCCCGTAGTTTCATTTCTTCCTCCCGCACTGCCTCCATGGGTCTTTGCCTGGATCGTTTCTTCTGAGCTACTCGGTTTTTGATTTTATTTTTCCTTATTTTTTCATTTCTGGGCCATGCGCTAGATTAAGCTGGCCATCCCGTCAGCTTTTGAGCACACGTTAATCTACCGTATCATATCACATCGTAAGGGTGGTGTCATTTTCAGTGTGGGCCACCGCACCAGTAACCAACGCAGTTCTAGCTCCGATGGTCAGTATTGGGCCAGTATGACAGCTGTACAAATGTCACTGTGCCAGCACTGACATTTGGACAGTTGCATGGCTATCTTCAGTGTGGGTAATCACACACTAAACTAAAGATAGCCTAACAATGGGGGTGAAGTATAAAATGCATAACCGCATAACTGTGTAATGCCCAACGTGTAAAATGCGTAACAGAATTTGCGTAACGGACGTGCGTAACGAAGATATAATGCACGTAACGAACAAGTGCGTAACGCGTAACGGACAAATGACGTCTGGCCGTTTAGGCTACAGTCAGTCAGATGTCCAGAAAAGCGAGGCAAAATCCTACTGAGCACAAAATATATGTTTTATTTTTGCTGAAATAGTGAAATATTGAAATAAACCAATAATAAACTTTTAACTACCTTTTTATCCATGATCCAGAATGTTAGTCTACTATAAATGTATGGCTAAGGCCTAGACGTATAAGTCAACACGTCACATCACAGTCAATAAAAATAGCCCTATTGTATTGTAATTTAAAAAATAGCAGGGGCGGATCCAGGAATTTGCCATAGGGGGCGGGGGCGGACAGGACTGTCTCCTCTCCTTTCCCTTCCTCTCTCCTACCTTGCCTTCATTTCCCTCCCCTCCCCTTTCCCTTAGAAGTAAGGTCCCCCTTAAAGCAGCTAGGGGAGAGCAGTAAGCTACCCCAGCGGGTTCTGCAGCGGAGCCCCGGCCGAAAACGAATTTGGTGCAATCAAAAGCTGGGAGACAGCCACTGGTGGCAATCATTCTGAGTGCATGTATTACAGTAAAACGGTAAAAAATTTAGCACTAGCTGACATGATCAAAAGTGCAAATGACAACATAATGACTAGACCTCATTAGACTGACAAGCCACAACACAATAGCACTCTGCACGATGGGGGGCTTTTGGTGGCTTGGCCGTCTGCCCACTCGCCTGACGTAAGTCACGCTGCCTGTCCGCCTGCCGTAAACCACGCGGCCACGCCTTTGGCCAAACAAATTCACCGGCGTGACTAACTCATGGTCAAGCCATCCGATTATTAGATGCTGGTCAGCCTGCCTGCATGGAGAAAGACAAATACAGGATTTGACAACCGCCCAGCATCGGTCTAATGTTCAGCTTTATAGACAGCGAAATTGAAATCCCTCCTCTCCTTTCCCTTAAATGTAGGGTCCCCCTTAAACCAGCTAGGGGATCTGGGGGAGGGGGAGTGTTGTAAGCTCCCCCAATGGGGTCCTGGGCGGAGCGCTGGTTGAAAACAACTTTGCTGCACTCTTAATCTGTGAGAAAAGCATTGGTGGCAATCATTTTGAGTGCATGTTTTACAATAAAACAATTAAAATTTAGCACTAGCTAACATGGTTATCCTTCAGATTGTCTATAGACAATACTTCGACTACATGTATCGTTGACAGACTTCTTTAACTTGACGAGTCTCAGCAGTAGTCACTCATCAAGAGTACCGTAACAGAGTCAGTCCGGCGCCAAAAGGAGGGGGGCCGAAGCCGTCTCGGCCCCCTGTAATACGGGTACGTACCGCAATTCCGACACCCGTTATTCCGACACCCACTATTCCGATATGTATATGGATGCAGGGATCCCGGTATGCCACACCTAGCGGGATTTAAAGGGCCCTATAC
>Ga0209363_1000969_pt1 | contig 12748 bp, 5 predicted proteins | sample WorMetexBAHAMAS3_FD_187385 | JGI IMG/M metagenome (GOLD analysis project Ga0209363, IMG submission 187385) | Marine gutless worms symbiont microbial communities from Max Planck institute for Marine Microbiology, Germany - Inanidrilus exumae... | ecosystem: Host-associated > Annelida > Digestive... | reverse complement strand
TTTTTTGATGTGCACAAAAGAAAACGTGACAACTGAACAGAAAACGTTAACAGTTTTCCGGAAAAGTTACGTGCGCAAAAATGACAGAATCCGCTCGTTTTTCAATAGCTTCTCACGTAGGCGTTATGCTGGAAGCTTAACGCCCATACGTACGTGGGCTAGGTTAAAGCCAATATTATTAATATACTTTTCTTGTCATCACATAATTTACTGGTAAAAAGTTTTTAATTTGCCCGCAGCAGCGTGTGTCTGTCTGTCTGCGACCATATCTCCCAAACCACACGCGCGATCTTTACCAATTTTTTGTGGACGTTGCCTATCGCTGTGCCTCAGTCCTCCTCGTGTGGGCTGTATAGTGGTATAAATTTACTTCTTTACCATAAAGCCAGACAGAATTGAATTTCCTATTATTGAATGGCATAATTGTGACGTATTTTGAAATTACTCGCAAAGCAAACTACAAGTGGAACGGAGAAATTTGACAATTAATGGGAAGAATTATGGAAATGCACGACGAAGCTTTCAATGTTACTATGGTGTATATTGATGGATGTAGGAAAGTAAAGTTAATTTACAGTTACTGGGACTTAGGTTAAGGAAGTATATATGCTTTTGATCCAGCAAAGCCTTAACAGTGTGATTGCGTACCATGAGCGAAGTCTGATATCTACGACTGCCTTGTTACTGTTGTAGGTCGCTGGCATTAGCTTTGCTTTTGATCCAGCAAAGCCTTCAGGTGAGCGCATAACTCCTGGATCTATATTGGTCGGCTATGAACCCCTGGCACTTGACAAGAACTATCGTCTTTGCACTAAAGATTATCTTACAAAGGGAAAGGATGGATACGAATGCCTTGTTGGGTCTCAGATTATTGTGAATGATGAAGATGGTCCACAGCTCAGCACCATCATTCAGAACCACTTTCAGTCCATCAGCTACTTAACTGGACAGTGCATGTTCAGGTACTATCACCACCAGAGCATCATATCACGATGTGAACGAAAAACCCTCTCACGGCAGGCAACCATTGTAGAAGATGAAGAGGATGGTTTTCCAGATCATCAAGAATTGCAGTCTGCACAGGACCATACGTCTGGAGGTCATAGGCTTTGGAAGAAGGCACGCATTGCTCTTTCATTTGCACGACATCGCACTATTAAAGAAGCAGAAACAAAAGAGATAAAGGTTGCACTTGCACCAAAGGTACAACAACGCATAAAGAATCTGCGTGATGGTCCAGTGTAGCTCACATATTTGTTGATTTGTGATACTGAGGCAAGGTCTCAGGTCTCAACAGTGCTCCAGTTCTCTTCAGTTTTTAAAGGTTCATACATCACAATCAGCATTGGGTTGAAGAGTCTGACTGTATGCATAGAGACAAATCCAGTGACAGTTTTGAACGACAGCCATGTTTGGGAAATCCGACCTGGAGAAACGTTGACAAGTCCCAAAGCCTAAACTGCAGTAACAGAAAACTAGATTGGTTAAACACGTCTTAATTGATGTTAATGAATGGCATTCCTTTCATAGCTGTGACAGTGTTGAATGGATGACAGGATGGTCTTTATGCGTTGTTGTACCTTTGGTGCAAGTGCAGCCTTTATTTATTAATTTTTGGTGCAGAAGAAATTTGATGATTGTGAAATGTCATCCACATCCCAACAAGAAGCTCAGCTATTGTGGAGCGACTGTGCAATTTACTGTGTCAGTTGAAATGTTGTCAACTGCTTTACAGGTGTAACATATCACATTTGCTGCAGGTAAATATGATTGGGACCCAAAATTGAGTGTATCGCATGGTCCCTCTGCAGTAGCTGAGCTTGTTGTTAGACTTACATCAGAGAAATTAGGCCGTATGTTTGTTCAAACTTGTGTAGTTTACGTTGAATAAACAGTAATTTGTGTAGATAAAATGATTGTTTTTGTTGATTGTGTTTAAATGTATTTGAATTTTGACTCACTTCAATTGAGACAGTGTATATTCTAATTTTGTAAGTTTTTCTAATCTGGTTGAATGCAGTATCAAAGGTGGCGCAACGGGTAGAGCGTTGGACTTGTGATTAACAGGTCATGGGTTCAAATCTTACCTGGGGTAAAAGCTGTGTAACAACCTTGGGCAAGTTGTTCACACCTGTATTGTCACCAAGCAGTATAACGTGATACCAGCCAAGGGGCGGTGATGCTCTGCAGCTGGGAAGGTAACTGCAGGCCTGGCATAAAGTAATGGCAGCCTACCGTTGGGTGGATTACTGCAAGCTGACTGCCTTACTCCGGGATCGGCTCCGGGCCAATGGTGGATAACAAATATGGGAAGCCTTTTACCTTTTATATGAACATTTCATTATTGTGTGTTTTGACCTGTTTTTTCACTATTGTATTCAACTGTTGTCTGGCTTCTGGGGATATGCCCAACCTCACTGGGCTTGGCCCCTGGACCCATGTGGGGACTTCCTATCAGCAGAGGCTCAGAACTTTTTATACCACTCTTAGGAGAATACTGGTTTTTTACTGGTTTTGCTGAAGTTGCTTTTCTAGCATTGTTCATTGTATTGTTCTTACTTTGGGTACTTCTGGCTATTATTAATTTGTATTTCTGTAGTTTTGTTAGGTTTTATAATTATAATCTAGCTTGTATAGCGCCAGTAAGACTCCAGAGGTGCTGGAGGCTGCTGTATATGCTTTTATCCTGGTTCTCCCCGCAAAAGCGAGGGAGTATGTTTTTACCAGCGTTGGTTTGTGCGTCTGTCTGTGACCACGATAACTAAAAAGACTGTGGACGGATTTGTACCAGATTTTATGGGCAGGTTCCTAGGGGGAAAGGGAAGACCAAGTTCGTGTTTCGTTACAATCGGTAGAGGGATGTGGAAATAACAGTCAAAAACTCCTTAAACCGGCGATTGTTTATACATTTTATACTTCTAATAGTTGGTGTGGCAAGTGTTGGCGACAAAAACCCCTATATTTCGCTTTTGCGGGGAGTAGTAATCTCTCAGAGTACTTTCCATCTAGTTAATCTTGTTGTTATTTACATCTTGTTCTTATTTACAACATGTATGATGATGACATTCCAAAAGCAACAAGAGTGCCACTGTCACAGATAATGAAATCAATGTGTCAGCTGTCAGTTATGTCATGGATCACGTGCCAGCCGAAGATTCTGAATTAATTATTATTCAGCATTGTGCTTCTGCATTAACTTTTGTTTATTTGTACACATTGTGCTTTTTCTTTGCTGCTGCTGTTATTGCTGTGTTCATGCTTAAGTGCTGTCAGTAGCTCAACAAGTACATGTAGTCTACAACTACATTTGGGAAATCAAATAGCGTAATTTAGAATCAGTTGCTTACATAAAATATTTAACATTTTATTGTGCAGTTACTTTTCCTGCCGTCTTGTTGCCAATATTTGTGCATAACAATCTCCTGTGATAGTGATTGGCTGCTTTCAGCTTTCAATGGTTGTAAATGCATGTGCATGTATCACTATTTAATGTATAGTTTCTGTAGATCGTATATTGTATTTTTGTATTACTGGTTTTTGATCTGAAAAACTACAGTGATTTTTTGTATGTATTGTTTTGTACAAGCACGGGACGATATAATAAGATACATTTAGCATGTAACAAACATCTTACAAGTTCAATCTACTGTATGTAAATGTAACAGGAAAAATAATGAAACAACTTAAAGCAAAACCGGTACTGCTGAGCAGGTTGGTTGGTTGGAGTTTAACGGTGCTTTAAACACAATTTAATTAGTTAACTAAGCAATACAGATAACACAAAATGAACGCAACAAACTAAACCCAGGTTCGATTGCCTCATACGACCTCCGGCCTGGAAACAGTGTGGGTCTATTCTGATAGAAAGGGAAGGGATGGGCAAAAGAAGAAAATAGGTAAAGCGAATGACAAAAGGAAAAGTAAAGAGCAAAAAATGAGGAAGTGAATGGAAAAGGGGGGAAAGTGGATACCCCGGCCCCACGCAGAGGGGCCAAGAGACAAGGTGAAGCATAACGAAAGAAGGTGGCCGAACAAGAGTAACGACGGATGAAGAGCGAATACTGCGAGAACGTTGAACGGAGATGAGGTTATGAAGGTTGCTTAGTTGCATTTGCCATAAAATTGTCTACAAGTTACAACACTTTCTGGCTTTTGATGGAAACGGCTAACCAAAATTAGCTGCCAAATAGAAACAAATGAAATGTTTAGTGTACATAGTCATATTCATGAATAGTGCCGACTAGCTGCAAACACACTCAAAATGCAGACAACACATAATTACAAAATACGCTTCCATCTTGGTTTCACGCCAGACATTTTACAAATGCAGGACAAATCCCCTTCAAGAGTCGGTTTAGTCAGTGGTAACTTTCTGCATCCTGTGTTTTGGAACATACCACTTACAATGCAATTCAGCGATCGTTCGATGCTTCTCCTTCTTCCAGGAAGGTGCCAACTCGGAAGTCGAGCAATATCGCACCACAGCAACTTCCATCACTACATGACGCAGAACTCGTAATGTACGTATGACAAGAAAACAAACGAGCCTTATAGTTAACCGGTGGTGGTCACAAACGCTGCTAACATGTTGCGGCAACTGTCTTTGCTGTACAGTGTGGTATGGTATGTATAATGTTCATCATTCTAGTATCCTGTATGTCACATATTCACCAGCAGTCTCTCCTGTCCGCACTATTTTCACAACCTGAACACATCAAGCACAACAAAGCCCCTGAATGTTCATAGCACACCTACATGCGTTGCAGAGGCGGTTTAAACGGTGCGGTGTCGCTTCCCACACAAGTCGGTGGATTGATAAAGGATGACGTCGGTGGATCATTTTTAGGTGGCATCAGTACTTTGAGTTCCACTTAGTGCTTTGACACTGCCATGTGGGCTATAGGAAGGTTGTCAGGACTGTAAAAAGTAGAGATGCACCGATAAGGCACTGGCCGATTATTGTTTGGCCAATAATCGGCCAATTACAGTACCGATTGATACAAAAAAAACTTATTTAGGCTCTGATTGTTATATGAGGACTCTTACTTACTTGAAGGAGTGCAGAGTGCACGCAAAAGCAAAGGTACAAAATGCACGCACTTTTACCGGAAACAGAAGCCACTCGTGTTTATTTACTTTTGGTTTTCACATTTCTGCAGACAGTCATGAGTTAAAATTTAATGTACTTACCAATTGCATAAACAACAATCGGCCGATACCAACGTACTAATCGACCGATACCGATTATCGGCAAAATGGCCGATACCGATTATTGGTGCATCTCTAGTAAAAAGCTGTTCCAATTATCTCGAAGATTCTCTTTTGAGGGACTTGTCTCACACAAAAGTGGCTGTGCAGCAGAATGCTGGTAAAACAAAAGCTAAAAGTATTAATAGGTCCCAGCATGTGTGCACTTCTGGGTACCAGTAGATAGTTCAAAGCTGAATGTCATTTAAAATCTTACATAATAAACAACAGAGCACAATAAACAACAAATTTAAAGTAGTGACCATAATACAATTTCAACATCACATAGTTACCTGTCCTCGTTTGAGGCCATAGTATCGTGCAACAGGATCATTCAGCTTCAGTTTCGGCAACTGCTTATCAGTGACTTTACTGTGGAGTGAAGTTAAGGTAAAATGCCACCTATCAACTTCATTGAACCAAAAAACAAATAATCATTCATCATACAAGAGAAATAAGCAGCACATTATAGTCAGAGATGACAATGGAAGGATACTACTTTGTTAGAAGGTCTTGCTTTTCTTGTGACGTAAGAACAACATGTTTTGGTACCAGCTACAAAAATAAACACAGCAACACACTCAGAACAGGTAATTAATCTGTGCATAACTCACAACAAAATGAAAAATCAAATGAGGATGACGGCCACAATAATACAAATCTAAAAAACTTAGCAGTCATGGCGCCAGAAGTAAACTAATAAGTTTAAATCTGCAAAAATATGATTTAGTGACTTAGTGCATGGAGTATTGTTATGAAAACAGCAAATATAATAGCCAGCATAAAACACTCATAAACAGGCATGGTTAAAAAATTTACTATGCTAACTCACACGTCTGTACACAATTTGCTTGTGCAAAGCTTAAACTTTCTTGAACTGTGTGTTCTTCTGAATAATTCGCTATTTCACAGGTGATATACGATATGATACGGTAGATTTACGTGTGCGCAAAAGCTGACGCTATGGCCAGCTTAATATAGCACAAGGGACAAAAACGAAAAATAAGGAAAAACTAAAACCGAGTAGCTCAGAAGAAACGGTCCGGGCAACAGTCCATGAAGGCAGTCCGGAAGGAAGAAGTGAAACTACAGCATTTGTGAAACAGGTAGGTTTTGAGCCAGGAGTGAAAGAGAGAGGGAGTTATAGATGTACAGAGTGGTGAATCAAAAGATGAAGAAGTGATAGTTGAAGGAATAGGCGAGTCGGAAATATTGCTTCCTATTACTAGCCTGTAGTGACAATATCTCTATCTGCACCATTTCTGAGATATTACCATACTCACAGTGTACGTGACTTCCTCTGACCGTCAGAAGTCCTTCAGTTGGGATAAGAAAGTTGAAACTACAAGCCACGTGCACTTTGATTTATGTGCAAACACGTCACATAATAATACTATATTTCCTGAGGTATGAGAGTTAGAAATGTTTCAGACAGCAAAAGTGACCTTCAAGATAATTGAAGGTTATTGATATTGCAACCACTCAAAGGTCACATGATCTCCTATTGGTTTTCCATTGTAACTATTTGTCTATCTTGAACCGTTTCTGATATATTATCAGTTATTTCCAACAACTTAAAGAGGTCGCGTGACCCTGAATAGAATTCCCTTGGGGCAATCACAATACTCTCGAGTATAAAACAGCACACAAAATTTGAAGTTTCAACCATTCCAAAGACGTTACTGGAGCCAGAAAATTTTAAAAACAGGTCACCCTTACCATGCCCCTTTGCATCCATTTGTCATGCATTACGTCAGTTGTGCAAATCACTCGACAGCAGTTCAAATAAACACACTAAAACACAGTTAAATTCCATACAGATGGAAAAATTCACCTTATGTTCAGTAATGTTTACTAGCATCTCAGCTTCAGTAAACATCTGCAAGATGTATCGTGGTGCAACAGCTGCCAGTGCCTATGACACAGCAGAATATGACCACAGGCAAACAATCTGCTAATTATGCCAAATAAATAACAAATTTTCATGTTATTAGATGTCATCATCAACAATAACAAACTTCCCAATGGCATTTAACAGCACGAGATACACACTAATAGCAATTTTCGGTTAGTTAGCATTTAGTGATACTTTCCCTACTAGAAGTTTATACATACTAGAAGTTTCACATGCAGTGAAAATTATGACATCAAAATACAAAACAAGTACGCCCGTCTTCGGGAACTGATGTATATCCGCCACACATGCCGATCCTACGTCCACACACCACGCGATCTCACGAACAGCGTATCTCTAGCGTGACGTTTACGTCGGCGCATCTCTACAGTAATGTTTACATGTGGGTGTGTACTGGGTGTGGCCTGCACACTGGCCGATTCGTCCGATTTTGGGCTCTGGGGGGGGGCAAAGTTCACAAAAATGGGAGATTCCCTGCCTTAGACGCCGATGGACCGCCGTGCAAAATTTGACGCCGCTAGCTTTATCCTCGTCAGAGAAATCTGTAACCGTACAAACTAACGAACAGTAACCGATATATCCACACCTTGCCTATCGGCATGTGTGGATAAAAACAGTCAAAAACATGTCTCCTCAACTTGTTCTTTGAGGAGTTAATTGCCTTCACAGGCTGGCTGCCTACTTGCGATGGACAATGATTATTGTTCAACTCTGACTTACATCATATATGACTAAATGTTTAATATTTACTGGTAATAAATATTTAATATTTATTTATAATACTAAACAAATATTTAACCTACCTCAGAACTTGGAGCAATCTTAAACCATGACAATCACAGAGCAAAAATTGTGATGATTTTCAACAATATACTGCCAACAGATAGGCAAATATAATAAAACTGCAAATATTAATGTCAAAAACTTCACCATTTATAACGGTTTGTAAGGATGACTGTGGCTACATCACACAAATAAAACAGCAAAAATTAAAAACACAACATTACTTAGCAGCATATTGCCACTTAATATCATCTTTTTTATGTTTTAGTTGTGAGATGCAGCCACAGTCATCCTTACAAACCGCTTTAAACTGTGAAGTTTTTGAAAGTAATTCTCATCATTGGTTGGTTGGTGTTTAATGGAGTAATCTATGTATAATAATCGGATTGTGAGACTGTTTGGCCAGCGGCGTGGCTTACATGGGCGGTTGGACAGGCGAGGACCGGGCGCAGGCAGCGGGTGCGGACGGACGACGGGTGCAGACTGACTGCAGGCAGGGTAGGGTGTGCGGGCGGCGGCAGACGAAGCCAAAATTACGAAGTCATGCCAGGGGCGTGGCTTACGGAGCGGACGGACAGTACAAGCAATCCAGCTGCAGAGCAGCGTGACGGCTTGTTCTCGTTAAAACTGAAAGACAACTGCATTCACTTAATGTAATCAGACGTTTTAGATAAATTGTAAAAATACAATAACACACAAAATGCAGCCCATCATGGCATATGTAATAATAGCACCAAAGAAAGACTAAGGATGCTAACGTACAATGCTGACATCTGATACGCATGCAATTGCATGCACGAACCTGTTTAGCTGACGGAGTCATGCTGTCTTGTACAACTATAACTGCATGAAAAACACAATCTGTTTCCATCCGTTGAATATACAACTTGATTGGCTTGATGCCAGCCTTTGCAACGTCACAGAAGAACACGTACATTTGGTCTGTTTACAACAACAACACCTTACAAACAACGATTTCATACAATGTGGCAATACTGTATAGTTGGTTGGTCCATATCAGCACAAAAATAGGCTATATCGAGGACAAGTTCTTGTGTGGAGATTTAGTTCCGCCAGGTTAAGGATGGCCAACGATACAGTAACCTCTCAACTTCAAATTCCATGAAAATGGTGAAATTCCGTAGCCTGCAAAAAACTGTGGGCCCTGGTAATGTTACAGACAGTTTGTGCTTCACAGTTTACACATGTACGAAATAAAACTACACTGTGTCCCAAAAAAAGGACGACACCCAAATTGTGGCAATTACAGTTAAGTTTTTTACAATAAAATCAATAAATACCTGATGTGCCATTCACATTGGCAACTAAAATATCCAAATCACTCTTCTGTGGTCGTCCAGTGCTGGAATAACACAGACACACGAACGTTACCTTTTACCTTTATCGTCATCATCATCATAATCAGATGTTATTGTTAGTTCTTTTTCATTATGTTTGTGTTTTGGTCTCATGCAGTAGAGTGAGGTAGCTATCTGTCACATTTTCAGCATATACTATGCATTATTATGCATTACCGTATATACTCGCGTATAAGCCGACAATTTTTGGCTCAGTTTCGACGTTCAAGTTGTGGGGGTCGGCTTATATGCGGGTCATGCCACACAGCCAGAGTCGACAGTCAGCATGACGGCTATCTGTCAGCGACGCTCACTGTGTGTGGACCATTAGTAGGTCATCTGATGACGACTTTGGTGGCTTTGAACCTGCGAAGTAACGCTGTTATGACAGACATAACGTCACGTGATGTAGCTTGCAGTACTAGGCATACGACTTCTGCTTACAATAAAATCTATCACCTGCGATAGCACGCATGTTCCCGTTGCCGTTGTTGTGAACTCGCTGACACTCACGCATTGTCAAGGCCTTGATCTAGGGTACACGTCCGTCGCTGATTGTCGTTACCGGCTTATACACTGGTCACTAATTATTGCTAGATTTTCGGCAGTGGGAATGGGAGTCGGCTTATACGCGGGACGGCTTATACGCGAGTATATACGGTATGTTATCACACTGTATTGTACTGGATGACATAAATGCACCAGGCAAGCAATGCATCAATCATATTGTGAGGACTATGTATCATTACAAGGTGTTTAGTCTATATAGCAGTTGCCGATACCTGACAGTGTAACTGTGATTTCATCAGCAATATCAATGTGACTACCACGACTGTCTGATGTGAACTAACCAAGTCCTTTCGCCATGGGAACAGATGAAGATGGCACAGAAAACTGGTTCAATTGCAGTCGGCTGTAACTAGTTTTCTCAGTTTTAGTAGCTAGCAGGTGCAGCGCAGGTCGTACGCAGATGTAGAACAATAAAACTAATATGTAAGAAAGCATGGCTAGAAATTACATCAAACAGATTTGTGGCACCTAAGGCATGCTTGCATTGCTATATTACAATGTCATACACAACAAATCTATGTCTATACTGCATTCACAATGACATGGAAAAACAAACCGTAAATGAATTATGATAATCTCATAAAATAACAGGACTATTTCAACATCGACAATGCAGTAAAATCACATTTCTATTTCACTCTATTACCAAAATGTCCAATAATCTCCAAAGGTTCCCCTTTGTGGACATTTAGTGACCCAGCATAATGCACAGAATGTCTAGGAAGCAAACTGATCAAATAAAAACTACTAGCAGTAGCACCGTGTGTTAACAACACAGGAACGCACACTGTACAGAGTAGTCACAAACCTCGGCCTATCTCCAAACTGCTGTTTGAAGTCGTCTAATGACTGATTTAATTCTGAGTCAGACACTTGGTAGCCACGATCAGCACACATCTACATACACAGCCACTCATGCAAGCAGGCATTATCAACATCAGTTATCTCAGTGTTTCATCTCTTCTTTGCTAGCCTCTCCTTAGCTTTCAGTCCCAGTCAAACCTGCCTTCCTAGCTGTGTCACTGGCCAATATGCTAAGATAAATCTACAAAGATTTACCCCCAGCAAACGTCTGTGGGGTGGCAGCACAATGGCATCAAAGCATCAATAACACTAGTTGGACATTTCCCACATGCTCTCCCAGATGAACAAAAATTAAAGTTTTCCTATGGGTATACTGCAGGTATATATTGAGGGATACGTACCTCCATCCCCCTAGAGTTGACATCTGTGGCTGGCAATGGCACCAAATATTGTGTCTTCAAATGGCATGTTATAGCTCATAGTCGTTAATTAGCACAAGATCCATTGCATGCTAACTTTGCTTGGGGCTCATGTTTTCACAGATACAGCTCAGCAGATGATAGTGTTTCTATATAGAGGCCTACACGGGCCTACAAAACTACAATAATGTTGTCATTGTCACAATAAACAAGAGTGTTATTTCAAGCATTTCTTATTATAGTCATCCACAAAAAAACTCAAATGTCTGTTTCTATAGCCTAGCTAACAAGTAATTCCTAATTACCACAATTTTTTCAATTTTGTGATAATTATGTTACACTGCACATCCTTCAATATATGGCACTTAGTTGACATGGGCCCTCTCCCAATGCCTCAGTGCTCTGGCTGTACACTTTGGCATATAGCAAATGGTGCACGGTTTAGCATACATTATATACAAACACAAAACTGTAACATCAGCTAATTAGTTAAATATGTTAAACATGTACAGGCAGTATGTGGGTATGCAGTCACACAGCTGCTGTAAAGGCAGCAATGTTCTTAACTTCAGCAGTCAGTTAGTGGACAAAGAAATGATGGAGTCCAGACAGTCACTGCCTTAACTGGTATCAGGAAAGGTACTGGTAAAGGTCGGATTCTTATATAACGCAGCTTACGCGATCACTGGACCAGCATGCTTCACAATCTCGGAAGTGGCAGTTGATTAGCAAAAGCCACTGGTGCTGCAGCGCAAACGGCGGCCATCCAATTGCACGCATTAACGTACAATTGGACCCACGTTATGCAGCTAGCAAACACACCACCGCTCCAATCAACCACACCAGGCCTTCACCCCGTAAGTATCCACCAAACGTCACCACCCGTGTGAGGAAGCAAACATCTGATTACATTACAGCTTATTACTCAATTTATCGACCTCGAAAGGATGAAAGGCTGAGTTGGCCTAGTTGAATGACCTGTAGCGGACAGTTTACCCACATAAGTGGTCACCCAGCTGATGAGCTGCACGTCAAGCGCAGGACAGAGAAAGTTCGCCGGCCAAAGACTGACATTCTACCACTGTGCCACGCCACCAACTAACCACAACAACTTTGCACAAATTAATCTCAGAATCAATGGACAATTGGGTAATCTGAGTTCATCTGGAAATAGCCTTAACTGGTATGTGTGTTCACGTGTGGGTGTGACTATACTTATGCAGCAGCATTTGTTGCATACATCAAGTCTGCTACCGTGGCAATTCTCACAAAAATTAGCAATCATTTGCTGATATTGACCGACTAACAGTAAATAATGCTTTAAATTGCACAAGAAAAAAGAAACCATCTAGGCCTATATTTAACAGTTATTATTGCTTACTTTAAGAGCATACTTTCGTAGCTTCCACAGTCTACAGATTTCAATCTCATCATCCATACCAGTAACAGTTTACAGCAGCTGTCAGCAAGACGTAGATAAAACCTGGAAAAAGTTGGCAACAAGTTAAATTTCACTGATGAAATGGAAATTTGCAATAAACAAAATTTACAAAAATCCAGATTAATCATATGAGTTATAATATGTAACAGACACTCCAGAAAAAAAGCAAATAACCTACTACAGTAATTGCAAACTGTAATATTGCTAAACT
>Ga0209363_1000968_pt1 | contig 12749 bp, 10 predicted proteins | sample WorMetexBAHAMAS3_FD_187385 | JGI IMG/M metagenome (GOLD analysis project Ga0209363, IMG submission 187385) | Marine gutless worms symbiont microbial communities from Max Planck institute for Marine Microbiology, Germany - Inanidrilus exumae... | ecosystem: Host-associated > Annelida > Digestive... | reverse complement strand
GGGCAGTGTTATGAGAAGTCTTGGTCTGTCCTGAGGGGATGAACTGGTTCAGAACAAGTGGGTTAAGAGAATAATGGAACGGTCAGCTGACCCAGGTTTATGTATGAAATGACCATCAAACCAGTGTGGATATGACAGAGGTTTCACCTGTTGGACGTCGTCCTTTTGTCATCCATAAACTGACTGCTGAGTGAAGGTACATTGCTGGCTGATGACATTACCAATTGAGATCCATTTTGATGGAATTGGATCAAAACATGTATGTTTTTAAGTTTGTGTAATTTCGTTTCCACACTGCTAGTGGCCAACTCACCATGTTATTGCTTTTTTGTGCACAAAATTCCTTATGTCGTATTGTTACTCGTCATCAGGATTGCTTGCATTCACGATTAAATTCACTATGGAAAAGAAGAATTTAAGATTGCGATGCTCACTTATAAAATCTTGGCTATATGTCAGCCTATTTGCAGCACTTTACTTTCATATCGACCTGTACATACTCTGCACTGTTCTGACCAGCAACTTCTTTTCAGTACTAAGCCGAGAGATTGGCTGCGAAGAACGTCTCCAAAATTACCCAGTCCATCAGTCAGCAACTTCTTCAAATCCCACACATGAATACTGAGTTTGGTCAACGTTCCTTCAGCTACTGTCAACCTAAAATATGGAATTGAATCCCTGATTTTAATGAAATTTGGCACATCGTAGAGGTTGATGAGTGATGCACGATGGTATGCAGTATGACCTGATCCAAGGTCAAGGTCAAGGTCATGAGCCCTTCAAAGTTGGAAATCCAGCCATCTTCAAAAGCTATCTCCTCTGCCATTTACAATGGGAGCTGTCAACTGACCACGGATTCTTAAATTATGGCACAATATCTAAGTTTGATTGGGCCAGATTTTTTGATATTTGTCCTAGTTTCTGTGTCACGTGACTTTGAACTTGGCAGAAACATCAGTTGCGAAGAGTCGACCATCAGTCCTGTACGGGGCTATTATTTGGGTTTATTTTATGTTGTAGTATATAGTAGGGTTTATTTTATGTTGTAGTATATATTATGCATGCATGTTTGCTTTGTTGTGGTTGTTTTAGTGTATCAGTAATTAGCCAAGAGATTGGCTGGGAAGAATGTCTCTGAAGTCACCTATTTTCTGTCATGTTGGATGTAAAACTTTAACTCAATCAATCAACTCACTGACACAGTCTGTCTTTGTCCATCTGGCAGCTGCCGTCACCTCCTAGTTGAGATTTCCTTGACAGTGCACATTATAAATACGATTATTATTTTGCTATATTATTTGCAATTATTAGACGTGGTTGATATGCGTATGGATTGTGTGTGAATGATGTATGTGCTGGCAGGAGGAGTATCTTCTGAATGCGACCGGTGCACTGGGCGTGTTTGCTCAAGTGAAGTGTGGAGCTTCACTGCGACCACCGTTGCAGTGGTCCAATAACATCACCCACGTTGTGTTCACTCATCCCTATATCTTAACACTGAACGATGAATTCATTACGGTCCACAGGTGACTCTATGCCTCCTTATTGTTTATCACAGTATTCTGTAGAGCCTTCGGTGCTTGGACCCAATGGGCATGAAGGGCATCTGACCTGTAGAAGTCCAGCTCGAATTATCTCCATAAGTGTACTTTTGGGGCACATGGCCGAGTCAGGAGTAGGTCTGGACAAGATAGTCATTTGAAAGTTACTGAAAGTAGTGATAGCAGCAGCAGTAATAGTCATTTATCATTGCACAGCTGACTTCTGTTTTTTTTTTATTTGTGCACAACTGCAGAAAAGGATTGCTGCAGCAATTTTTGTGACTGTACTTCCAGAATTATGTACGGTGCACTACTATGTGCTTGATCATTTCTGCCGACTATCAACACTCAGTAATGTTACTGATTGTTTCCAACAATCACTTTTAAAGCCTGTTTTTAGAGATGGCTATGAGTGTAGAGAGCGTCAATATCAATGGTTTTATTTTGTTGATATCATTGCAGTCAAATGCCTAGAAAGATTTACCTCTTAAGTGGTCAGTTATGTATTGTGAGGGATGTCACATTTTGTTTCATTCAGCCACTTTACCTGTTCTGTGTTGTACCATTGTGTTCTTACAGACATGTAAGAGATAAAACTAAGTTTTTTCAAAGTTATAGTAATTCAAGTATTTTGCATTGGACAGTGACAGTAACAGTGTACATACTGTATGTTATTGTTGGCATAAGATATGCTTGGATGTGTAATGTACAGTATACTGGACCAGCAACAGAAGCAGACAATTCCATTTTCTGGTGGGCGGTGCATGGGTGAATTCGATGGTCGTGTGTTTGTGGCAACTTCCCGCGATGTATATTATCTTTTTGCAGTTCCGATAGAAAAACAAGTATGTAGATATCATATTGTGTGTCTGTGTGTCTTGGTTTTTTTTGTTTTTTTTTTGGAATGAAGTGTAATTCAGGTTGACTTTACATTGGGCTAACAAATATTGTCTATTTAAAATGCATGACTTTCACTTCATTTTGCATGACATTTTTGATAAATGCTATAACCATGTGAGTGTTAATTATTTATTTGCCAATGGCCGGTTTTTCCACTGCAAATTAATCTCCCATTAACGTTAATGGAGGATTAATTTATGGTGGAAAAACCGGTCGTAAGTAACTTTTGTGAGTCTTTTTGTTAGATGTTGCTCGTGTGCTGTGGTTTATTTACACAAAATAGTAATCTATATTATTATTAAATATACTGGTACGTTAATTTTAATACCGGTGTGCGCCCTGTATGCGCTCCGGGCGGCGGGCAGTAATGTGCCGTGATTCATGTGTTGATTTCGGTGCTATATAAATTGTTTGTTTGTGTGTTTACTTAACTTCCTCACTTTCTTCCTTCTTTACTTTCTTATTTCCTTATGCTTTTTTACTTATTTACTTCCTTACTTGCTTACGTCCTGACTTACCTATCTACTCCTTCCAGAATAGACCCATTTCATTTCCAGGCTGGAGGTCGTATGAGGCAACCAAACGTGGCTTTAGTTTTTTGGGTTTATTTTATGTTGTAATATACTTTGTTTGCTTTTGTTTTGTTTGTTTCAGGTTTTTAGTACTAAGCCAAGAGATCGGCTAGGAGGAAGAATGTCTCTGAAGTGACCTATTTTGTGTCACGTGGGACGTAAAACCTTAGTCAATCAATACCTGTGTGCCTTGTGACAGATTCAGTCGCTGTTGATTGATCGTCGTGTGAATGAAGCTCTGGAGCTGGCTCGTGGTGTTCACAAGACGGGCCTCAGTAAGGACAAATTTACTGCAGTGAGTATGAATTTCTACATGTGTAACAGAGGGTGGAGGGGGCATGGGTGGGAAGTCCCCCAGATGCTTCTTTTGGGTTTTACTTAAGACAAGCATTCCAAAGCACAGATATTATACAATGAGAGTTGTTAGACACTGATATGTTATATGAACAGATGAACAGCAATTACACAAGATATCACATTGAACTGATAAATAGGTCTTGTGGTGGTTGGTTAGTTTCCCATCGGTTGTAGGCGCTAGCATAATAGCATAAATGAGCTTCCCTATCCTTTTCTATTTTGGGTCATCGCTGAACAAAAAGGCAACGAGGTCGGGAGGTTACTGTATCATTGGCCATCCTTAACCTGGCAGAACTAAATCTCCACCCAAGACCTTGTGCCCAATATGGCCTATTTTTGTGCTGAAAGGGGATGCTAATCTCCCAACCAACCAGTCTACATGTGTAACTCTTCCGTAGGTTGAAGGTGTATCTTGGCCCTTTTTAGGTTGACTCCTCCAAGTCGACCTAATAAAGCCGGTCTCAAATGTCCGTACGTCTGTCCATCCACAAATAGTTTCTTTGATTTCAATGAAATTTGGTACGTAGGTAGAGGTCGACTTGTGATGCATGACGGTATGCAGTATGATCCGATTTAAGGTCAAGGTCAAGGTCAAGGTCATGAGCCCTCAAAAGTAGGAAATTTGACCATTTTAAAGACTATCTCCTCCCCCATTTTTAATGGGGGCTGGCAAATGACCACGGATTTATAAATTAGGGCACAATACCTAAAGCTTATCGGGGCCGGATTTTTGATTTTTGACCTAGTTTTTGTGTTACGTGACTTTGACGTTGGCAGTAAATAGGAGTCGACCGTCAGTCCCGTATGGGGCTAATTTTTTGATGGTGGATATTATCTACAGCCAATCTGAACATATTTCATCTGGCATCTGTGTCATAGTTTACTGTTCCGGTATTTTACTTGCATCTGTAGTTTAATATAGTTAGTTTCTTTACATGTAACAAGACGTGCAAAACAGAGAAAAATGCATTTGTTGTCTGTAATTTCGTTATCATAAGTGCCATTTGTCAGCTGATGTGTCTAAAACACTTATTTGAATATGGTTTAAAACTGGGTTTTAAACTTGGTTTAAACTGCAGTTAGTCTGTGAGCTTTCATTAAGAAGCGGACTATTGGGTGCACTTTAGGCTTTGGTTTAGAACTCTTATACTGAAGTTTAAAAGTGATAGTCACGGCGTGTATATGATGCTCATTTGTGTGTGATGTGATAGATGTGTCGCCGTATTGAGCAGCAAGCAGGCTTCGTGGAGCTATCACAGCTGCACTTCAACGAAGCTCGTGACCTGTTCCTTCAGGGTCATCTCGACGTCCGAGAAGTAGGACACTTGCTACTGTCAATGCATTTTATGAGTTCTGCAACAGTTGTTTACATTGCTGTTTCCAGTATTTTAGTAACACATTACTATATGACGCATGCGAGTATTTACTATGACTGAAACTACAATGTGTGTATGTAATGTGGATGGATTTCCGTGTGGATGTGGGTTTCTGCAGCTGATCGCGTTGTATCCGGGCCTAATGCCGTCCAACAGTAGCTTCACACGAGCAGTGCCTCCACTACATGACATTGCCGACATTACTCAATTGTGTCACACTGACACCGTCAAAGTTCAACAGTGCAAAAAGTTTCTTCTCGACTACTTGCGTCACATCACCAGCATCAGATCCTCAGCAGATTTTCTGCCGCCGGTGTGCTGCCAGTTTTTTTGTGGGAATAGACATCTTATGTACTTGTTTGACTTGTTACCTCCCCCACCGAAGGTGATGGGAGGTTATGTTTTTGCTAGCATTGGTATATCCAATTTAAGTACGATTGTCACCAAACTTTGTCAGTCATACCCTTGGCCACGGGTACGAGGTGGTTAAATTTTGGAAGTTCAAAGATCGGTGGGTGAGGTATGCACTTTACTAAGCCCTTCTAGTTTTATGTATGGGTTTGCTTCAGTGCTTTTAATTTGGTGTCCTTCAGTGTGTTTAGACTGTTGGTTGAGAACAGGAAGGCATCTGTCTTGTAAAAGATGCCTGTGCCAATTTCCACTGAAAAGATTCTGTTCCAGAAGAGGTGGAGCAAGAGAATCAGTGGAAGAACAGTCTAACCAATCAAGGTTCAGCTGGGAAAGGCCTCTAGAATGGGGATGTGGTGTATCTGGCTTTGATGCTCTGTTGCTGTCCACTGTTGGTATTACAGTTTGTTGTTCATATTAACATGGTCGTCATTTGCAGCACTGTTTAGTTACCCATGCCAACGGCAGTTGGACGGGAACTGTTTTTACTGCTCTTTGTTTTTCCAGACATGGAAAAACGATGTTGCAAGGATCACCAAACTTGACATAGAAATGTTCCACCTCGAGTCCTGGGAACCCATTTATTTTGTGGTGAAGGTCAAAGGTCGAGGTCACGAGGCAAAAGAAACAGTGCCGGCATGTTTTTTGCTCCCTTGTGAGTGCCGTCTTCTTCTAGTTGGCTTTTATTTCCAGTTCACTCCGTGCTAGATTGGGGCTGTGTTAAGTACATAATCGCTGACTAAAACTGCTTGGTGAAATCGCTTAGCTCTCACTTAACGGAAAGTAGCAAAGGTAGCGCTTACGTATTAAATATTTAATGGGAGATGTTATTAGCAATGGCTTCATAATCGTTACATCACATTCACGCAATCAAGTTCACTAATCAGTGTCAATGCTATGTAATAACTTTAAAGCTCAGTATAGTCCTTTTTCTCACTGTCGAAAACCAAACGTTCCGACATCTTCGCAGAACAAACGGAAACCAGCGATGTCTATTTTTAGCACTCAGCAAAGATTTTTTCTGCTGTTTCTGCTGGCGGCAGCGAAGTCATCGCTTACGGACTTAATGGCAAAAACACTAATCGCTGACTTCGCTTAAGTCAGCGATGACGTACTTAACGCAGCCCTAATCTCCTAAGAGTTTCCACGGTGGGATTCTTATGGACTGGTTGCTTTTTCTGTTGCTGCTAGAAGTACCTGGAAAAATAACTAAGAGAATATTTATTACATGGCGTTTGATTGAAGGAAGTAGACATGGCGCTGCTGAAGTTGTATGCCGAGTCGGATTCGTCTGATCTCGTGCCAACGCTGATGTCATGCTGCTCGCGTCTTTCAGATGCTGGGATTGCGGACTGTGCTGATTGGCTGAACAGATGCGGTCGTCATCATGCCGTTGGGCTCCTCCACCATTGTCATGGCAACGATGCTGCTGCACTGGACGTCTGGACCAGGCATGTACCGTTACTTTGCTAGTCGTTCTTATTGTGCACTCGCATTGTTATGATGTGATCAAGATCGTGAATATTATTGAATTTGTTAACAACTTTTACGATGATGATGTTAAATTTATTAACAAGTCTTGGTGTTAGCGTGGTGATAGAAAATGTGTACAATCCTTGATAATCTGACTTGGTTAGTTTGTGCTGTATGTGGTATTTACATCTGTTTGATTGAATATTTTACTTTTTTGTTGTTAGTGTGTGGTAATAGCACCAGAGTGGCGACATAAGGGAGTAGTGTACCTTTCCTCTGAGTCAGTGGATGAAGGAAAGATAACTTCCAATGAGTGGTACCTATGTTGGCATTAGTATGAGTATCCTGCGACACAAAAAAATGGCACCAATCACCTTTCAAGAACAAAGGGTCAGACAGCTGATATTACATGGAACATGGCTCTAAACTGATGCTGTGAGTGTGTACCAATCACTGTACTTGCGAGTGAACACTTTCTGTTTGTTCTCTGAAGGATTGTGTCAGGAGAATTAAAAGACAACTCATTTCCTGGACTGCAGTTCATTGTCGACTTCCTTGCAAAGTTAGTTTTTATTTCTCAGTACTCCCAAGTCTTTTTTGTCTCTGATTTCAGACAATTCAGTGGTAAATCAATTGTCGTCCATGTAGTACTGTGTAAATAAAGTATGGCCAATGTGCATAACCTTAACACTTGTCAGGATTAAACTTCAACAACCATTTGCCGGACCAATCCATCATTCTGTCCAAATCAGCCTGTAACATGCATTCATCTTCCTTTTGCCTAACTGTACACGAAACCTTTTTATCATACCAAACCTTTGTATCACTTTTTCAAAACTGACCAGCAGTGCTGTTTGGGTCACTGATAGGGCGTCTGGCCCATATAAAGCTTGTGCTATTTATCCTGAAGGGTTCTTTTGCGGGAAGAATCAACCAATGGTAACTTGCTAAACCATTCTCATCTGGAAAATGACCGATAAAGTAGAGGCTGTGATGGCGGCGGCTCAGTGATGATAAGACTTCTGTGATGTGATTGCATTGCAAGATGTCGGAACTATGACTTGCTGTGGAAGTATGCGGACTGGGTGCTGGATCGTGACGAAGTGCTTGGTGTTCAGGTTTGTCAGATGTGTCATGCTGCTGTAATGCTTGCATTGATATGTTAACTCAAGAGTTCTTCTCTCTTTCATATTCTGTGTGCAGTGGTGGCACAATGTGTATGACATTGGACTAGTGATCTGGACACTATGCAGTGATCTGGACTCCATGCAATGACCTGTGTGCCTCTGTTCACCAAGCAGTAAAATTACTGCCGGCCAATGGCGGTGACGCTCTGAAGCTGGGAAGGTCACTGTCGGCCTGGCAGAAAGCAATGACATCTGACTGCTGGTTTTGTGATTATTGTCCGTCGTGGGCTGTCTGAATCATCACCGGCCTGTCTGGTCGTTGTGGGACTGTTGGTGTACCTTTGTCTTAGTGATATAATGTTGCATGTAAAATGTTTGTTCAGGGTGTCTTTTTGTTTTATATACTCACTTTACCCACGCTGACAACAGTCATGTGGGTAGGGTTTTGAGTGGCGTTTGTGTGTTTGTCTGTCTCTGTCTGTTTTTTTCCACGTGATATGTCAGAAAGCTAATGCAGCTACAGTCACCAAACGTGGCATAGAATGTTCCACCATGAGTCCTGGAAACCCATTTATTTTTGGGGTCAAAACGTCAAGGGTCAAGGTCACGAGGCACAGAAAAGCATTGCTGGCATGGGTCGTGGTGCTCTTGTGAGCGCTGGTTTCTTGTAGTTGACTTGTAGTACGTGTCGTTGTTATTTTTACATATTTCAGGCATGTCAGCTCATTGTTGTTATTGTGTATAACACTGATGCAGATATTCACTGACTGGAAGGGTGGTGAACCTGCTGATGACAGACTCCAGCACGACATCGTTGTCGACTATCTCTCCAAGTTTTCACAAGCTGTTATCCTTTACTTGGAGTTCCTCGTCTTCACCATGAAGATGGAGGTATTATTCCACGTAATCATTATGACAGAGTCTATGCTTGCCCTACTTTTGAATGTTAGTGATAAAGTTATTTCAAAAATAGGAACAGGCTGACCCAGGCTCCGCTGGAAATTGGCAGTTGAAGTGGAGGTAGGCAATGAACCAAGCTTGGTTGTCACTCTGTTATATTCTTTCTCACACAAGAATGTGCATCGGGCTTTAACAAAACGATACCTTTTCGTAGTGAGTGAATTGGAGAAAATTAATAGCTGGAGGATATCATCTTGTTTTACATGTTTCTTGCTACTGTTGTCGTTATTCAGTCATGTATGCCCACAAGGTTTTATACTAGGCCAAGATGTATAGCGATTGTCAGCGTAAACATACAAATACGCACCTGTATATTGTAGTCTAACTTATACCGGAGTTCAACTCATGTCAAGTTTAATGATCAACTTTGCGGCCAAAGTGGCCGAATAGCCATATAACGCACAAAATAACCGTAACTAAAACTACAATACAAATACAGTTGTGCATAAAACGGTGCATAAGCAGGGTAAATATAAAACTGTAAAAATAATACAAGTACAAGTGAACAAGTGATTTGCCAAATGGACTGAGATTTATTGATAGTTTAAGAGGCCAAAATTTATAAAAGACTGGTATTTTTTGGTCTGTGAAGCCAATGCCGAGTTAGTTAGTTGAGTTAGTGTGTTGTATAATATGCTTTCATGTAAAAAATTAACTTTGTATTACTGAAATATACGACGTTGTCGTTGTCCTGCAGCATACTCCGTTGCTGCAACTGTCGCATTTCAACTGGCATCACGTGACTTGTTTACTTGGCACCGTCGGCCTATAAGTTTTGGCCCAGTCGCTGTGCCACAGCCGATCCAGAGATATTGTATTACCACGTCTCTGTCCTGTACATACTATGAGCTTTGTTGATATATGTGAGCTGATGACTGCCGTGTGTAGAAAGAGTCGTATCACACTCACCTTGCTGTGCGCTACTTAGACGCCGTGTTGTCGTTGAGGAAAGCAACAAATGCAGATGTGAACCAGCTCGAACAAGCTCGGTCTGTGCAATTTCGTTGATTTGTTGCCTTACTATTATCAGTAGTCATTCTTTATTTCAAAGACAACCGAAATGTAGTGATGTGATGTTGTCAGTCTTACGATACGATACGATATGGTAGTTTAACGTGCGCTCAAAAGCTGATGAGATGGCCAGCTGAATTTAGCGCATGGCCCAGAAACGAAAAAAATAAGGAAAAAAATAAAATCAAAAACTGAGTAGCTCAGAACAAAGTGGTCCAAGCAAAAGTCTGTCTTAAAATGTGCTTGTTGTCGTTGTTCATTTACTGAAGAGTCAGTCGGTAGATGAAGTTAGCATGAGGTGCAATGGGTGATGTCACCTGCTTTGCTTGCGGTCGGTGCTCACAGTTCTATTCAGTGATTTACACTTTGACAGGAAAGACCTGTGGCACAAAACAGACCTTCACAATTACCCTCAAAGGTTCTGTTTTATATGGCAGAGAAAGGAAATAAAGATGCCAGCTGGCTATTGTGGTTGATGGCTGTGGCTAATGAACGTTCACTTGGACAATTAGCTTTAGAGTGGTGCTTGTTTATTGTGTGTGTTTATGCTGTTGCTGCGGAGGCACGTCTACATTCTGCTACAACCAACTGTGCAGTCAGTTAGTTAGTTGGAGTTTAACGTCCCTTTTCAGCACAAATATGGCTATATCAGAGACGAAGGGTCATGGGTGGTGAGCTATCCCTACCCAGTGAAGGAAGGCCAGTGATATTTTAACATCAACCCTGGGCACCTTTTTGTTTAGAAGCCAACCAAAAACGAAAAGGGATTGAGAGGTTCATTTTAATTATTACGCCATTACCTACAACAGGGGAGACAACTATCACACCGCAAGACAAAACTAAATCAAATATGCCAAGAACAAGCATGCAACCTTAACTAAAATATATATATATATATAATGCAAAATCAACACATTAAAACTAAAGCCAGGTTTAGTTGCCTCCTATGACATTTGGCCTGGAAACGAAGTGGGTCTATTCTGGTAGAATAGGAAGAAGTGGAAAAGCAAGAAAATAGATGAAGCGAGTAAGAAAGGGGAAAAGGATAAAGTAAAAGATACTAAAAGATAGAGTAGAAGGCGGGGAAGTGAAAGGATAAGGGGGAATTGTTCGTGAATTAAGTACTGTTGGCCTACTTGTGTTAATTGTCTCTGAAGATTCTGTCACAGAACAGATGGAGTAATGGGGCAACCAGCTAGACCAGGTTCAGTAGGAAAATAGCCGTTGAAGCAGGCGGTGGTGATGATAAGTTATATCTGTTCATTTCGAAAAAATAGATAGTGCGAGAAGAGACTGTTGCCTAATAGACTGACTATTCCTTGGAAACGGCCTGAGAAATGTTAATAATTAGCCGTCTACTGATTCACTATATATTCTGCGTCGGTTACTGTTTAGACGTTGATGAGTGTTTACAGGTTGAAACTGCGTCGCTTGCTGCAAGAGTCGAGTCTTTATCGGCCACAGCTGTTGCTTGGCAAGATTAAAGACACAGACTTGTATGCTGAGTGCGCCATCCTCTACGGCAAGGTAATAATGCACTGTTTTGATTGGTATTGGTATGCTTTTATTTATATGATTTTCTGAGTTGCCGACTATATAATATGGTTTCACATGTTTTAACGGCTGTTTTCCACAAGAAGCTAATTTACTGTCCCCTTAGATTCTTTTATTGCATTGTCTGAAAGAGAACTGCCCTCCCCTCCAAAAGACAGCATCAGTGCTGTGATGGTTGTCTGGAGGTTTGGAGGGAAAATAATCAGAACTGTTCTGTTCTATGTTGTGTACGACAGTTGCTATGTGCACATGTGAACAGTTCTTAAATTTGCATGTTGATTTAGGTTTAGATTTCGATTTTGTGTATTTGTTTAGGTTGAACATTATGTGTGTCGTTATGTTTTAGCTTAGATCAGTTTATTCCTGTGTTGCTTGCTTTTGTTGTGTTGGGTTTAGTTTCTTCAGTACCAAGCCAAAATAACCTATTCTGTGTCAAGTGGGACGTAAAACCTTAACTCAATAAATCTGAAAGAGAACCTTTGGGTGTAAGTGGCGCAGTTTTAGTGGGCCATGTGCCCTTACTGTCACCCAATCAACAGTGTCAAAGCAGTGAAAGAAACACAAAGCACTGAGTCACAACTCTGAGCCACAGTTATTGGCCTGGTTCTCATCTTCTATACTCATCACGGGACTCCCAATGGATGGTCAGTATCCCTTTATACTGGCTCTGCAATACCAAAAGGAAAAGGAAAGGAAGATTATTTATATAGCGCCATTTATATGCTATGCATATCTCGAAGTGCTTTATACCATTGATGAGTGTTGAAGCACTGGAGACAAACTAATAGTGACAGATTTTTAAACAAGTATGTCCGTCTTTGGGGACGGCTGCATATCCACACATGCCGATGTTCCGTCCACACGCCGCGCGATATTCTACGAACGTCACATCTTTATCGGACGAATCGGCCAGCACGCAGGCCACGGGGATTTGTCCGATTTTGGGCTTTTGAGGGAGCAAAGTTCCCCAAAATGTGAGATTCCCTGCCTTGGATGCCGGTGAACCGCTGTGCAAAATTTGACGCCGCTAGCTTTATCCTCGGCGGAAAAATCTGTATCCGTACAAACACACAAAAAACACAAACAGTAAACGATATATCCACGCCTTGCCTATCGGCATGTGTGGATAGTAATGAATTGTTAAAGTTGTAGCATTGATTGGCTGACAGTAGCCAGTGTCTGTGTAGCTTGGTGAACATGAACGGGCTCTGCGCCTGCTGGTACACAAGCTGCGGGATTTCCCTGCTGCCGAGAACTACTGCCTCGTCAATACTTCAGAGTCGGACACGGCTGAACGGGCACGGCTCTTTCACTTGTTGCTCACAGTTTATCTTGACCCAAACAATGAGTGAGTCTTGCCTTATCTTATAATGAATTCTTTGGATTAATATCTCAGTTGAACATAACGTGATATTTTTGAGTTTGTGCAATTTTAAGATATAAGATATTGTGCATTATCTTACATTTGTT
>Ga0209363_1000965_pt1 | contig 12760 bp, 7 predicted proteins | sample WorMetexBAHAMAS3_FD_187385 | JGI IMG/M metagenome (GOLD analysis project Ga0209363, IMG submission 187385) | Marine gutless worms symbiont microbial communities from Max Planck institute for Marine Microbiology, Germany - Inanidrilus exumae... | ecosystem: Host-associated > Annelida > Digestive... | reverse complement strand
ATTATATATTATAGGAACAGTTCGGTCGTTGTGTACTTGCTATGGAACAGATACCACGTTTCAGAGAGGTTATTTCAAGTTTCACTTTAAAACACCATGTTCACTCACCTTCTGGCTCTGCTGTGCTTTCGGCTTCTCCTTCGGCTTCGCCTTCTGGAGCGGGCGTTGTGCTTTTTGGGTGTTGACCCTCTGCTTCGCCCTCCGGCGCAGGTGTTGTGCTTTTTGGGGGTTGACCCTCTGCTTCGCCCTCCGGCGCAGGTGTTGTGCTTCTTGGTCCACCCTCTGGAACGGGTGTTCTTCTTCCGGGCGCAGTTCCGCCCTCTGGTAGAGGTGTTGTGGTTCTTGGGTGTCCTGATTCAGGATCGCTCTCTGCGGCGGCTGTTGTATTTCCTGTAGGTTCACTCTCGCTTTCCGGCTCGCCCTCCGGTGATGCACTCAGACGCAGAGAGTAAGAATTACACGTGAGACCTTATTAGGACAAATAAAACAGAAAACGCAGATTATAACATAGCATACAACCCTAATAGTGATCTACAACCGTTGACATTAAGCATTACATTACGTTTGTTGACCAATCTGTCGAATGTCTGTGTTTCTGAACTATATGCCTTTAGCAAAGACACGTTACTTGATGCCAAGTTGAAACACTGGTACAATCAGTATAGGAAATAAAATTTTAATTTAAAACTAGAAATCAGAAAAAGTTGGGCGCTAAGAAAATGTTGAAGAAATTTGCTGTAAAACAGTAGTGTACGGGTAAATTTAAACATCGTTTAAAATAGTAGTCATGACTTTTAAAGCGAAGTCATTTTACACATGATAGCAGGCGACAATGAGTCATCCCGGTTTCTGCTACCGTATCATAGAATATTTAACACTATAACAATAAAAAACTTAGTTACGTACTACTGTTCATGATTATCTTAAAATAATAGTAAAACCGCGGATTTATCGCATATTTAGGCCTATTGTTAATTGTTATTAACACCATAAGCGTGAAAAAGCTGGGTGTGCAGTTTTTGGCTCAACCTGTATATAGACATAGCCAATAATGATAGTACATGTATGGAAATTACCACATTTTCTCACAATGCTACTTTTCAGCAATATTTTTGTATGCTAAACGTTTTACAGACAACTCAATCTAATTTAAAAATCGTACAACAGCATTTATTCTACGACTTATACAATAATCATACTGAAACAGTTATATCTCATAGCATATCTAACCACATGAACAGAGACGAATTAATAAGTTTTTTTGGTCAACGTTCTGCATCTCTAATGCGCCCAGAAATGGCGTGTGTTATCACACGTATATCCACCAATGGAATGAACCATCCTGCCTTTACTCCGTAGGCATTCACCAGATGGCACCACCCGAGCGAGGTAACGCACATCCGATTACAGCTCACTACTCATTTATCGACCTCAAAAGGATGAAAGGCTGAGTTGGCCTAGTTGGCTGACCTTATAGCGGACGGTTTACCGACGTAAATGGTCACCCGTCAGCTGCAGGTCGAGCGTAGGACAGGGACAGACCGACGTTCTACCACTGTGCCACGCCACTAACCCGCATACTCACCGTGATTCACCAGGGGGCAGCATGCGACGCGGTCAGCGTACATTTCGGCCCGACAATAAGGAGAACTGACATACTTTACGTTATTCGTTGCTTTACAACCAGTAAACTGTCGCTTGTGGAGAACATGGGCGTATCTAATTTATTCAAGTGCAGTACCTGCTGTTGTTCATACGTTTCTTCTATGCTTATGTTTAACATTTCAGCGAATGAAATATGATATGATATGATTTTAACGTGGTGGATCATATAGAAAGGTAAAAGCCAAACCGCGTGGCTTCCATCCAAATCCTATGTAGCTTCGTGTCTTCGCTTGAATGACTACTTCCAGTTCAGGTGGCGACGTCGTCTAAATGCCAACGCACAACACCGTCACGCGACCGGCGAAAACCATATCATCGACATAAATTATATTCAGAACAAAAACATAAATTTGCATCATAGTGTAAACATTATCGGAGATTAATCAATCAATCAATCTTTCAATCTTTATTTAAAATCAGGCAACCAGGGCCCATAGTAGCTAGGCCTTAATATACATACAAAAAACACACACAACACAGTACAGAATTTATAACACAGACAGACGAGATAAGAGAGAGACTAAGCCGTTACTAGAGCCAGATATCTGCTGCCGAAGATCACACCAATATTTTTCAGCGATTTCCTCAAATCGTGGTTAAGCCAATTCATTCAGCATCAAGGTGACACTATAAAACTACTTACTATATTAAAAAAAATATTTTAACACATTTCACATAAGCAAAAATTCAAAATCCCCCCCTGAGTAACCGAGATAACGGCGCTATGCAATGCATGCAATGCTGCCGGTAACAACGAAAAACTATAGAAATAACGAAGACAGTGTACTCGAATGATTCGGTAGTAGACATAAGCGGATGTCGCCTGGTTCAACGGTTTACTGCTATAAAGTGACGCATCGAAGTTCGTTGACTTCACCGGAGATTCTGCGTACAAACAAACACACAGACAATAGTCAACACGCAATCATATCACGACGCAGGTACTCGTTGCCGGTGCGAACTGCTAGCAGGTGCGCTAACCCAAACCGTCGTCCCCCCTCCCCCGCACAGCACCAGCTGATGACCATAGAGGCGAATTTACGCATCTTTTTGCAGCATGTTCGGCTGAACAGGAACGACCACGCAAAGGGGCCTCTCACGCATTAGTTACTGCAATATGATGATGTAAATAATTTTTGTCTGTCTGTCTGTCTGTCCGTCTATCTATCTATCTATTTATCTATCTATCTAAGTAAGTAAGTAAGTAAATGGCTTATATAGCGCCAAGGTCTTTAGAAGAATCAGGGCGGATGATTGGATGATTTTGCGATGCATGAAGCTAGAAAAGTCCACATTTGATTACCTACTTACTTAGGCCTACTTAATATTACGTACATTTAATGTTATTCATCGTAACCGTGTCCGTTTGCCGACTGATAGCGTTCTTCTATGAGCTTCTGTCGCTTCAGTTGGCTTAAACTCCACAGCTGTTTCTGTGTATGTGCATTGTCTGGGCGTGGTTACATAATGAGATGCACAGTTAAACTGCAGATTGCAGAAAGGTTGGTCTCAAAATATACCTGACTTTTATCGGCTTGCGCCAGCACGAGCATGCTTGCATGTCGATGATGACGAATTTGTGTGTAAGTAAGTAAGTAAGTAAGTAAGTAAACGTAGATTTGTACAGCGCATCGTCGTAAACGACCTCAGTGCGCTCAAGAATAGCACGTGTAAAGAGGGATCACACAGTTTTACCTGCCACCCAAACGTTTATTCACGAATGGAATGAACCATCCTGCCTTTACTCCGTAACAATTTACCAGATGGCGCCACCTGAGCGAGGTAGCGCACATCCGAATACAGCTCACTACTCATTTATCGACCTCGAAAGGATGAAAGGCTGAGTTGACAACTGGGCAGCGGTATTAAGGCAGGGAAGGGCCCCCACATATTTTCTGAACGTGGCCCCACTTAGACTAAATTAAGCCCTGCTGATGGTTGGCTGAGATCTACAGAAAGAAACGGATAAATGCGCTGTCTTTGGGCCGATGTGGCTCGTGTAAAACTTCACGTTTAGGCCTTTACGTTTTTATGTTACATTTGGTTGCGTGGCACAGTGGTAGAACGTTGGTCTGTGACCGGCGAACTTTCCCTGTCCTACGCTCGACCTGCAGCTGATGGGTGACCAGTTATGTGGGTAAACCGTCCGCTACAAGGTCAGCCAACTAGGCCAACTCAATCTTTCACCCCTTCGAAGTCGATAAATGAGTAGTGAGCTGTAATCGGATGTGCGCTATACCTCGCTCGGGTGGCGCCATCTGGTAAATGCTTACGGAGTAACAACAGGATGGTTCATTTCACTCGTGGATAAACGTGTGGGTGGCAGGTAAAACTGTGTGATCTCTCTAACACGTGCCATTCCTGAGCGCATTAGAGGTGGTTACGACGATGCGCTATACAAATCGACGTCTACTTTACGTTTACTCTGAACTCAGCTGACAACCCTAACTGCACGATGTCTGTATAAAGCTCTCACGACACTAATGCACTCATTTGAAGTCGTTTCGTTTCTATCAGACGCAATAATCCGCACAACGGCCAAGACGGGTATATTTATATACCGAGTGGCGCACAAAAAACGTCCCGAAGTTTGCGTAACTATAACGGCGTGTGTACTTTTTCTGGAAAAATTTCCTTTTGCGCACTTGTAGATCAGTAAGTCCTGTTACTTTTTTTATAAATTTCAATGACGTCATTAATGACGTCACTGAAAGCCGCTTGATGACGTAAGGCGAGTTAAAAATCAAATTATGTAAATAGGCCTAGCGTGCTTGTAAATTACATTGAAAATGTTTTTTCAAGAGAACATTTGGCGGTTATTGTTACGTGCATCACTGACAAAGGATGGACTGTTACTCGAATTTCCAAGCAAGAAGTGGAATTACCGAAGCATCAATCGAGTTCTTGGCAATGATTTCGTCTTCATGCAAGACCATCTTTATTCACCATAAATGGTAGCACAACAAGAAAAAAAGCGACAGCTTAACTATATATCACGAATATATAACAACGACCGTAATGTATATCGACAATGACTGCAGGCTGAGAGACAAGAGTACCATACAAGAATATTCATAAATGGCTAATCATGTGAAAAAATACATTTGAATGATTTCTGTATTTTATATCTAATTTTCTAGCACGCCTGTCATGAAGTACACTAGATAATTCGAAACAAAAGTACGACTGACAACATTTAACAAGGTCGATATAACCAGTTTTGAACAGTTTCATAAAAATCTGTTTATACCTACGACAAAATCCCAAATCAGTTTTCCTCATCGGGCAAGCTTCTAGACCGTATAGCAAGATTGGTATACACTTGGTTAACATCAAATGTAAAACCACTTCCAGCACTTCTTCAGAAGCAATTACCTTTTTCGCAATGTAATCCGAAATATCCAGGCTGGCAGAAGCACTGTTTCTGCGGGTAGGAAAACGGGGTGACGCGATGGCATTTTCCGTGTTGTCCGCAGTCCGCATCGACTTCGCAATCATCTGAGCAGGACATCGCCATCAAATACATGTACAGTATCGCGCGACGTACGGCTATACGCTCGACGGCTGATGGATAGCCACTGAGATTGCAGAAACAGGAACGTTAAAGGCGGGGTATAGCGATATTTGAAGTTTCAAAATAAAGTGCATAATTAAATAGAAGTATGTACTCGTGATTCAGAAAAAAATATTATTAAAAATTATTTTTGCACATTAAAGGGTATATTTAGTTTGAAAGATTTTTCAACGAGACTACCGAGTACCAACTTCCTGGAGTCAGATTCAGGGCAAAGAATATCTAATTCTAATGAAATATCGTAAATTCTGTTTATTGCGGAGAGGAGAATAATTTCTTTTTTCTGTAGTTATGTTTCACATAAAAGTATTCAAATCACACCATTAACCATTTTTAATAGTTTATTTTAAAACAACGAAAAGAAAAATCGCTATACCCCGACTTTAAGTCCGGATTCTCGTTCTGTTATGCAGTCAACTGTGTCGAGACACTGAAGTGGTGAAATGCAGCCAGTCAAGTAAACTGGAGTAATGCGATATAACTCTAGAAAGCCGCCCTCACATGAGTTCGCACCGACCGCGTTAGCAACATTTCCCCCGGTGACCGTGAACTCTGACCTATGACCCCGGCCTAAGAACTTGACCTAGCTAGTCTCAAGGTGAACTACAGTGTCAAACACCTAAGTCGAACGCCATTTATTTCAAATGTTACATACACACAGCGGATTAATTGCTCGACCTGGACCACTGAAGTGGTTGGCAAATATAAAAATAACAAGTGGTCAAAGAATTTTGACAAGAGGCCGCATCGCAGGGAGGTTAAATTTTTTTACAAAAACAGTGTAATGTGACACCGACCATTCGGGAGCATTGCAGTCGGTGGCAGCAGTCGCGCTGTCATGCCGTTATTATTGGGGATTGAATTAATCGTTTTGACTCTCAGTGCTTTTCAATGGATCGGACTACCCCCAAAATGTCACTTCCGGTGGGGTATCTTGACCACATCATGCCTACAGCACGGTTCCTTGGACCCACGTGAGTCAGCCTCTAAACGGCATCTCGATCGGTTTAGCCGTTTTTGCATAGTACACCTACAACTGTGTGACACACACACACACACAGACACACAGACCACGCTGTGTGCGACCATCTATTTAGCAGAAGACCGCATCTATGCGATAATGCGACCCAAAACGACTGTGCCGCTTATGCAACAAAGTGTCGCCCTAACGGGACGTAACCGTACTGGCCCGCCGTGAAGTGTCGGCCGCCCGACCGCCCACCCGCCCGGCGGCTGGCCGGCCCGCCGGCAGCGTTGCTGACCCCGACAGACGACGACGACGCCGACAGACAACAGACACCAGCGTGCAAAACAACACGAGCTCATTAGGCGGGCCAGTATAATAACGCTGAGTGATTGCGGTGTTTCACTACCTTTGAACTGGCAACGGAAACCGGAGTAGGTCTTGTCACACTGGCATTCGTTGTTCGTCTTGCTGTACGTGCCGTGACCCAGACAAGAATCACTTTTGTAATTGCTCGCTGTATTCCACAACACGCCGCACATCAAAATATAATTCCATCAACCAATCAATTCAAGCATTTATATAGCGTCCCTAAATTCCCATTAATTCTTAGCGACACTTCATGTACGTGTAAAAAAGTAAAAGGTAAAGGCTTCCCATACTCGTTACCGAGCGTTGGGCCCGGAGCTGTTCCCAGTGTACAGGCAGTCAGCCCGCAGGTGACTTGAAGCCATCCACCCGGCGGTAGGCTGCCATTACTTTCCGCCAGGCCTGCGGTTACCTTCCCAGCCGAAGAGCGTCACCGCCCATCGGCCGGTGCCAAATTATACTAATTGGCGACAGAGCCACATGCGTGTGAGCAGCTTGCCCAAGGCTGTTACCTGGAAGCGGACCGGCCGAGATTCGAACCCGCGACCTTCTGGATAGCGAGCGAACTCTCTGCCGTTAAGCCACACAGGCCACCTTACGTGTAGGCACCTCAATAACTGGTTCTCTGACATGGTATTTTAAAACTGTTATATTGAACAGTTATGTTGTGCCGTCAGAAACGGTGAAGACTTCTCATACTCGTCACCGAGCGTTGGGCCCGGAGCTGATCCCTACAGGCAGTCAGCCCGCAGGTGACTATAAGTCATCCACCCGGCGGTAGGCTGCCATTACTTTCCGCCAGGCCTGCGGTTACCTTCCCAGCTGCAGAGCATCACTGCATCTTGGCCGGTACCAAGTTATACTGCTTGGCAACAGAGGCACATAGGTGTGAACAACTTGCCCAAGGTTGTTACGCAGCTTTGCCCCGAGTAGGATTTGAACCCACGACCTGTTGATCGCAAGTCCAGTGCTCTACCCGCTGTGCCGTTATCGAAATAAATCTACTACTACTACTTTGTACTACTACTACTACTACTACTACAAAGCTGCATATCTCTATCCATCAGACGATGGTCGCGTGGGTTTAGGGTTCTCAACAGCGTTAATTGTATGTTTGTTTGTTTTTTGCACGATCTCAAAAATTACTGCAGCAAGGATCACCAAACTTGACAGTTGACATAGATCAAAAGGTCAAAGGTCAAGGTCACGAGGCACACGGGCTCTTGTGAGTGCTGGTTTCTTCTAGTTTGTACTGATTTGTTCAGTTTTTGCGATGGTGGTGTTACAGATGCATTAATTGCATTGCAGTATTTCAACTGACGATGCTTGCATTCGAGATAAACATGCCTATCTATCTATCTATCTATCTATCTATCAATCAACATCTATCTATACTCACGTGGAACAATGTTCACATCTGCGCAGCTCCAGAAAACGTAATTACGCCACTCCAGAGCCTGGCGTATAAGACGAATGGTACAGTTGGTACATGACGTCACTTCCGCTGGCAGAGTCACCGTTTCAGATGTTGTCCTAGTTTCACATCATCCTCATCATCATCATCATCATCATCATCATCAGCAGCAGCAGCAGCAGCAGCAGCTAATCATAATGCAGCAGTCATCAGCCACTGAAACAGGCCGGACTTAGGAGTGTTCGGATAATGGGCCGAACATGGGAGACCAAAATTCTGAAAAGATTTTTTTCTGATTCTCCTAAACAGCAGACTATGAAAGGAAAATGAAGTAAGAGCCAAGGTCTCGGCCCGACATTTATGTCGAACAGTGCCCCAGATGTGTAAATCCAGCACTGCACTGAAAGATGGATTCCTCCGCCCAAACCTTCGACAGCCGGTCTTTCTTAAGCTTAGAATTTAGTGGAAATTATAACTTTTAAAAACGAACTAAACGTTTGTCAGTACAGTAGGCCCTGTTATATTTAGTCCACTTATCGGCAAATATTGCGATTACTGTAGTAGAGAAGCGTGCACGTTCAATATTATAACAGGGCCTACTTCACTGTAGAGATGTGCGGGAATGGCTTTTTACATTCCCATTCCCTCCCATTCCCATTTCTGTGACTATCCCCATTCCCATCCCATTCCCATAGACCTATTCCCATTCCCATTCCCATGCAGCGGCCCGAAACATTATGCCTTTACTAGCAATTTTTGTAAACAAAAACCAAATCGGCTGAAAACTGCAATTCCAGAGTCTTATGTTATTCGTGACTGAAGTGATCAGAAAGCGTGCTCGTACGTCATATTATCAGCGCCGACGAAGCCGTCCGTCAAATTGTACGTCCTGTTGACACTTCCGTCGTCGTTGTATAGCAACAGCTCCAGCTTAGATCCGCCCTGACAGCACAACCAAGTAAGTAAGTAAGTGAGTAAGTAAGTAAGACAATTTATAGGGCGCTGATCTAACGGCCTAAGCAGTCACGAAAGCGCCTATAGTCGTGCCCCGTAGGCCAAACGAGACAGTATTGTCTTTAGTCCACTCTGAAACTGTCCGAGTGTAGTGGTCGATGCACGTAGAGTCGATGGCAAAGTGGACAGAACCAACTCATTAGACAGTAAATACATCAGTATTCATAGAAAATACTCTTCGCATTATTAAGCAAGATAAACTACAAGATAAACTTCGACTATCGACGTGAAGGCCTTTGCCAACCCGACGTCCTGCTGTGACCTTAACCTTTGACCTCCGGAATCTAATCACGCCATCTGTATAGGTGCTAATGAATATTCATTGTATGTTTCATTGCGATTGCTCAAGCCGTTCATGAGATGTCGTGGTAACAAGATCTGTTCGGACGAACGAACGAACTGACGGACGGACAGCCCGAAAACACAATGGCTTCGTCGGCACGTCGGTAGGCGACTGCATAATAAATATAACATTGTAAAATAAATGAGGTAGTTTTGCTAAATATATACAGATTATTATTTTGTTCTTTTTACGAAAAGCATATGTCTGAATATATGTATTTTCCGGCGCATCCCAAATTCGCTTGAGTTCGTTAACAAATTACTAAGTAAGACTTATGTAATTCCGTTCGCCGTTCACTAATTTCTCAAGTTATTCTTCTCTCACCATCCGCAACTCCATGTTTTACGCTTCAGGCTTAAAACTCAACTGTTTTACAAATCCTGCTGTTGTTTATTCACCATACGACTTTCGTGGACTCTAACATAATTATTGTTCTATCGTATTTTCCTGCCTTGTCAGTGTTCTCAGTTTTATCTTTAATATTCTGTCTCGCTTCAATGCCATAGAGTAAACCGCCTTCGTTCAGCTTCTGAGCGTACGTTCTACATTATTCTATATTGTAGCGCATCATTAATCATATAGGCCTATTTCACAAAAGTGAGCTGGTTTACGTGATGAGCGTAGCCGAGGTACCAGCTGACGACGAATGTCGAATTTGCCTCCAGATCGGTCACTGGGCCTCGCCCTGCAATATTCAGCATGAGTTCAGATGAAATGAGTTCAGATGCAGTGAGATCAGAGAAGTCAAAGTGATGCAAGTAGGCAACTTAGAAGTTAGAACTGACAGTGGCGCCATCACACGTGTTTTGTATGAGAGACAAGAACACGTTATTGACGAGTTAACGATTCCTTTTGCTGCCGATGCTTCATACACCGCATCAGCGACTCCCGATGCTTTTCAATCCCCAAAGTTGCCTCTTCCTGTGGCTACTCGACCTCTTCTATCACATGAATCCATCGGCCAACCTGCGTCAGCCTCGCAAACGGTATCTCGATCCGTTCAGCCGTTTTTGTAGTGCTTACAGATAGATCACGCTACTCCGTCTTTAGCTATGCTCGTGGTGTGGCCTAAAACGTTCCAAATTTTAACGGACAATAAGGTTAATCGGGTCAAAGTGTATCATCCTATCAAATTTCGCAGCAAGCGGTCGAACATTGCTGAGATACAGCGTTTTAACGGTTTTCAAAATGGCGGCCGTCCGCCATCTTGGACTTTAAAAAAATCATATTCTTAACAGAGCCAATAGGCATTATCGTGCCGAATTTCGTGCGATCCGTCCAACCGTTGCTGAGATATGGCGATTTTTCGATTTTTCAAAATGGAGGTCTTCCGCCGTCTTGGATTTTCCCAAACGTTGAAATTTTAAGTGCGAATAGGGTTCAAAGGGTCAATATGTTTTACCAATTACCATGCCAAATTTTGTGCCGATCGGTCAAACCGTTGCCGAGATATGGCTATTTTTCAACTTTCCAAGATGGCGACCGGCGGCCGTCTTCCATTTTAATTTCTGAACATTTGAAATTATATCTGCCAGTGCGGTTCTCAGGGTTACTATGCGTCACTTCGCCAGATGTCATGCCGAACGGTCAAGCCACTGCTGAGACGATTTTTCCCAAAATGGCGGCCATCCGCACGAGCTGCCATCTTTGATTTTGTTATACGCCTGTTTGGACCACCAGCGAAGAGTATTAGCTAATCTTTCCTTGGGATAGCTGGACCCCACCTATAGTAATACATGGTTCCGTGAGCCCATCGGAGTCAACCCCCCAAATGGCATCTCGATCGGTTGAACTGAACTGGAACCGTTTTGCATGGCTCGCGAACGTGACTGACGGACACATACACAGACAGACAGACAGACAGACCACGCTACTCCACCTGTAGCAACATCATCATCAACGTCAGGTGGCACGCCCATGCACTGCGTGAGCGTAGCTGTTTTCACGATCCTCCGCCACAAAGGACGATATTGTGTTTGTCGATATGTTGAATGTAGACCCATATGCAGATGGCTGAGGTAGTCGTTGATTGTCCAATCAATCAATCAATCAATATTTATTTATTATAAGGGCATAACAAAACGCAGACCGACAACTGGAGGAGATATACTGTAAACATGAGCAGCCCATCTTCAGACCGTTGCCAGGTCTGGCGAGGGCGGCCTCTTGGCCGTTACTGCAGTTAGCAGGAATGTTGAGAGATGCTTGGAGTGCACGACAATGGTCTTCAGCTAGGTCGGCTCGTGCAATTGCCCGCGTCTTACACAGTGCATGCAATGCGGCCTGATATTATGACGCAGCACGTGGGGTGGTAGCGCAGTGCCTAAAGCATATTACAATTTCCATTTAAACTTCCTAGTCGTGACTGTAGGCCCATGCATGCAGTGCGACGCTCGGACTTGTGTGTGTATAGTCAGGCGGGCGTGACTGCAGTTACGTATCGTGTCGTGTACACTCACTTTCTATACACATTGTGTCAGGTACGATGAATAACGTACATGACGCACCACACGACTCCACACTCAACAGTGGTGTAGCCAGGCTCTGAGAAACACGAGTTCACGCGTGAGCCCAGCGCAGAGACCCATCAGCGACATACGTACCCAACAGGCTTATGCAGGGCTTAAAGTAAAGGGGCTCAGCCCCCAGCTTTTAGCTCAGCCCCCCAGCTCAGGGGGGAGTGGGGTGGTAGACTGCGGGACGGGATAAGGAAAAGGGGTAAGTGGTGAGAAGAAGCCCCCCCCCAGCTTTTTCAAACTACTTTAAGCACTGGGCTAATGAGTTTGAGCTGGGGGCTTAAGGCCACTGAGCCCGTAAATTAAGTAGCAGCGGTAACTTTCGAAATTAATACCGAACAATTAAGACGCAGTGACTGCAGACTTCGCCCCGGTGCCGCCACCTGGCGAGCTGTACGAAACATACGCGTCGTCTTCGATTCCGGCCTATTCCCTCCATTATATGAAACCACGACGTCATCCACAAAATCAGAGGAAGACCAAGTCACGGCCACAGGCAACAGGTACACGGCAAATTCGCTAAAATTCAGACGTCTGGTTTTCAAGATATGCGAGCAAACAGACAAACAAACAAACAGCGAGATCAACATACACAATACTTTGCACACCTACTGAAGAACAAGTAATAAGCTTTAAAGGCATCAACAAAATTGATATAGAACTATTTCACCATAAGTCCAGAACACTCATTAATTTTTGGATCAAAAGGTCAGTGAGTTTTGTTTGACTGGCCAAGTTTTTTTTCTTTTGGTGTTACATGGCATGGGTCCAGGTGCCGTAAGATGGAAGGCCCAGCGGGTTCGTGAACCCCGTGTTGAGATGGTTTCGCCACTGGTCGTGAACTGTACCGCACCATGACGAGTTCAGCCGCGGAATGCTCTGCATTGGCACCGATATGTAC
>Ga0209363_1000964_pt1 | contig 12772 bp, 8 predicted proteins | sample WorMetexBAHAMAS3_FD_187385 | JGI IMG/M metagenome (GOLD analysis project Ga0209363, IMG submission 187385) | Marine gutless worms symbiont microbial communities from Max Planck institute for Marine Microbiology, Germany - Inanidrilus exumae... | ecosystem: Host-associated > Annelida > Digestive... | reverse complement strand
GCACTGAAGGCATGAGTCAGTCCAGGTGTGGCTGGGGGAATGGAGGCGCTTGGGGCTGAGATGTCAAGGCCAAGCACTGAAGGCATGAGTCAGTCCAGGTGTCGCTGGGGGGAATGGAGGCGCCTGGGGCTGAGATGTCAACGTCAAGCACTGAAGGCATGAGTCAGTCCAGGTGTGGCTGGGGGAATGGAGGCGCCTGGGGCTGAGATGTCAACGTCAAGCATGAGTCGAGTTCAGCAACCATAGGCGCGAGGAGCCAAAGGTGCTGAGTAGGTGGTGTGTCCCCTGCCTGCCGGGGGAGGGTATACTGTGCCCCCTACACAGATTTTTTGAGCTCAAAAAGGCGAGATTTGTTGAATTCTGGGTGCTATTTTGTAACTTGGAAACTGAAACGGATTCCCAACAGACAAGAGGAACAAACTCTGCTACATGAGCACTGAGTTCAGAGATTAACTGTTAACAAGCACTATCGAACTCAGGTCTATCAAATGCAACTTCGAAATGGCCAAAACTGGCATTCTTCCATGGGAAAATATGTCCACCACAATCGCGAAACTGCCTAAATCGGAGTTTGCACATATCTAAAATCAATTTCTATTTTGGATTTCATTGATACTCGAGATAATGTCAATGCAGATTAGTTTTAAATCTGTTCGAATTTTTGACGATCCGTGGAAAAACATACCAAGCGCAATTGGAGAAACTGCCAAAATCGGAATTTGCACACCTCTAAAATTCTGTGTCTACTTCCGGTTTGTCTCATAAATAACAGGCATCTGGCCGACCACATTTCCGAGCCATACGCAAAGTTTTATAGCAAATGGTAAAGAATTGCGTACGTAATCGTTCTAGACCAGATGAAATCGATACCGAAACCGAAATTTGCACCTCTCTAAAATCCTAATTCTATTTCCCGTTTCGTTTACCACCGTGTAAGAAGTCAACGCTGATTAATTATACCTCAGTTCGGGTTTTTGTGAGGATCCGTGGGAAAATATGTCCACCACAATGACGAAACTGAAAATGGGCATTTTGCACACCTCTAAAATCGGTAATCCACTTCCGGTTTGTGTCGTAAACAACAGGCATCTAGCCGACCACATTTCCGAGCTGTACGCAAAGTGTTATGGAAAATGGTAAAGAATTACGCACGTAATCGTTCTATACTAAATAAAATCGATACCGAAACCGAAATTTGCACCTCTCTAAAATCCTAATTCTATTTCCGGTTTCGTTGACCACCGAGTACAAAGTCAACGCTGATTAGTTATATCTCAATTCGGGTTTTTGTGACGATCCGTGGGAAAATATGTCCACCACAATCGCAAAACTGACAAAATTGGACTTTGCACATCTCTAAAATCGGTAAACTACTTCCGGTTTGTCCCAGAAACAATAGCGTTCGAAACAACCACATTTCTGAGCGGCATGCAAAATTTGGTGAAAATCGGTAAAGAATTGCGGACGTAATTGTTCGACAACCGATCGGTGGACAGACACACACACGGACAGAAACCAAAGTGATTAGATAGTCTGTCAAATGCATTTGACAGACAATGAGTTTGATGTGTAGCCAACTGTGGTAACAGTTTGGCTTATCCTATGGCTCGGGTGTGCGAGGCTTATCACAGAGACAAGCTGCATTGTATTAAATGGGGTCCAGATGCATCCATAGAAAAGCAGACCTCCCCAAAGAGTTGGGGTGATGGACTTCCGTCATACAGAAGCTCTGTGATTCTGCACTGTGTCTCAAAAAACATTACACTTGACTTTTGATCATAACTTCGGCAAATGTAGACCGATTTTCAAAATTCTTTCACTCTCAAATTCACAAGAAAACTCTCTATCCAACTATCGCATGGTCTTCCGCCTCACTTTAACTGTGTTGCGACACTACCTTGTGAAAGTTGAAAATTACAAATGCTGCCGATTTCAATGGCGCTTTACATCTGAGACCTCAGAATTCATCTTCCTAGATATGACGCAATCTTAACAGCTCAAGTCTGAATCCTATAACTACGAAATCTGGAAAACAATGCAGCAGTGCTCAGAGGAGTATCCGTGATGTCAGCAAATTGAAGCAGTGGACATGTAACATAGGCAGCAGTAGACAGTCATTGATGAAGCTCATACCAGTGAATGCCGTAAACCAACCACGAGCTCATGTTTGTACCAGAGATTGATGTTTTCAATGCTTGCTTTAACTTTCGACTATTTATCAGGTAGATGGACTGCAGCAGGTATTAATTACAAACAAACACTACTATCACCTTCTGACAGTGATGAACTCATTAGTTGCATAAACTTCATCGAGTTTGTCATCAAATCATATTCCGAATGTTCTTGTGTTATCTGCGTTCAATGGTTCAATGGTTCACGTGTTGCACATAAATTAAGTAAATTATCTCCGTTATATTTTGTGTAGCATTTGTTATCTAAACATTGTTAAGTTTAAACTTTAAAGTAAAACTGATTAATTTTGATGGTATGAGTAAACGTTCAGCCATTATTTTAAATTTCTGAATTTCGCAAGGTAGTGTAGCAACACAGTTAAAGTGAGGTGGAAGGCCCATAAATATTTTGATAGTTTCCTTGAGAATCTGTAACTGAAGGAATTTTGAAAATCGGTCTACATTTGCTGAAGTTATGATCAAAAGTCAAGTGTATTGTTTGTTTAAGACACAGTGTAGTACTAAATAAGTGTGCTATCACAGGTTCCTCTAACCTTTGTTTTCCTCCTTGATATATGTGAAACTGAAGGTAACTGCATATGCGGGTATTGGAGTGGTGCTGGACTTAGAAATTTTCTGGCTCTCGCTATGCCACAGTCTGCTATCCAAGCAGCTGCAAAGCTCTTGTTGTTTTGCCAGCCTTCTGTATGGAGTAATGCCCCATGTTGAAGCTGAAGACGGGACATTTGTATTTTGTATAGCACCTTTTCGTGACAACTCAACTTTAAAGCGCTCAGAATAGCACGTGTTAACGAGGGATCACACAGTTTTACCTGCCACCCACACATTTATCCACAAATGGAATAAGCCATCCTCCCTTTACTCCCCAGCCGCAGAGCATCATCGCAATTTGGCTGGTACTCACTTCCCATCCCATCCTGTCAAAAGTTTAGCCATTTTGGTACAGTGCCAGCTTGTGACACACAATGACAGGGAAGTACCGTGCTAGCACAGTGTTGTGCATGTAAAAACTAAAAAACTCACGGGTTTTCTATCATGACGCAGCATATGCTGGCCATTGTACTAAGGCAATCGGTTGCATTTTCGACAGGAAGGTCTTTGTTCTGAAACATTTCAACACAATCTGCAGTTGCACCAACGTTCTATGTCGGCTCATAACAACAGACAACAGCCGGTATTGCTCCATGGACAATGACGTCACTATTTAATGCTGTGTGCTTTTAAACGTTTCCATTTAAAGGCTTGTAATGCACACCTGTAATGTAAAATATTTCCTAATCAGTTTTATCGATTGTCTTTCAAGATGCAACCAATGATTCATGTAGATCTCAGCCAGGGAGAATCACGTGACACAAAAACTAGGCCAAATATCACAAATTAGGCCTGACTAAATATAGATATTGTGCCCTAGTTTCAGAATCCGTGGTCAGTTGCCAGCTCCCTTTGTAAATGGCGGAGAAGATAGCACTTGAAAATGGTCAGATTTCCAACTTTGAAGGACTCGTGACCTTGACCTTGGATCAGGTCACACTGCATACCGTCGTGCATCACTCATCGACCTCTACTTACACGCCAAATTTCGTTGAAATCGAAAAAACTTTTTGTGGACGAACGTACGTACGGACGGACGGATTCATAGACAGACATTTGAGACCGGCTTTATTAAGTCGACTCTGTCAAAGAGTCGAAGTCGACCTGAAAATTGCGCTCGTGGAGTGGCGACAGGGAATGCCAACTCACCCAATGTTTTCGTGACCCGTGAGGAAAGACAGCGACAGCTCTCAACGTCAGCTACCCAGCAGATGCTCTCAGCCAGGTAGGTCGGAGATGAGCAATTGAGACAGCAGTACGTCAAACACAAAAGTGGAACCATATCCGCCCTGGGACTCACAACTAGTGAAAATTACAGAGGAGTGTTCAAACACCTCGCTGAGAACACAAGTCTGGTGGCAGCGATAAATTCACACAGAACACAGTACACTTCATTATTACCCAACCCAACCGATGGTAGTCACAAGGGTATTGCTTTCACCAGCGTTTGTCTGTCTGTTTTTCCACACAGCATCTCAAAAACCAATGCAGCTAGGATCACCAAACGTGACACAGAAATGTTCCACCACGAGTCCAGGAAACCCATTTATTCTGGGGTCAAAAGGTCTTAGGACAAGATCACGAGACACAAAAAACAGTGCCGGCGTGGGTTTTGGCAATCTTGTGAGTGCTGGCATCTTCCAGTTACCCTTGGCATTCACCTAACCAGCGAACTGTCCAAATGGACTATTGCAACTGGACTTCTTGCTCGCCGGAAGCTCTTCCTGACGCCCAACAAACAGCGTCAAAACGTTGAATGTATGTACTAGCAGCAAACACAGCATGAGCACAAAGAACATACAGACTGTGACAAAGAGAAAGTGCTAACTTCAGATACAAATCGGGATGTTGTGTCACTAAGAACATTTAGCATCGGCGTCGCATGTGCGTAGAATAGCGACATTCGATTGGCCATCGCACTTGTGACATCAAAGTCATCGTCCACAGTTTCCTGTCAGCAAAGCCAATCAGACGCAAGAGATGCCAAATTATTTTGCCAACAGTTCTGGACAAAAACAAATAATATCGCTACAATATTTTTGCTTATGTCTGCCAATAAATTTCTTAGTTCATCGACAAAGGAAAAATGTGTTTTCTTTGGCAATGACTTACTGCAAACTTTAGCAAAAATGTGTATGGATAATATTAATGCTATGTGCAATACGTATTATCTTATGATTAAAAATGTCACTGACCTTCCTGCATGTCGGTTAAAAGACATTATCTGGTTTTCATTTTGTAGTTTACTGTCATAGGTCTTATATTTAGTATTTTTGTGTTTGTACATTGTAGTGTTTTATTGTGCTATCTTGTGCATATTAACTGATGACAATGATAATACTTTTTAATGATTAACCCGTTAGATGCTATATTACAACTAGACGTGCGTGTCCTTGTATCACGGCGATTAGTTTCTCCGGTTACGTGCACTAGCAGGACCAGAACACTCCCTGAACGCACGGATGCCATTAGATCGGCGGGATGTCATTGATGGGCTACAACGGACGCCGCCTGATGGCGATAACTGACACCACGTAGTCATTAGCTACTCCCTGTATAGCAATTATAGGTGCAACTTGTTGAATGGCAGTCGTAAATCAATCTTCCAGCAAAGATATGTTTGCTTAGCTATACATCGTGAACTGCTTTACCCGGCAGAAAAATAACAACAACGTTGTTTACTGAATACATGGCTGATTTGTTATAATAACAAGATTTCATTTACTGTACCACAGAAGCCTAAATAGCCTACAACGCATGCAAAGGACATGTCTCTGCATTCAAGTCGTAATTTACTAGCCATCGCCACATATACAACATTACAAATAAGTAATAACCGTCCTTCTTCGCCTATATACCAAACAAATTTGCATCTGGACAGCGGCGAGCGTTTGTTTAGGGACATTGGGGGTCTCACTGCTTATCGACTAATGACAATCTAATGGCTGTTGTTGCGCCGAGGGTATACAACCCACGTTGGATTTCTTATTAGCTGCAGATGCCAGCACAGTAGGGTGCTTTTTCTGACTGCAGAGGTTGCTACGATGACCGGACGAGTTAACTCGGGGCTAGCGTTTGTGGCACGGATAGCTCTGGACGAGATAACTTGGGGTCAGCGGGAAAAGGGTTAAACACCCTCATCACTCAGTGTCTCAGTCTGTTTCAGGAATTATCATATTCTGAATTGCAAAAAGTTTTTATTTTTAGGCCATCAGTTCCATGTTGTTTTCTTAAGTTTCAAAATTTATGCTCTGACTAGTGTATGATGGCCTTGCAGCTACATGTATTTGCAGCATTACTGTATTCCTACTTCTAACCAACTAACCAGACAGACAGACAAACAGACAAACAATAATCTCCTAACACTGCCAGCCATTTTCATTCGACTCAGTGTTCTGCGGTAGTAGCTGAAGTCATTCTGAATTGCTGGATTGGTCATCTACAAGTCAATCAAACAATACGCAGATCAGAGAACTTTCTGAACATTCATCAGAGGTGAAGTGTGCATTTAAGCAACAAAAGAATAAAGATGACAACTCTTTGATGGCCAAAGAAATTTCTACAAAAACTGGAACATTTCTGATAACAGCTCCATCTGCGTGATCAAGTGATGGAATTCTATCAACGATGATCAAAAGTTTAAGCTCTCAACCTTGGATGCAAAATTTAATCAACTTCTGGCCTAACATTTGACAACAACTTCCTTTAAAACACTGAACAATAGTGAAGAAAAATAACAGAGCTTGAAGGTTCAATCCAAGGCTATTCCGCTATCATACAGCAACCCCATGTGCCTCTGTTCATCAAGCAGTATAAACTGGTACCGGCCAAGGGCGTTGACCTTCTGACGCTGGAAATGCTTGCCAGGCAGAAACGTAATGGCAGCCTATTGCTGGAGTTATGAATAAAGTCAGGCCTCTAAAACCGGAAATCAGCACCGATCCCGATGGTCCTTTGGAATAAGGGTGACCGTTACCGTTATTCTTAGATCAAACAGGTCACAGACTTTAAGATTTTGACAGTTTACCTTGAGATCATCAAACTTCAGAGTGAAGTCGATGATCTTAGCAAACTGGTGGAACAATGCCTGCTGGGACTCAAGGTGCTCGCGAGCTGTCATGCCGTTAGAACACAGCACACTCAACAGATTCGGAACGGTCCTCTCTGCAAACCAGACAACACTGACATCTTCCAGAATTTTTAAAGCCAATTATCATCAAACGTAAAGAAAAGGTGCAGTAAGAGAAAAGTAGGTTGGTCGGTTGGGAGATAAACGTCCCCTTTCAGCAAAAAAAACAGGCTATATTGGGGATAAAGTCTTGGGTAAAGATTTGGCTTTGGAATGCAATGCATCTCTTTGGTAAAACCCAGAAGAAAGACCCGGGGGACAACCCACCCACGGTACCAGACCTGCCCCCTCCACCTCAAAGAAAAAAGTAGCATAGACATTATTCTACCCTAGCAAAACACCACTTAACCCATTATAACAGTTAGAGAAATTTTCTAGCATAGCAAAAATTTCACTGCCAGCTTTCCTGGCCATGACAACTAGTAATAATAGTAATGGTTTATCTGATTTTGCAGCACTAGCTGGATTAGTCACACAAAGTACATACAATACATACATATAGAGCCTAAAATAGCAAAAAAAAAACAAAAAATATAGTCCAATGTTCAGCAGGACACAAGAGATGTAGTGCATCACAGCAGCGACATTCCAGTACATCAAAAATTTGTTTTTACAGTGAGTGATTGAAGTGTCTTTGGATAGCATAATTTATTCGTAATAGCAGTATAATTTTTTTTCAAGTAACAGATAATGGAGACATAAAGTCTCAGGCAAAACTCTCTGACGTAGTTTATGTTTACTGCATTTCAACATTTCAATATGCTTGTATCTGGAAAAAAACTAGTCAACTGTTAAAAACAAAATTTACTCACAAAATTCATTACTAAGCATAAATTACAAGTTACAACAATCAGAAATGCCACTAAAACTTGTAAAACAAACACTTCAGCCACAAAGCGTACTATATAGCACAGGTAAAAAGTGGCTAAATGACTTTCAAATACAGAAAAATTTCTATCTTAGACAAAAATTGATCATTTGCATTTACTACACATATTTACTCCAAGACTTAATCAGCATATAAGCTTAAAAATAAAAATTCAAAATATATATGTCAGTTCTTCTAACAACCGTTTTCAAGCTTTTAAAAGACACTACCACCACAAGCACCTGCAACTAATGGTCATTCCAGGTGAATGAGGGTCAGCTGGTTCCCGAAACACTTTTATCCTCTACCTGTTCCAAAACCAAACCATTTGGTATAAGTGGCACAGAATTTCTTTCACAGACTGCATCTCCATCCTGTCATCCAATCAAAGGGAAGTTTTTTAAGTAGAGGGACAAATAAACAAATGCAGAAGACTAAATGCATAAAAAGTTGAAAAGAACAAATCGACAAGTGCAAGAAGAACGGACCCAACGCCACGGAGAACTCGTAGTAGCGTTTCAGCTGCAAGACGATTGGCACAACGGCTTGCCACGCGCTCTCCTGGCATTCCTCCGACTGAGGGTTTGTTATTGCCTGCAACCGGAAGATTTCACACAGAGACGATTAGCAATTAACCTGCATTAAAAAATCAGTCAAACACAGACTACTAAAAATTTAGCCTTGTACGGGACTGACGGTCGACTCTTCGCACCTGACATTCGTGCCAACGTCAAAGTCACGTGACACAAAAACTAGGCCGAATATCAGAAATTCGGCCCGATCAAATTTAGATATTTTGCCCTAGTTTAAGAATCCGTGGTCAGTTGCCAGCTCCCATTGTAAATGGCAGAGGAGATAGCTTCTGAAAACGGCTAGATTTCCAACTCTGAAGGGCTCGTGACCTTCACCTTGACCTTCACCTTGACCTTGGATCAGGTCATACTGCATACCGTCGTGCGTCACTCATCGACCTCTACCTGAGTGCCGAATTTCATTAAAATCGAAGGAACTTTTCGTGGACGGACGGACGGACGTACGCACGTACGTACGTACGGACGAATGGACATTTTAGACTGGCTTTATTAGGTAGACTCTGTCAAAGAGTCGACCTAATAAACAACAAAAAATTACGCAGCACTTGGAAGACAGCACATCTCTGCATCACCACATCAGCAGTATCATTACCATCGATTAGCAGGTACACTGGCCTACATTTTCCCTGTACTTCACTGTAACTGGTTTTCCTCAATTTCATTTTCATTTTCCCCATCAATCAACTACTGGACTATCTATAAACGTGACAAAATATCCAGAATATTTTCTTCATTACCTTCAAAATTTAACTAACTCTTCTCCTGTTCATAATCCGCCTGTTTACCAAATTTCATGAAAATCCACAAACAACTTTTATATTTATCTTATAAGCAAACCGACAAACAAATGGCAGTGGAAACAGTACCCCTGCCAAAACTGGCAAAAGTTCAAAACGAAGACTCAAGAGTTCAACCTAACATTAAGACTAAAAGAAATTCCTACATCTGAACGAAAAGTTACACATCAATGGTGCGGTAACGGGACTAACGACACAGACAACACTACTGAGGCAAACGCTTGCGAATTCTCTATAATCTGAATGCACTAGGTACTGTTTTACTGGCTGCAAAACGGTTGTGTGTGTAATCCAGAAATTCCTCGCACAAAACTCTCAAGGCCTAACCATCTGCAAGATTTCAACAAAATAATTAAAACAAGCAAACAAATACCTTCCTTTGCGAACATAAAACATGCATGCACATGCAGGGTAGACAAGATAAGTGCATGCTCTGCTGTATCAAGAGGGAGCCAATAGGGTTCATTGTTAATGTTAAAAAGATGCTCAGCTGTTAGTCAGGTATAGCATGCAATATCACTTATATCAGATATCTGCTAGGGGATGCTCCATCCATCATTGGATGAACTTACTTATTTAGCGCCTCTGAAGCCTCAGCGTTATGGCGCTATATAAATACGTGTATGATTATGATTATGATAATCAATGGAGTTAACCAGAAACTGAGCTGTCACAAACATCAACCCGTGAGCATGCACTGCCAGAAAATCCTGCATCCGTCCATGTTATCTGTTACCGTTTCCACATGCTGGTAAATAAATATCCGTGCTAATTATCAATTCACTAAGACAGGAGCAAATCATTGTCTGAATGCTTTGTTCGCAACTAGCCAAATCATGCACTGTATGCAGCATTAACGGTATACCACGTCACATTCTAATAAATTTTTAGTCGTTTAATATCAATCACAGTCGTCGAGATACTGGCTGACGATAGCTCACTTGCTAGTCACATGACCTGATGACGTAACGTCGCTAGGTAATGCAAAAGACATATATCAATTCTGTGTAAACCTAGTTATTTATCAGTCGACAGCGAGCTGGAGCAAGCCAGACACGAGCACTTATGTTAATGGTGCTCACTGCTCTGTTGTGCAATTATGGTATCGTAAATTCTCGCCTTGTTAATTCTCACCATAATTGTCGACAATGCTCCATGTCAGCATCAAAAACGCACTTTTGCAGTAAAAAAAGACTAACTGCACTGCCAACTCCTGTGATCTGATCGCAAAAAACGATTTACCACACGACAGGACATAGAGTTAAACAGCAAGCAAATTGTGTGTCAACCTCAAGAGCACTTTCTGTAACAATGGCTACCCACATAGTTTTATACAAGCATTGTTGAGACAACCCAACTATTGTGAAATAAGTGCAATGCTCTGTACCAAAATGTGTCGTGTACTGGTTATGCTCAAGTGTCAAGTGAGAAGGGGCAATTTTATGGGGTTGTCCAGCCCATTGAAAAGCACTGAGATTCACTGCTGTCAGTAATGCTGGCATATCATGCAAAAGGGATCCTTCCATTGCCAATAACAGCATGCACTGAAAGGGATCATCCAATCCTCAACAACAGCACGACATGCGATGCGGCCTTTCATCAAAATTCTTCTACTAATTGTTATACTTTGAACGGGAAATATAGCAAAAGTGAAGCTCAAAGAGTGAACTGACATCGCGGATCTGTAGCGTGGCGCCTCGGTAGACACCGAGTTCCAGCAGGATTTCGTCGGTGCGTTGCAGAACGTCTTCCACCTGCGTCCAGACAGGTAGCTCCAGAGCCGTGGGACTCGCATCTGTCAAATGCACACCCGTGCTCATCAGTGAATGAGAAACGTTGGCTTTTGTGGCACATAAACCAGACTGAACCCACACTGTTACCACTCTTTACTGTAAAATTCCTGACATTTCACAACACCCCTACCCATGTTGTGTTGCCCATATCATGCATTATTGTCATTGCTACCTACCCATATATCAGAAATGTCAGTGCATATTCTACAAAAAATTAGCCCCCGTACGGGACTGACAGTCAACTCTTCGCAACTGATGTTTCTGCCAAGTTCAAAGTCATGTGACACAAAAACTAGGATAAATATAAAAAATCTGGCCCGATCAAATTTAGACGTTTGTGCCCTAGTTTAAGAATAAGTGGTAAGTTGCCAGCTCCCATTGTAAATGGTGGAGGAGATAGCGTTTGAAAATGGAAGGATTTCCAACTTTAAAGGGCTCGTGACGTTGACCTTGGATCGGGTCATTACTGCATACCGACGTGCATCACTCATCGACCTCTACCTACAAGCCAGATTTCGTTGAAATCGAAAATGTTTGTGGACAGATGGACGTAAACACGGACGGATGGACAGACAGACATTTAAGACCCACTTTATTAGTAAGAGTCGACCTAAAAATGATTTAGAGTCAGTCGACACTAATCCCATAAGAGTCTACTAAACAGTCTACTCCAAATGTCTAGTTAACAATAAACAGTTTATCCTGACAGCTGACAAATTCTCTGAAATTTCCAGGTTTTCCAGACTACTGGTTACCCTGCCCCCAGCAGCAGATGCACCCTCTTTTTAGAAGCACATTTAGTGATAAAATGGTGTAAACGGGGATGTTTGGGGAATATAAAATCTCATCGGATTTCCCCTGAAATTAAGGGTAAAATTGTGCACACTGAATATATTTGACATTTTCTCAAATACGCAGGACACTTTCAGCTATTGGGGAAAGGGTAATTACATGGGGGCAGGCCACCAGTCTGCATCCAACCCGTGCCCCTTCTTCATTATGAAATCTACTGAATTTTTTCCATGATATTACGAGAGTATTCTAATTAAATATTACTACCTTCATATTTTAGTTATCCAGCCTTCTTTCATGGAGTTACTGGCATTACTGCAGGTATGATATAGTTCCTCAAAACAGAACTTTAGGGGATAATTAGACCACAATTTTTACAGACGGGATGTCTTTCCTGTAGCTTAACAACAGCTTCAAAGCACTGGATAGAATTTAATTTGTTTTTTAATCAAAAAATTAAAGCAAAAAGTTACACATGCAGAAAAGGGGTGATGGTGACCTCTTCTAAAATAGTTAATATTTAAATTCGACTGAAAGTGACTCATGATTTATATGAATTTTTCACAGTTCTCAGTAATTTTCCGGAACTTTTCAAGGGACTCAAGGGGGTTATGCCACCACCACCCCTCCCCTTAAATCTGCCAATGATCGTCGGCCAACAGATTCACGCAGCGTAAACTTACTCTCGAAGTCGACGAATATATCCACGCGGTTGGGCGAGTCATTTTCTCGGTTGTACAGCACGCGTAGAAGGTTTCCCATGCAGGCGGTCGATCGGCAGCGGAAGCGCACCTGTCTATCAGTCACGACTCATCGGACACCCGAACGTTCACACGGTCCAAGCTGGATCTAGCCAACCAGTCGGAAGCTCCACTTGGCCCTAGAACACGCAGATTCATCACAGGTGCAGCTCGGCGCAGCCTGGTCGCGGAAAGTGAATAATCCAACAGCAACGCACTGATGGGTCAACGCAGCACGGGCCTCTGCGGCCAGATGATGAGGATGCGGTAACTGGAT
>Ga0209363_1000963_pt1 | contig 12778 bp, 10 predicted proteins | sample WorMetexBAHAMAS3_FD_187385 | JGI IMG/M metagenome (GOLD analysis project Ga0209363, IMG submission 187385) | Marine gutless worms symbiont microbial communities from Max Planck institute for Marine Microbiology, Germany - Inanidrilus exumae... | ecosystem: Host-associated > Annelida > Digestive... | reverse complement strand
GTAATTTACTTATTTTCCTAAAAAAGGAAATGCCGATGACGGCAAACTAAACTGACCCTAACCGTAACGCTAACCCTAACCGAGACAGTAACAGTAATATTTTTACGCGCATTTCGTTGACACCCATAAAAGGTTGTATCGCATTAATGAAAGGAATTTAAAATGAAAATGATGGAAAGAAAAGCTTACACGGCATTCGGCGAAACGGGATTCGGCGAAATGGGATTCGGCAAAATTGGATTCGGCGAAACGGGAAGACACCGTCCTCAACATACGATGTCACCCTCGACTGTCGTACTCGGCCTCAAAAGTCACAGAAAAGTCCAACATTGATATGGAATAATATGCACTAAAAGAATTCAAGTTCTTTTCTTACTCTTGCATATTGTTTAATGCTTTTGTTATTGGTAATTTGTGGTAGACTATCCAAGTACAATGAATTTTTGCATGCGTGGCTGATGTTGATTGTTTTGCAGTGTTCGAGATACTGAAGTTCGGAATCTTTGTGAGGAATATTTTGAGTGGCGTCTAAACGAATATCCGGAGTTCAGCACATTCTGTGGACAACATGATTGTGATGATCGACTTAACATTCATTCGTCGGAAGCTTTTTCACAACGATTGGTACCTTGTTATCTGAACCTCTGCCTTTGTTCTTCCTCACCTATTTCCTTTTTAATTTTTAACTTTCAGCTGTGGAACATTGTGGTCCATTTCCAGTGGAAATAGGCAAACTTTAATGGAAACGAAAAACTGTTTTGCAGCAGTTGCTCAGGCAGCAGTTTTTGTAGCTGTAGTTTTAACAGAGACAACAAAAAGAAAACGTATAAAAACAAAAAAGGTATGAGCAGAAGTCAACCTTAACACATCTAAACAAGCACACAGCATATGCTGGGATGGCTGATGGTAGCCTGGCAAGTATACACCCTTCCTGCAACTGCCCCTAATTTTGACATGACTGGTGCATCAGTATAATACAGTGTTCAAGTGGCCAAGGGTACTGTCACATCAAAAATCAGCTCATTGATGCATTTGTTAGGCCAGGGTACACTGTAGGCAAAATACCCCTCCCCAAAATTTTCTTCAACTTTGGGCAGCTGTGGTGTCTAGGTGTGCAGTTGGTTAAGGTAACACCCATACCAAAAGTCAGCTTTATCTGTTCAGCCATTTGGCCACAATCCACTGGTGTTACAGATGGCTGCACTGACACACAGAAACATGATGGTAGCGTAGGCCTGATCTATGGTTGACCAATAAGGACATCAATTATTTGTAGAGAAAATGCATCTACAAATTGGATGGTTCTGAAATAGAATTAAAATTGCCTGTACTTTATGGCTTGTAATGTGCTTGCTTTGCCTAACAAAAACCAATTGCTGTTGTTGGAATCCAATGAATTAAAATGATTAATATTTTGAATGAAAGAAGTACAAAATGATGTAAACCATGTTTTGTGAACACAGGCAGTGCGATAAATATAAGTAAATTAGCAGTATACCGTATGAAACTGGGTGGTAAAAACTGCTTTTGTTTGGCCTGCGGTGCGATTTCCCCTCTATGGATCTGCCACTGTAAATTTCTGAGGGAAGGGGTGTTGCTTCCTTTATGTCGCCTGTCCATTGCGAGTACTCTAGAAATTGAAGAATTCACAAATTTGTCTGTCATTTGTCTGTCATTTGCATGTATATCAGTAGCAGTATTTCCGAGGACTGGCATTGTGATGTCTGAGACTTTAAGTCACATGGCTTATACCTCTATGCGTTTCTTTAGAATCAGATTATTTTGTTCCTTATATGTGAGTAGTATAGATGCGTTAATTCTAGTGCTGTAACGATTTTTAAGACTGAGATTTAAATCCAGAGTTTTTTCTAGAATCGGAATTGAAATAGTGATTTTGCATAACCAAGCATACGATGATAATGATGCCCTGCTGCTAGCTGATAGCCAACATACTGATAGGGTATTTTGATATACGGCTGGGAGATGATTTATTCACAGTCGCCTATGCTGACATCGCACCATCCATCGATACTGAGTCATAGTACACCCTCTGGCCTCCACCAAGGCCATCATTGCCCGCCAGCAGCGGCAATGTGGGCATCAACACCAGTGTCACTCGGCGGTGACCAGTGACATTTCTGTCGGCCATACAGCATATGCAAGGCAGCATAGGCATTAGTCAAAGTGGGCCATGCTAGTCTTTGGGCGAGGTGGGCGACGGTCGTAAGGTAACTACTGCCCATTCAGGCGTTCGCCTCAAATGCATGTGTAACGCAATGCCGTGGCCCATGAGAGATTACGTAAACAATGTGATTAGGAGCAGTCTCAGCAGTCACTTGCTTCCAAATCACCGCTAACAATCTTTGCGCACCACGCCTGAAGACTTCAGCATGGCCAGTCAAAGCAGTCTGTTTACTACGATCGAGGTCGAAATGGAATTGGCGATTTTGTCCCAAAAATTGATCATAATCGATCGATCATTAAAAAACAGAATCGTCACAGCACTAGTTAATTCGAGAAATTTCTTGTTACTTCAGTGACCTAAAACTACTTATTACTTAAGGGGACAGGCATTTCATGTGTTTAATGTCCACGAGAGTCCTAAAGTTTTTGTTGGAAACCTTTCCATGAATTCGTTTGTACAACTGAGCCTAAAGTTTGTGATGACTGTGAAAAGTTGGCCAGTTACACAAACACTGAGATTACTAGTCCACTATTTTAAATTTTGCTGTAGGTTTTTGTAGGTAATATTTTTTTCGAAAAATGAAACAAGTTTTTTTTAAGGCCAGTTGCAATAAGTGTGGTTTATTCATCAGTTAAGAGTGTCTTCTGCACATAGAATAACTGCAATAGTAATTTATAAAAGAGTTGTTTGCCACTGTCAATGCAGGCTGTTGTTGAGAAGTACTTGACTAGAGCTACAGAACTGGAAGCTCAAGGTGGATTGTCTGAAGCTGATGTATTGAATCTAGCACTGCTGAAAGATAACCTCCTGACATTTAGGAATGGAATTAGCAGCAGTGATCACGGCCCAAAAGGGTTAGTTTATGTCACTTATTTCTGTTGCTGCACTGTACAACAGATGCTAGTTTGCATGTATCATAGTTGAATGTCTGCAGTATTGTAATCTTTCTCGTTGGGGGGAGGGAGGAGCTGGCTGCGCTTTGGTGTTATGTACTCGCGGATAGCTTGCTGCTGCAACTGACTCGCTACTCCCCACCTTCCCCCTCTCCCCATGTGGTCTTAAGCGCTGTGCGGGGGCAGTGACAACTGATACTCAGACAGTCCTACGTGGCTGTGCAGACTGATGTAAATTATCCATAGCTTAGCAATTAGCTGCTTGATTGTGATCAGTCTTGTTTTCGATCGAATGTGATCGCACAGTGTTGTCAACGATCTGATCGCGATCAGAAGCTGATTGAGGCAAGCCCTATAATACTGCATATTTATGCAGTAATATTTTGCTATTTAGACACTTTATTCAAGATACTCATAGATGATGGTTGTGTTAGCAGACAGTTGTGTTTTGCTGTAGCTACTATTTTGTAGTCAACTACAATGAAGGAATACACAGTGATTTTGAACAGCTGATATCATGGATGCAGTTCAACACTGACAGCGACTTTCAGAAATACTTAGGCCGCCTGAAAGCCTTGCCTAACCGGGTTATTCTTTTCTTCTGACCTTCTTGACTCTTTAAGCTTTATTACAAACTAAATTGGTTGATATTTATTTGTTAAACCACGCAAGACTATAACACATTAGATGTTTACACAGTGTAGACATTCTGCCACCCACGTTTGCCCAGTAATTCTGCCCCAAGTGATGACCCGCCTCTGCCACATTGACCCACGACTAACCTGCCCGTGCTAACGGGCCCTACCACTGCCCTTTGCCCAAAGTCAATCTCGCCACACTTTGAATTCTGGAAAATCTTGTTTAGCAGTTATGCAGTTTAACCCAGTTACTACTTGTCCTACACAATGCATAGCATGCACCACTGCAAGGTGACTGGCATGACCACATGTTCACAGCTTGCCTTATCCCCAAGAGTTGCCCATAACTTTTGCCCCCAACATCATGGGTCCCATAAGCGAGTTTTAAACCCATAACTTTTGTACCCACCTCCGTGGGACCTGAAGGACCCATTGGATCTTGGTCTCCTCCGACATGTGTGAGCCTCTGGTGTGTGTTACTGCACTGATATTTGAGTATTAAATTCTGTTTCTATATGTCACTTGTAACTTTAACTTTATGTGTATCGTACTCAACTTTTATGCAATTGTGCGTACTGTATATTACTATATAAAGTCTAAATTATCTGTCTGCCTTTTTGCTATTTATTGTTCTGTTTTGTTTTCTGTTATCATGTCAATTGCTGCAGATTTTGACCGATATGAGAATGCTTCAAGAAGGAGTTTCGGTTGGCTGTACTCAATCTGTATATAGTATGGTATGTTTACAATATTATAACTTACCTCTGTGGGGTGAGCCCATCGGAATTATGACAGTTTTCGTTTAATGTGCCAAAAATAAAGTTATTAAAATAAAGTTATGGCACTGCACTGGTGAATAAAGTTTGCTGATATGTTTTGCCATTTCGCCAAAGTGCATGAGTGTAACAGATGAATAGACAGATGGAATTATGATAACGTATACTGCACTTTTGTATAGCACATTGTGCTGTAAAAATCACATAGTGTTGACAAATGCCAGTATACCGTATGATGTACGGTTTTTGTTTAAATGCAGTATTAGCATTAAATTGGACGGCATTGATCGTCAGATGGTCCAGAGGCTGAATGACGCTTTTAGCCTGAACTGTTGGTGTTTTGTTGATATTTAGGATTTGGTGCCTGAACATTTGGACAACATAGTCGATTCATTACCGGAAAATACTGTGTTTTTTGTTCCTTTTAAAGATCCACCATCATCAGTCGATGTTGTTGTTATGTAAGTTTCTGCTGTATTTTTTATAGTAAGAAATAGGGCTTTTTTGTCGTTTTTGCCCCTTAGTGGTAGTGTATTGCATTATTACTGTCCACTAGGTTGTGGTTAAAACAGACTGTTAGGTCACGTATTGTGTGTATTGTTGTTGGTAATTTATTGAATTATATCATGGTGTTTTGTTAATGAACTCTGTAAATCTCTGTCAATGTGGGTCGACAATATGGTTGTATTTGTTATACCATGTGTAATGCCCGTATGGGCTTCCGAGCTGTAATGTGCCCTGATTCGTTTGTCGATTTCAGCGCTATATAAATTGTTCGCTTACTTAACTTCCTTCTTACTTTCTTCCTTACTGATTTACTTCCTTATTTATCTTCTGCTTCGAGAATAGGCTTATTCTGTTTCCAGGCCGGAGGAAACCTGGCTGTATTTTTTGTGTTTATTTTATGTTGTTATATATTCTGGTATGGATACGTGTTTGCTTTTGTTGTGTTAGATTTAGTTTTTCAGTATATAGCCAAGAGATAGGCTGAGAGGAATGTCTCCAAAATGACCTATTTTGTGTCAGGTGGTATGTAAAACCTTAACTCAATCAATCGACTTTGTGTGATATTTTCGCAACTTTACTACTTAATCTATGCTATAAATTTGCCAGACACTTTAGTGATGGGTGGAGCATACAACAGAGGCAAAGCCTTCCCAGTTGGTCTGCAGGGTCGTGAGACTTGTTGCAGTGGGTGGTTTTAGCAGCTCCATAAGCTGTTTGTGCTCCAGACAGTGGTTGCAGCATAATGTGCCCAGTTCGTTAATGCCGATCCACTGTAAGCATGTATCTAAACCGAGAACTCCAGAAGGTGGGTGTTCTGTGTCCTTTTCCTGTGGAGTCCATCGATCAAGCAAGAATGAAGTGGTTCCGTTGTTGGTGTCAGTATTTTGATTTCCATTTAGTGCCTTTCCACTGTTCATTGGATAATAAGATGGGCATCCAGACTGTATAAACCTGCGCCAGTTATTCTCAAACATTCCGTGTTCACAGTTGATGCCCGGCTTACTTTAATCACTTTACATTTCTGTCGTTGCTATTGCTGGTCGAGCTCATTTGTAATCACTTTGACCGTTTTGATCTTTTCATACCTCGCATGCAGACTGTGCATTTCAGACTGCATTGTTTTTGAGCAGCTACACCGAACGTATTGAACTTGCTACCGATGACTGTCAGAAGCACGAACACTAAGCTACATCTTAAGACTTGGCTCTTTGAGCCTGCTTACATATAGGAAGTGCCTCTGAGAATTAAGTTTAAACTTTTAAGGGGCACTGTATAAATGTATGATTTGATCTGATTTGATTCGTGGAACCTGATCCAGCCTGGAATAACTCCTTCAAAGAAGACTGCTGAATTAGAAGTTGAAAGTGGTGGTGGAATTGCTAATGTTGCTGTTTGCAGGAGCGTGATGAAGCAGGAGGCTCTTAGTATTATTGCTGATGACATTTTGCCGGCACTTAATAAGCTCTCTACATATGTACGACAGGTAGGAATAGTGGATTGATTTGAAGGGTGCCATACTTGTTACAGGAATGCTGGTGGGGTGCTCATTTCTTTCCATAAGCCATTGAGTCTGTAGGTGGATATACTGTGGAGTCTTTTGATGCATGGCAGTGCAACGCCAGATTACAGTTAACTTCCCAGCCACATAGCACTTGCACTGCTCCATGGCCACAACTCATTTCCTCCCCCACTGAGGGTAGGAGGCTGAGTTGGCCTAAGTGGCTGATTACATGCCAAGATGATATACCTTCAAATAGTCATCATTCTCGGTACTAACTGGGCTCGTCAGAGAGTGACTTCATTTTTGTGACAAACAACATCACCAGTTAAGCGTTGCGCCAGGCCTAGTGGCCTGGTGCAACGCTTAACTGGTGATGTTGATAGCTCATTAATTAGTTTTTAATGCATGTAGATGATAGAAATGGATGTATTGAAATAATGTAATGTAATTAAAACCGATGCCTAAAATGCAATAACACTGTATAAATTAATAGTTAGTAGGTAGGATATTTATTTTGTTACACTGGTTAGATGCATATCACTTTTGATTTCAGATGCCATTAAAACTGTAAGACACCGTGTTATTGGGATTGATGATGCATTGAGTGACTTTATGTTTCTGTTAGTGGATTAGAATGTGTTGTCACTAGGTAAGTAAACTAAGGGTTGACTGAGTTGATTGATTGGTGTCTAAGGAGTACATGACATCCTGTCGGCCACGTGAAGGCATTGACAGCATCCCAGGAGGAGCAGAGTTCTATCAGCAGTGCCTTAAATGGCACACCTCGCTGGACATTACACCAGATGAAGTTCATGCAATCGGCCTTGCTGAAGTGGCCAGGATTCGGAAAGAAATGGAAAGAGTTGAGTATGTTCATATTGTGTTGCATTGCAGTTAGTAGTTAGTACTAAGCAACTTAATTGATCCATGTAAATACACACGAACTTGCAGTCTGAATTAAAGCGTGTTATCACTGATCGTTTACTGCACTGCCCTGGCTCTCCAGTGTTAGTACACACACAAAACGGCCGGTATACAGGTCAGCCTGCATTAGCTGGCACCACTAATCAAAAACTTGAGGATTCTGTTGGAGCAAAGTTTCACTGCCGATATGCTCTTGCTGACGGCAAATAGCACATTGTAACTAGTGCTAGTGACCATATTTTTCCATTTGTTGCTAATGATATATGACATACATCTTCGTAATACCCTATGACATTAGCAAAAAATGGAAAATATGGTCCCGAGCACTAGATACAATGTGCTATTTGTTTCACACTGGTTATGTATTTACTGATTCACTGTGCCAGTTTTAACTCGTACATTGATTGATTGATTGATTGATATTTAATAAAAACAAGTATCAAACGTACATGTAGAGTTCAAATGTAACAATGGTACTAAAATATAAAAACATAAAACTATACAAAACACAAATAGAAATTACATATAGTGAAAGAGGCAACGGGGTACAAATGACTTTTTATAGAGTTCTGAATCACACCTAGGGAGTTCATATGTGTGCCCTTTGGGTCTGAGGAAGTGTGTACAAGATTTAACAGGGGGTAATAGAGAATGAGCGCAATGATGGGTTTTTTCATCTTACAAAACAAGTCTATGTCGGCATCTTCTGCAATTGCCTCAATCGTATATAGTATACTGCAAAAACCGTACTTAATCTCCTGATTGTGTCTTATGATATTTCTCTGTCTGTATGGTGCAGTTACGTTGGATCAGTCAAATCTGCTGACTCGAATCACTAGCATTAATGTCACACAAGCAGTTCAGCCAAGCACTTGATATTAACTGTTTCACAGTTCTATAAATTTTTTAAACTGAACTTATTCTGTGTTAGAACACTCAAAAATAACTTTGCAGTAGTGTGCTTTTAACTATTGCTTCCTTTAATTTGCCTGTAGGTTATTGAGAAAACTGGTTTTACTGGAGGCATCAGAGAATTTATAGAGAAGTTGCGTTCAGATGATAAATTCTATTTCACATGTGAGGTACCGTCATTTACAGCATTTATATGTTAGTTGCATGTCACTCTTTCTGCTTATAATTCTGCTTTTGTGTTTATTTTTATCCATTTGTTCTGTTGTTCTTGAACTAACTGCTTGCTAGCTGCTTAAAGCAGTTACTTACTTTCGTTTGTTTTTATCAGTTTGCATAATTTTTGAGTGTTATGAGTGTGAAACATATGTTTTTCCGATTATGATCATTCATTTTGTGTTCAAGATGTCCTTGTTCTTCAATTTAGTTAACTGTATGGTTTGCATAGGATGAATGTTTGGAAAATTATCGTTTTGTGTGTTATGACGTTATTCGGCCAGCATTGTCACGTCTGTTTCCAAAAATTCCACAATCCCGGTTGATGTAAGTAGTCTCAGCATAGTCTTAATGTAGGCTGCTGTGATGGTATGTATGACATTGGAAATGCAGTCACTTGAAGGCATCTTTTGTTGCTTGTTGGTAAATTAACAAAGGTCTGTATATAAGGGTTACTGATTCAACGCGGTTATATCCAGTGCTGTGACAATTCTGTTTTTTAGTGAATGATCGATTTTAGTCGATTTGGGGGGGGGGAAATCTCTGATGTGATTTCGATCCGGATTTTCCTACCGGCAACAGAATGCTTTGACTATGCCCAACTTTCTATCCGTCTGTTCAAATATCCAGGGTCGTTCATTGCATGCACCGTGGTTGCTGCTACTGCCGTATGCAGGTCGTGCAGTCCAGTGAGTGAGACATGCGTGGTCACTACCGAGCAATTGGAGAGACACCAACGTTGTTGCCCAGGTGGGCCATGCGTTGATGACCACGTTGCCGCCAATAGCGGCGATGACGGCCTCGGTGGAGGATAAATTATAGCTCTCTCTCCTTAAACGTTATTTCAGTGCAACTGCATCTAATTTTGTAATCTCTGGAGTTAATATATACAGACCAGAGTATGAAGTTTTACAGTTATTAGTTTCAACAGTGCGAAGTCAGCAGCGGCCGTCAGTGACTCATCTCCTGGTCCGTGGACGATTCGTACCCCGCTTTTGATGTGTCTTGTCGACACATCAAACATTTGATTAATTGATTAAAATTTTTAAATTGTTATCATTCCTAAATAATAGTAACAGTTGCAATGATAAAACGTTCTTTTTGCTATGGGGGTCTGGAGATAGGTGCTGGAAAGCGATTGACTGTAAAAAATACAGATTACAAACTTGTTGATGTAATGGTTCACTGTATAGAATTGCAGCAGTCAGAACCTTTATCTGTATATTTTGCAGGATAAATCCGGCTCCAGCAAGCAAGTCATCTAATTCTACAGGATATTACTACGCAGGAACATTGGATGGCTCACGACCTGGTGTTTTCTGTGTCAACATGCACAACCTGAGAAATAGGTATGAGGTTCTGGCCACTAATATTTACAGTTTTTACCGGTTACTTTAATGGCCCAGGTAAATCAATCAGTCCAGTGTGTCCGCACAGTAACTTTTGAACTTGACGACCTTTGACCTGTACATTTGGTGTGCTTTTTCACTTTAACACTGTCCAGGTCATGTTCAGAGATCTAGGTTATATATCAAAGTCCACAGTTGCATGAGGAAAATGTGGAGAAAGTGGTTGGTGTGACCTTGCATGAGGCATTTCTAGTTAGGTTTGTTTGCAGTATTTTTGCATTGCCTCCCAAAACGAGCTTTCAGATTGTCATCGCTACACGACACTGACAAACAGAGAGCCGATTTCAGTTTTTTGCACAGCTGGCAAATTCTGTATTTGTGTTTGTACAGTCCAAAGTATGGTGTTAGAGCGTTGTCATTGCACGAAGGTGAGCCTGGACATCATTTTCAGGTAGTGAACTACTTCGTTATCGTTATCAGTTTATTTGCTCAACAAAGATTATACAAGGTCAGGGTCTGGCAAAAACGGCAATCCTCTTGTGACTTATATTAATATTTTAGCTGTTTCTTAGAATTTTACCCGGAAAATTTACTTGTTTTTGTATACATGTCTACACGGGTGTGCGAGTTTCGTCCAGCTGTACTGATGTTTGACAATAATTATAAGATTTCAGATGTGACAACCTCATGATTTTAAAGCTGGTTGGGCAGCAGAACAACTGAATAGCATCGTTAGAGAGTAAATCTCTCAAACTAAATTGATTGACAGCCAACTGATGTTGAGTTCAGTCGGATTCTGATGAATGCTGCGATGACAGTCGCTCTCTGGTTCTTATGAGAATATGCTAAAGTTATCCATCTTCCTCTGAAATCATGTTTATGATATATAGGATAAGCAGCTTGTCTCCCACATAAATCTTTCATTATAATGCCACATAGCATTTTAACCACATTAAAGTCAAGAGGTTGTTGTCTTTGGAGTTGCATAACTTTGACAAATCTTGAAACTGGGAAGTGAAAGTCCGCAGTTACAGCTTAATATGACTTCATCTAAAACTGAGGGATAACTGAAGTGTAGCAGAAGTCTCAATGGCATTGCTGTTAGCCATACCTTGTACATCACAACGCTAGTTTGTGTGTATTATTTTTGTTGTTTTCTTGTGTTAATCTAAACAGAAGCAATAGAAGTTTATGAAGTTTAATTTTTATGTGTGTATTGATTTTAACTTACAAGTGCATGTAAGAGTAACACAGTTTGTCAGTTGAGATGGTGTTAGTTAAACAGTATCAGTGTTTGTTATTATCCAACACCTTTTAAAAACCAGTTTATGGTCTTTTTGAACATTTGTTATATTAGATATATGAATATGAAATTAGAGGTCACTCATTATCGACAGTAATAAACATGTTTTCTCTATAACGTGCCTTTTTGAAATAAAGTTGTTCACGAATATGATTATGCTGGCTAATGCTGGTGACAGAGTTAATTAGCTGAGTGCATTACAACTGTTTATTTCATTCATTGGGTTGACAATCAAATATCAATTAGTTACTATTAAACACCAAAACGCTTACTTCTTTTATCGACGTTTCGATCTCTGATCTGATGTCTTTATCAGGACTGACTTGCGGTTTCACACGTCAGAAGTAACTTGTCCCATACATGGCTCAGTTGGTAGCTTCCGTCGTCAACTCATGTGCCTGCTCTTCCTGATCCATATTGCCTCTTTTATGACAAGGGCAGCAACTATATGCCACAAATCTGCAACCATGGATCACGTATGCAATGAAAATTATGTAATAGACTGGGAGAATGTCAAGGCGATTGATCGAGAGTCGGACAAGACTGGCAGACTCAGAAGAGAGGCAGTATGGATCAGGAAGAGCAGGCACATGAATCGAGATGACAGAAGCTACCAACTGAGTCATGTATGGTACAAGTTACTTACTGACGTCAGATGCTAGAAGTCAGTCCTGATGAAGATCTCAGATCAGAGATCGAAACGTTGATAAAACAAGTGTGCTTTTTGGTTGTTTAAAAGGAACTAATTGATAATGTTTGTTTTGTTTAGGGAATGTATGCCATTGAAAATAAAGATGTACCACGATTCAGGCGCTTTATGGAAGACATGTATTACAGTCAAGCTCCTAGCAAGTTTCCAATATACACTGCTTACTGTGAGGTGGTCATGTTGATTGGAATGCATTTTAATAATTAGACTACTACATGTTTATTTTGTGTCAGTTGTCAAAAGAAATTGCTGTAAACTGTGGCATTGTTGTGGTTTACAATTGCACATATGTATAGTTCAGCAACCTGCAGTCTCATTTTGTTAACAACAAAATTGTTGTGTTAATTTAATTTCTTTTGTTGATATGTTAAGTTAATTCTGTTATTTGTATGTGTACTCATAATAACTAAGGTGGCGCAATGGGTAGAGCGTTGGACTTGCAATCAACAGGTCATGGGTTCAAATCCTACTCGGTACAAAAGCTGTGTAACAGCCTTGGTCAAGGTGTTCACACCTATGTGCCTCTGTCACCAAGCAGTATAACTTGGTTCCAGCTAAGGGGCAGTGATGCTCTGCAGGTGGTAGGGTTGTAAATCGATTATCAGTTAACCGATAATCGATCGATTGAAACAATTATCAATTATAAAATGCCGTAATCGGTGATCGAAATCTATTCAGTGTACCGCCCGGCGCGCAAAGTGACACTAATTGCCCGGTTTCCCGGCTTACTATCTTAACTCCCGCTAGCATCTGCGTGCCGGCAAAGCCACTGTGTGAAGATAATTGGCTTCTCTGTCGCCGTCCTTTGGTGGTCTCCTGCTGTGAGTAAACAGACGTCGCCGCCCCAAGTCAACTGACATTATTCATG
>Ga0209363_1000962_pt1 | contig 12785 bp, 11 predicted proteins | sample WorMetexBAHAMAS3_FD_187385 | JGI IMG/M metagenome (GOLD analysis project Ga0209363, IMG submission 187385) | Marine gutless worms symbiont microbial communities from Max Planck institute for Marine Microbiology, Germany - Inanidrilus exumae... | ecosystem: Host-associated > Annelida > Digestive... | reverse complement strand
ATTGTAAGCTGTACAATTTGAGTTGGGCGTTCTCTCTCGACAACACCATTTGCACGAGTCTTCCACTACAAACACAACTTCAGCCTTCTAATACATCAATCAAAAGCATGCAGCAGCAGCGGCAATGCAGTCGTATCTATCTAGTCCATCTAGTACAAATACTAGACCAAATCCAAGATCACTAGCACTGTGTCCAAGCAAAGTCCAAATCTACAGATTTTAATCCTGAGTCTAGTGCAAAATCAGTGTTCACTGCACATATTAATGAAATAGGTGCGTTAGTGACATATTGGTATGATCAGCTCCCAGCGTTCACCAAACACTGTTTGTTAATTACGGACAACGTTCAAGCAATAGTGTGTTTATAGTTGATAGTGTCAACCAGTGCCAAAAGCAATCGAAATGGATAAGCCGTTTTAGAACTTCTCGGTTATCACACGTGAGTCCAGTTAGACCACGTCTCGGTCCAAAAAATATGGTCTTGAATCTGACTTGAGCAACTATTTATCACTATTCAACAATGTGTGAATGCTTGCTGTCCGACGCCGGTATCATATGCAACTACAGCATTTTAATATACTAGCAACCATTCGTAGACATCAGACTTTGCCTCTAGTGCCTCCATCTGGCGAACTCAATGAAACTTAACGCCGTGTTTGACTCTGCTCCATTGCATTAAAACATGACGTCACACATCAAACCGGAAGTACATAACGCATTGGTGTCATAGGACCACAGAGCCACAGCCACTGGTGTCATGTACAGAAAATTTCCAGAAGTTAGGACATGTGCTTTTGAGACATGCAAGCAGACAGACAGACAGACAGACATGCAGATTGCAATACTTCATACCCCCCTATCAGGGGTGAAGCAATAAATGAAATGCAACAGTGTGCAGATATGTTAGACGCCAATGCCATGTTTATGTGAACTCTAGCTCCATCTGACATGCTGGTAGTGCTGCCAGTTTGACCTGGATATTCCTGCCCAACGGCCACTCAATACTAGCCCAAAAGTAGGCCAGCTATGTCCAATTTTCCTCTGAATTCACTTAAATCGATTAGTTACAAACTATCGGCGGGGGCATCCACCGGCAAAACAATCATTCGCAATACATACAACTGTGTGCGAGCATTAGTTTAGCATTCAATATCATCCGGAAAAATAGCGTCGTTGCTCTTGTAAATCTGGGAAGCAAAATGTGACAGCATGTCAGATAAGGGATGCAAATCATTGCATGCACACAAGAAACCACAATAGCCCAAATGTAGACATTAAATCAAAACGAGTCAAAACCCCCCGCAGCCCACAGCACACTAAACGTTCCCACAGAACCGCATCTCAAACTAGCTCAAATGGGTTGGAAAACTGCAGAACTGGCAACAGTGCAACATCTCAGGCATTATGTACAAGTGAGTGCAATCTACTCATAATGATGTTAAGTGTTTGGCCATTCTGCATATCAAACTAACAACTTTGAGGGTCAATGGCAACGAATGAATTATATGGATCCAATGAAACCTGCATACAATATGATACAGTATATTTACGTGCGCTCGAAAGCTGACAAGATGTCCAGCCTAATCTAGCGCATGGCACATAAACCAAAAAAATAAAGAAAAACTAAAAACAACAACCGAGTAGCTCAGAAGAAGAAATGGTCCGGGCAATAGTCCATGAAGGCTGTCCAGGAGAAAGAAGTGAAACTATGGGAGGTAGGATTTGTGAAACAGGTAGGTTTTAAACTGAGAGTGAAAGAGAGAGGGAGTTATGGATGAGCAGACTGGTGAATCAAAAGAGGAAAAAGTAACGGGTAAAGGAATAAGTGAGTAGAAAATATAGGAACTGGTACCACAATGATACCATAGTGACAGAACGGCCGTGAAACCTGTATCACAGATGCACGAATCCAGGTCGTTGTATTCGCAGACTGAAACGCATTTACCGCCTCGGCAGTGACCTCTGAATAACAGCAATAAACCAGCAGTGGACCATTCATAATGGTCTAAATGAAATTCAGCAGTAATTCCAGTTATCAGTGGTCTAGTGGTAGCTTGCCTGACTGCAGTATAAGACAACCGAAAATCAAATCTCACTGTGAACAATTGTGTTTATCATGACAAGCTCTGCAACACAGAGCAGTGGCACCGACATCCTTACTGCTTCGGTTGACTCAGCCTTCTACCCTCCATGGGACCAATAAATGAGTATCAGCTTTCGAGCTATGTAATAATAATAAATGGTGACAATCGGTGTGGACGTCAGCAGCCAACAGGCCAACTCAGAGAGTCACAGCAGAAGTCCGTTGGTGTGGGCTGAGGGTTGGAAGTTTTCTGGCGTTGAGTCTGCATTCATCAAACTACTGCAATAGCACTGGCCACAATGACAGCATCATAAGCATTACCATTGTTATTACAATAATAATAATAATTAGGCCGCATCGCACGCAGAGCATAGATGTGGCCTACTGTGACAGATTTCACACGTAACATGGTCTGTGTCTTGAGTTGGTCACATTGAAGTACCGTGCAAAAAACGGCTGATCAGATCGAGACGCTGTGCGTGGGGCTGGCTCGTGTGGGCCCAAGGAATCATGTATCAGATGGGGGTCGAGGTGCCACATGGGAAAGGGCAATTTTTGGGGTTGTCCGGCCCACTGAAAAGCACTGTTGCGGTGTATGCAAAAAAAAATAATTCAGTCCTCAGTGATGTCGCAGTAAAGGGATCATTCAATCGTCAATATCAGCATGCAGAAAATAGCGTCATTCAATGCTCAATAATGGCACGACATGCAATGTAGGCTTTCATCACAATTCTCTGACCATTTGTTATTATTGTCACTAATAACAGTTGGCAACATCAAAATCAAATGGGAATACCTCATAGATTGCTTTGCTACAAATGCAACAATGTTGTTTAACAAACTCTTATATGACAAAAATACGCACCTACGTTTAACTAATTCTTTTCTTATCTATCATCAAGAACCCCCAGAATGTATTATTTGTCACAAATTACAGCATTTTGTTGTACAGTACTTTGCCAAATTACTTGTCCCTTCAGGTGAAGGAGAATGCAAAGAATACATACTTCTGAAGGCATTCAGTGCCGTCAGGCAGTGCATCTGGCTGTGGACAGTCGCTGCTCCTGCCACTGAAACGTCAACAACACACTGTACTCATCAATGTACCTGCTTTGTCATTTTGTGACAAGTCCATTTTAACAGCTGCATATAGACAACATCAATAAGACGAAATCAAACTGACAGTGCTGACAGATAGTAACCGTTAAGTTACTGACACAATTAGGCTGTTCTGAAACATGGGCTGTTATACCACGAGTTTCTGACGCCGTTTCTGGTCATACGACCAACCATGATGTGTTCCACTGATTGGTCAAAACGCGGTCATGTGACGTTCATCATAACTGAATGATCTGTACTGGCAGAATGTCACTGTCCAGACACTGGGAAATTCTCTGCCATTTCCCCGACTCCTTGCCGCACTCCGACCCACGTTGGGTTACCCACGTCATGCATACATAATTGTCAGTGCTAACAGACACAGCCAGTCTCTCCAAAGAGAACAAGGCAGGCAAACTGCCAGTAAGGACACCGGCTGACGGACAAGAAGCAGGTGCGTCGGCGGGTAGGCAATAAATGTCAATGTCCACGTTCCATTAATGTGAAGTAAGTAAGTAAAAAATAATTCAACATCATAGTACAACAAAGGTATGCAAGTCAAGCACTACAGATGGGCCAGCACCACACGAACTGGAGAAAGAGGTGTCTTCAGTCGTGACCAGAAGACCGAAAGATGTTCAGTGAAGGTCAAATAAATCTAAATAAGTATTGACTGGTGCTGATCAGCAATGAAAAACAGAGAAGAAACTCTTTGGTCAGATTTTAAGCACATCTAGAAGATGGACTTCGACGCCCCAGCATCAATGCAGATGCCTGCATAGTTCGTGAGATATGGTGTTTACAAGACTTGACCTTGAAGACCTGCTGTGACCTTGACCTTTGACCCCCACAACCTGATCACATCATCAGTACAACCCAGTGACTATTCTCTGCCACTTTTATCGAAATTGTTCAAGCTATTCATGAGATATCGTGGTAACAATATCTGACCAGACGAACAGACAAATGAACAGACGTATGGGACAATGGGACAGCCTAAAAACATAAAGCCTTTGCTGACACTGTCATAAAAAAATATTTCTCAGGTGCAAATAAACAGTCTCGATGCACCATGGCCAACCGAATGTGAAACAGAAACATGAACACTGCCGACCTGCAAGTGGCTTCAGCGAGGCATGCAGACTCCTGGGCATACTCGCAGACATGGCTACTGGATGCAAACTGACAATTCTGGCAGCAGACGTCGTTTATATCACTGCACCACAGACAACAAGATCGCGAGTTATCTACTGAAATCAAAATACAGTGCGGCACCAAACATGGGCCATCAGTGACTGCAAGCCCAAAAGGTATCGAAAGATTTCACAAGGTAGTGAAGCAACATTACTAAGGTTTGGTAGGACTTATACTATAGACTTTCTACTGTAAAGTTGCACCGTGAAAGAATTTAACATAGTTACAGGCAGATGTACAGCGGCACAGTTTTCAAATTAAACCAGCTTAATTGACAGTCGTTTAACTGTTACCGATACGGACGGTGGCGTGACATTTCTGAATGGCCATCAAAGCATTGGAAGGTCATTTCCTGGGCAGCACTCTGGCTGGAGTAACTTATGGTGAAGGTGGCTGATTGGCGCCAGTGGAGACAGACTGCCTACAGCAGTATTTCCCAAGCTCAGTACCAGGCATTAAGAAAAATTGCTTAGCATTGCATAACAGTGCTAAGACCAGATAAATTTAAGTCACAATGGTACTACTCAAACAGATTTCACTGTTTTTTCATGAATACACAGTTATAGACATAAAATATACTAGTCATTAACTGGACTAACTAAAAACATAAACAATGTAGTCTTTAGATTATAATTACATAACGGTAGTTTAATAAATGCTATTTATTAGGCTACATTATGGTACGGGCAACCTGCATTCTTCTCATACATTCTGGCACAGGCATCCCAACCCTAACTGTAATCCCAACCCTAACCCTATTGTAACAGTAAAATGACAAAAACTCACCTCCATTCAACAAAGCACACCACATGTCAGCGTCGTCATTCATTTACACTAACGTAATCCCATAAAGACCACGTAATCACTAAAAAGCAAGCAAAGAATTAAAGTAGAAAATAATGAGCTACCTTGCAGAATATGCACATGCAAAAATGGCCAGTCGTAATAGAGAAACATATCAAACAGAGCCAAGAATTTATGTACTGTTTATGTTTGAACTGGGCGATAAATGTAAAATCATTTTTTAACTGTTAGTGATTAATGAAATAACATTGTGTTCTTGGCTGCAACCTTTTCCGTCCATCCAACCAAAGCGGAGCAAAGAATATATTTTGGGCAGACATCATATGAACTGGAAAAGAGGTGTCTTCAATTGTGACCTTTAAACGTTCAGCGAAGGTGACAAACGTACAAATTCTGGCACCTTATTCCACAGAGACGTGGCAGCAGAGGCAAAGGTACGTCCTCCGATCGTGCCGGACATGTGGTACAATGACGGGGGTGATCATCTCAGTTGAGTGAATAGTCAACAGTATTCTCTACAGGATTCTGCTGCTGCTGCTGGGAAGAATAACGAGATGAACCTGCACATGGATCCAGTTGAGAAACGGCACGACGATGTACAGCAAGCATCACCGCCACCCGCATCACACTCCTCCTCACCTTCCACTCGCCAGTTGCCACAGAAACCTCCGACACTCTCTGCACGCCGCCACAACATCCACCAACACTGACTGACAGTAACTGATTTCTTCAACATGTACACTACGGACTCACGCAGGCTGTCCTGAAACACGGACACACATGCCGATGGGACAGACAGAGATTGACAGATGGGCATCAGGCTGCTACATCACGATTTCCAGATTGACACACGGTCTTGTATGGACAAGTATGATTCACTTATATGGCAAGCATATGCCCCAACTGAATACTAACACTGTATAAGGTGGCACAAAAAACAGGTCTTTGGCCATTGAAAGTCATAACAATACCACTATATTCTTGCTTGCAAACTTCGCCAAATGTCGACCAATTTTCAAAATGCTTTCAGCATCGGATTCGGCAGTAAATTTGCAACAATCATACTGCATCTTAAACACATCACTACATTATACTGCAACTTTTTCACTAACAGTGGCCCATTTTTTGGCACCACCCTGTATGATAGACTATCATATGCTGTACAGATACTGACTGTGAACAGTGTCATACATACGCCTGAAGCAACGGTCGGCCTTGGCCTCTAGCACGGCTCCTACAGAACGCTGACTGCATGGTGAAAATAACTGTCCATACCACAACCAAAACCATACGTGTATCTACTTGACAACGAAACAACAGTCAAATTGCACATAAAATGGACTACACAGACCTACACACTAAAGTGACAATTTTGGGATGATAAGTTACTAGTAAATTTATAATTACCATTACTACTATTCAAGTGTACTGACTACAGAGTGAAATTGTTGCAAAATATGCCACCGGAGCAATTTACACAGTTTTACCTGAAGCAACTGAGGAGGGTCTCACATAAAAATGTCATTTCAAAGACAAGTTTAACCTGAAAAAACAGCAATGAAAACAGTTGTATGTACTTGTATATCAGTCTGTAGTGTGACCACCGCTACACCAACAACAATGCAAGTTGACCAGAAACGTTTTGCTCGCCCAGCACAACACATAGTGAAGAAATTAGCTGTATTAATAAATGCTCCTTTCTCTGATGAGTGTAGTCCACGGCGTATGACCGAAAGAGAAATTGCAGACGAACAGGCAGGATTCCAACAAGGAAGAATGACAAGATACCAAATCACGAATCTCAGAATACCATACTGATACACAAGGCACGTGAGCACCAGCAACCACTCTATATGTGCTTTGCAAACTTCAAAAAGGCATCTCCCATGATAAGCTCTGCATGACTATGATGGACAGGACGGGATAATGGCAGAATATCCTCTGCACTTGATTGACTTGCTGGCCAAACTACAGGAAACAGCTAACTAAGGTTAAAGTAGCGGGAATACTATCAGAATGGTTTCATATTAAGAAAGGAGTCTGACAAAGTAGACAGAGATATCCTTCCTCTGTACTCGTTCAACCTCCTAGCAGAGATGGTGATGAGGCAGACCCTCAATGGATTTCAAGGTGGACTACAAATTGGAGGGCGAATAGTCACGAACCTTAGCTACGCTGATGACATCATCCTGTCGGCTACCTCAAAGTCAGAACTACAGGAGCTAGTGGATCGCCTAAACTGAATACAGCCTACTCATCAACGTCGACAAGACCAAGGTAATGGTGAGCGACGGCATAGCATGCCACATACTCATTCAGAATGAGCAACTGGAGCAGGTGGATACGTTCCCGTACTGTGGGTACATGATTACAGAAGACGGTGAATGTATGATGGAATTCTGTACCAGGTTAAACAAGGGGGCAGGCGATTGGGGCATCGCTGAAGAAAATACGGAAAAGTCACAGCATACCAATTACAACAAAGATACGACTGATAAAAGCGCTAGTGTGGCCTGTAGCAATGTAGGCCTACGGCTGTGAAAGCTGGACACTCAGAAAGAATGAAGAAACACGTCTTGACGCCTTTGAGATGAAAGAGCTGAGAAAGATTCTGCAGGTTTCATGGACAGCAAAAAAAAATTCAAATGAGTTGGTTCTTAACAAAGCTGGAGTAAACACGTAACTGATGGACACTGTCAAAGCAACGAAGCTAGCATACTATGGTCACACCATGAGGAAACAAGGGAGTTGCCTGGAGACAGAGATAATGCGACGAACAACGCCAGGTGCACGCAGACGAAGAAGACCATGCACAGCCTGGATGGACAACATCAATATGTGGACAGGACTCCCCGTGGAAGAGTCAATCAGAATGACAGAGGACAGAGAACAGAGACAAATGAAGAAAGTACGCCCATGGTGTAACCAACCCTCAGATAGAAGACAGCTAAAGAACAGAACAGAATCTTCAACATCATCTGCCGTCTAATTCACTCGACATGCATTTTCAGTTGCAGCTGCAACAACCTGGAACTCACTGCGTTCCAAATTCCAACATTTGCACTTGCCTTACTCTACCAACCTTCAAATGACACCTCAAAACCTACTTGTTCAGACAGTCCTAACCCGAGGCCACCAGCACATGTGCTCCTCTGACTTTGGAGTCCTGTAGAAATGTTGCACTATTATTATTATACTTCTGTAAGAGAATGGCATCAGGGCAGGTGAATGGTGCATCATCTCTTCCATCACAAGTCAGTAAGTGAATCAGGAACCAATAAGGTACGGTGGGTGATTTGCACCGGCTTGAGTCAGTGCTTTGAGTTTAGTTCAGTTGCTTTGACAATGTCGGGCGGATGTCAAGAAGAACATCCAATTATCCCTGAAGGCTCTCTGCCTGAAGTAACTCCACAAACAAGTGATCGAAGACAAAAGGCCTCATCGCCAGCTTATCACTCCTCATGGCAGTGAATGGATTCATCCGACCTTGACCCCCATCTAATACATGCTTCCTTGAGACGACGTGATTCTGCTCCCCCAACAGCATGTCGATCGATTCAGCCGATTTTGCATACACCACAGCAGACTCTCAATGTTTTTCTACGGGGTGAACAACCCCTAAAAATTGTCCCTTCCCCTTGGGGAATGTGGTCCCCATCTAACTCATGGTTCTCTGGGCCTACTTGACTAAGACCCGACATGGCATCTTGACCAGTTCAGCTGTTTTTGCAGGGCTCACAAAAGTGACCAACAGACAGACTGACGATGCAACTCAATGTGTAATAATAGGCCGCTATCATTTATCAGCTAACACAGCAATACGGCCTAAAAAAGGCCAGTGAAGCAATAAGCAAATGTAATAGCAGCAGCAATCGCCATGTCAACTGTAACCTGTCATCCTTGTGTCAGAGAAATATCACACAGTCCAGACCTTGTTGTTTGAATCCATGCCCGACACAGAGTACATGTACATGAGGAATTTCCCTCCAGATGATGTTGAAGGCGAACATTCGTGGTTGTCAGGGTCGTGTTCACTGCCCCAGTTATGACCTGTCAATCACACATCCACATCCACATCCAGCTGACAACACAGAACATATGTATCATGCAAATGTCAATTTCTATAGTGCACAGATGCAATACGACCCCAATACGCAGAATTTCCTAACATCATGCAAAACAGCAATGTCTTCAGTGAATGCCGAAACTGTCAATGCTGCAATTAGTTTGGAAGACTTCCAGAGTCCAGAGTTCCCCACCGACAGACCAGCCATAGTGAGACCCCATCAGCCAAACATGCTAAGCCCACAGTACAGTGCGTTGCACTATGTCTAACCATCACAATCAGTCTTAGGCATCGGCTGTACATCCTTGCTGCAGCACCTAGGTCAAATCAGCCTTCTTCTCTCTGTGGGACAGTAAAATGAATATCATATTGGCCCAATGTGCATATAGCAGAAAGTTAACTCAGCAGAATTATTTAACATGCCACACAGACTGTCTGCAACATCTAACTCTCTTCTTGCATATCTATTATCTCACTTACAGATGTGTCCAGTAACAAATAATGATGAAACTAGCATGACGTATACATACCAAATTCTATTGCAGGCGAACATCACGAAACAGGAAGCACATAAAACACATCAAAGCACAAATTATTACAGATGCAATAACACCAATTCTGTTATAATGGCCGTTTTCCGGGAGAACCTGGGCTAGCTGGTTCCTCCTTGGTTTTCTTCCTCCATTGTTTGGGAAGAGACCTTTTGGGTATCAGTGGCATAGATATTTACAGTCCGGATTTCCTTTCTGTCACCTAACCAACAGTGTCAAAAGCACTAAAGGAAAGAGACGATATTTAACAGACATCATGACTCATTGTGCGTCATCAACCGTATAATAATAATAATAACAAGGTGTCGCCCTAACAGGACGTAACACTACTGGCCCGCCGTACAGCTGTGGAGGTATAATTAGACTGGAGGTAGCATGATGTCATCGCCTGGCCTGCGCAGGTGCAGCCACCTGCAGGCCCGCCGTGGATTGTTACAGACGACAAACGATGCCGACAGAGGACGACAGACAGCCGCGAATGTTACTAGCCTGGCCACTACAGTAGGCGGGCCAGTAATAATAATAACAATAATAATCAACGTGCACATAAAAATATCAATTATCATACAAGTCAGTGCTTCACAATGTAAAGCAACAGTAAAGGATGTGATAATCCATACAGCAGCATAGCCATGTATTCACCTCCCTTTTATGGGCCGTGAAATCTAGATAATTATATCATTAAAGTCTGCAATGTATGTCAGATATATTTACCTTCCCAGCTACAGAGATAACTGCTGTTTCTTTAGTCATTACCAAATTATGCTCCGTAACCGAGGCATATGTGCGCTTGTGTAAATGACTTGCCCAGGGTCATTACCACAGTAAATCCAGAGAAATAACTTCCATTCGCTCCGCTTGTGATCCTCTGCATAATAAATGTTCGCTTCTGCTTTTACATCGGTACAGTCTGGGTATGATTAAGCTATTCTAAATAGTAGTCTGTGGCATAACGCTCCAATTCTGAGTGAAATCTGGACACGAGCTAAAATGGCAGCCTTCCTGTGTGTATCATCTGCTGATGGATCATACCTTCGCTTAAGAAAAATTTTGTGAACTGGTCGTAAAACTTGTCGTAAGATCATGTTACAACATTTCCAACCAAATGTGTCAAAACACTAAGGGAACACGAAGAACTCACTCATCCGAGCCAGGAAAAATTGCTCACTAGACCTTAAGCTATCGTGATCCACAAACTTCCAAAGGAAGAAATCCCGCACCCTGTAAGCCAGCTCTCGTTCAAAGCCACTGAAGACAGACACAGAAGCACACCATCTTTACATGTAGAGACTAGTGTCACAAGAGAGCAGAGTTAGTTTGAGTCGTGAGAAACATTAACCGTGAGCAGTGACGAGCGTTGCCTCCTGGCTCACCAGCGACCGTCCACCTCGACTCAGAGAACTGCTCCAGCCGGTGTTCAGGTACAGCCGATGACCACCCTTGTAGTAATCTATGTTCAATGCACACGATATGGATACCATGTACATCGAGGTGTACTTGTATGCTGGTTACCGTATATAAAAGTTGCTACATTGACAATCATGAAATTTTACTCACAATATGTCTGCTACACAACGAATCAACAAACATTTGCAATCATTTCAGGTTGCATAGCTTAGATGGAGTGCATAAATGCGGCCTATTGTTACATATGTCGCACGTAGTGTGGTCTGTCTGTCTGTTTGTTGGCACATGGGTGAGCTGTGCAAAAACAGCTGAAACGATCGAGATGTCATTCAAGGGGCTGACTCATGTGGGTTCAAGAAACCATGTATTAGATGGGGTCCACTGTGCTACACAGTGGTAGAATGCTGGTATTTGAGCGGCAAACTTTCCCTGTCCGACACTCGACCTGCAGCTGACCACTTATGTGGGTAAGCCGTCCACTATAGATCAGCCAACTAGGCCAAATCAGCCTTTCATCCTTTCGGGGTCGATAAATTGAGTAGTGAGCTACTTTATCAATGTGCTGGTCGTGCCATCTGGTGAATGTTCACGGAGTTAAGCAGGTGCAGTTTATCAACTGCTGTGCGCCGTGTGTGGCAGCAATTTAGCCGTACTTAACATTACTGTATATAGTGCTGTCCTGCATGGCGGCTGTTGTGTCCCGCCTTGCGTGGCTGATGTTGGTGGTGTTGATTGCGCGGTATGCCAGCAATTTAATAAATGAACATTATTATCTCATGTTAAATTACTTTAGACACTAGTTCACTTTTAGCTCTATTCATTTACACTATCCACTGAAAACAATGATAAACAATCAAGAATAGCAGACTTCAACCCAGTTTCGTCATTATGCATTATTCACCTCCACAACCAAACTCCGTTAATTTTACAACTAGTTACCTGTCTACGCCCATTATTTAAAAACATGACGTCATCCACAAATCTGTAAGTGTATAACGTATTGCACTGTCATCCAAGATGAACCGAGCCACGGCCACAGGTAACATCACAGTCTGCACGGTAGTGCAGCACTGTTGTAAGGGTCGTTCCGATAAGTATAGGAAATGGCACTTTTGGGGGTCCTGCCGCCCAGAAACCCCTTAACCAATCAACATGAAATTTGGCATGGATGATTACGTTCGGGATACCACTCGACACCCCAAATGGCATGTCAGTCGGATAAGGGGCGTGACCCCCACGAATGGGTGAAATGTTAAGGGTCTGTGCTTTTTAGTTTATTTTTTGTCGCTTCTTTAGCGCAGCTAGGGGTCAAACCGCTGGACCGATTTTGACAAGTTATACCTCAAAATGCGTGTTTCCGGGTGAATTGCATTCCTAGAGGGATAAAAATACAAAAAGTTTCGGTTTTCCCCCATTTTTGCCCCAAAAACACCCAAAAAAGGGGCGTGAATAGGCATTTTCAAGCTTAACGCTCAAAATATTAAAACTTGCATATTATCGAAACTACTGCACCGATTCAAACCAAATTTTACACAGTGACAGAGACCACCAAAATACACTTCGTGGGTGGTCCAAACAGGCG
>Ga0209363_1000961_pt1 | contig 12796 bp, 5 predicted proteins | sample WorMetexBAHAMAS3_FD_187385 | JGI IMG/M metagenome (GOLD analysis project Ga0209363, IMG submission 187385) | Marine gutless worms symbiont microbial communities from Max Planck institute for Marine Microbiology, Germany - Inanidrilus exumae... | ecosystem: Host-associated > Annelida > Digestive... | reverse complement strand
TTAAAGTTCTTTTGTTTAACCAGTGTCCGTCAAAGTTTAACTTTAAAATAGTTTATGCACATGTTTAACTTTTACTGATGAAATGTGATGTGTAGGTTCGACGCAAAATTTGTTGGACCCGACGAAACTGATGACACTGCAGGATGATGCACGATGCAGAAGAATTTCTTCAGAGGTCATGAAACGCTGTTTGTACAAGTCGGCCGCACCGTGCCGGCGACGTGCCTACAGTCAGATGTATGGCAGATCGCCTCGGTCACGGATGGTGCAGTCAATGCCTGTTACTCCTTCACAGAGTCACTCAGTATCACCATCTCACAGCCCGACCAACATGACTGGCAGTATGTATGCATTTCTGTCACGGGGAGCAACTCCACGAGCAACGACTCCAGAAACAGAAGTTGGAGAGGAAGAAGACGATAGTAGATATGACGCTGGAATTGCAAGCGTTCTGCGTCCTCAGCCACGCTACGTTCGTGCATTACCACCACGACTTGATGAAGTTGCTAACGAAACAGACGACACTGCCTCTGATGGCGTGCGGGTGGCCGCATTTGAAACTACAGCTCGGCCAAGCTATCGCTTTCATAGCTTAAATGCAGCTACAGCACAGAATGCGTTGTAATATAATGCTAACTTGAACTGTATATGTTGCTATCCACTGCATGCAAGAGCGTATAGTATTAATACAAATATGCACATGCACTTGTGCATTTATAGTTCAGTTATTTGTTTACTATTTTGTAGCTGTCACAGATACATCATGAAGATGTGTGGTTAAGTGATATACAGTAGTAAAAAGCTGCGTGATGTGCTACATATCAAGAGATCCTAACAGAGCTAAAAACTGCAAATGTAAAGAGGTCTGATTGCTTTGTCGTTGGAATCATGGTTTTATTTTACTTCGTTATTTGAGGACTTCATTTGCATTATTAGTGTTGTCAGAATGTGATCATACATTGGCCTACGTGTCCGTTTACTCTAACCTAGTCCATATATACTATCTCCAGCATCTCTGGACCTCACAGCACTATACAAGTGATTTTATTATTGTTGCATTTTTATAACAGTTTGTTTATTAGTGTTTTGTGAATATTGTTTAAGGTACATATAAGTTCTCACACATAGGTGGCGGTTTGGCTTAACTGTAGCACTTTGGTGTCGATCAGTGGAATTACTGTAAATCTGGCTCTCACTCTCTATGGGCAATGGGACTGTATGCACCCTGATTCATTTGTTGATTCCGGTGCTATATAAATCGTTTGTTTGCTTACTTAACTTACTTACTTATTTACTTATTTACTTCCTTAAGAATAGACCCATTCCATACCCAGGCCGGAGGTCGTAAGAGGTGAGCAAACCTAGCTTTAGTTTTTTGTGTTTATTTTGTGTTGCAGTATATTTTGTGACAGATGTATGTTTCCTTTTGTTGTGTCCAGTTTAGTTTTTCAGTACTAAGCCAAGAGATTGGACCGAAAAAAAACCTTTCCAAAATGACAATTTTGTGTCGGGTGGGACGTAAAATCTGTGTTGGGCCCAGTTACCACTGGTATGGACGACCATCTTTAGATGGGCAGACCATTTCGCTGTATAACCAGGCACCCAGAACAACTCAGCCTGTGCACCACTTCATGGATAGGCACAGTGCGTGCCAGCAAAAGCTGGAGCCTAAAAGGGCACAAACCAATTGATGTGCTAGCCCCATATCTGTGGTCTCGCTTCGTAAGCTGGTGTCTGGCTGAAGGCCACAGAAATGGAGATCAGTGCTTCTGTATGGGCCCAAAAAGCCCTAGCCATACGGGCGTGTACAGAAGCATTGGCTCATGTGGCTAGGGAAGGACTTTACTTTTTTACTTACTGAAACAACAACGATTACAAGATGGTGTGATTATTTCTGTAAGAGTATGTGTTTGACTGGCCTTTTTTTCCAGAGTCGCTCCAGGTTTTAACATAATTGGAGCAGGTTTTCATGGACCCAGTCTGAATGTTGCCCTTCCTTTTCTTTAGCCAGAAGTGTCAAAACATTGAACGATATACAAATAATATGGAAAGGGGAGTTACCAGAATATTGCAAATTACTTAAAATTGCATGAAAATGTATACCAACTGACCAAAAACAACAGTTACTAGGCACTGGTGCCGGGAACAAAGAAATATCTTTTCAGTTGTTGTTGAAACTGTCCAGTGTCAAATCTTGCTGACGGATGTGTGTGGAAAAACCGTTCCACAGTCATGGCCAGGCAGCAGCGAATGTCTGATCACCAAGACTTGAACTTCTGCTGATAATAGTGCGCTTTAAAATTTTAAAATTGCAAGATCATGCTGCAGCACGCTTGATCACTGGCACCCAAAGATTTGACCACATTACTCCGGTCCTGCAGCAGCTACACTAGCTAAAAGTGTGAAAGCGAGTGAAATTTAAGATCGCTGTCCTGGTCTACAAGGTGCTCAACGACCTGGCACCACGATATCTGTCAGACGATTTTCAGCTCATAGCTGCCGCCAGTCCATGCCAGCTCCAATCGTCAGTCAATTTCAAGTGCGTTATTATCAATATCAGCGTAAGTTCACATCCTGGTAGTCGGGCATTTGCAGCTGCTGGGCCAAGACTTTGGAACGGTCTGCCCACACACGTCCGTCAGCTGGATTTGACATTGGATGGTTTCTACCACAAACTGAAAACATACTTTTTCATTCAAGGCTCCAGTGCCTAGTGACTGTTGTTTTTGGTGCTGTGTATACATTTTCTTATCTACTTACTTAATTAGATGTTTTGTGTGGTTGAACATTATATATGCGATACATTTGCCAGTCAAGAAATGCATTATTTTTTAATATAGTGTTTAACACTTTTTACCAGCAGCGTGTATGCAGCGCAACACTGTTATTTCGGCTACTCAGGTTACTCAATTTGAGTGGATGCTTTACAAAGGGTTCCAGAGTTACAGGGATTTAAAGTTAGGGGGTGCATTTTCCTGAAAAAATTTCAGCACTCCCTAGCTGCAAAATTATAGGTGTCCTAAAAATGTAAAATGTGGGGTTTTTGCCCCTCAAGGGCGACACAATGAACTGATAAGATGACAGTTTGCGTGTGAGCATAGACGACTGCATGCCAAAGGTAGCCCGATGAGCCAAGGGATGTGGGTACAGTGGCCCCCAAAATTCCAAAATCGGTCATATTTGCATAGTTATGCATGGCTATATATATATAACAGTATACGCCAATCACGGTTCAATTTTTGCTGTGCATGGACGACAGTTAATACTGATCAAGCTGAAATTTGGCATGGAAGCATGTGCCAATTTAGGGGTGGGCAATACAGGGCTCCCACAAACATGTCAGGGAAAAGTCAGGGAATTTTATTTTTGCCTAACCTGTGGGAACCCTGCAGTAATGTTGCCAGTTTTGCAGCAGCTGAAGTTGCTGCTTACGGTTTCTAGTTGCCACTTGTTTTTTGTGAGAAATTTCGGTGAGGCATGCTTGTCTGACAGTTACATTTGTGGAACTGATATGTTGTTGATTATCCAGTATCTGGTAGGTAGAAAGTCAACATCCATCCTCTGCTATTACATTACAGTTTAATGTGTGCACTTAGTTCGTTAGTGATCTACTAACTGTGATAGAGTGCACTGTGCTGTCATGTTGACATATTTCCAGATCATCAGTTATTGCTATATCACATAAGTAATAATAAAAAATTGTTGTTATTATACATTAAAAAACCTAAATTTGACGCATGGTACGTCTTTAACTTTTTTATTTCCTGCTTAGATGTTAAGCCTCTGTTTACCTTCCTTGGCTGCTCACAGATGTTCTCTATATACCTGTAACATTCATTACGAGCAAAACTTTCTTACATTGTACAGGTTGTATTATGAATGTGCAACCACAGATGTTAACAATTTACAGGGTCTCAGACATTCGTTGAAAACAAATATTTTGCTAAGTCTTCATCATTATCATCATTATGTTTATTATGCTTTTGCCACCCGACAGTGTCTGTGAAGGCATTATGTTTTCAGGCTGTAAGTCTGCCCTGTTCGTTTATTCGATATCGCACGAACGGCTCGAGCAATCTCGATGACACAATGAATATTAATTATCCCCTACTGATGACCTGATTAGATTCTGGAGGTCGGGGTCACAGCAGGCCATCGAGGTGGCAAAGGCATTCGAATCAACTCTAGTCAAAGTCTATCTTATAGTTTATTCAGTGACAGTAAGTAACAAAATAGTACAAAGTGCAACAATGCAAACTCGTTTTTTTGTTGATTAATTTAACTGAAATTGACGATTAATCAGTTGTTAAATTTTCAGTCACTTGTTAAATAACAACATGCTTCTAACAAATCAGACTTTTGAAGCTAATTAGTAGTTAAATAAGAGGATCTCTAGAGCAAGCAGTGATTGATATTGTTACTGTGCTAGCGCGGTATATGCTGTCATCGTGTGTCTGTCCGCCCGTCTGTCTGTCACAAGCCGGCACTCTACCAAAATGGCTAAACATAGAATTATGCAAACAACTCCGTATGATAGCCCATGGCCTCTAGTTTTCTGATGCCAAAGATCTCGGCGAAAGTCACCCCCCAACGGGGGCACCAAATAGGGGGGTAGGTTCAGATCGGCAATTTTCGACCAATTTCTCAGAATCGGCGCAAGATGGGGACATATTTACTATGGAAGGCTAATAGGAACTCGTATGCACTCTATCGAATAGCGCTATCTCCTGTGACCTTGAGTGGCCCCTGACTACCCCAAATCACCACATTTTCGCTATTTTGAATCGCCTTTTTGTATCTTCGTAATGGGTAAAAGATAGAGGCTTCAAATTTGCTAGATAGTTTGATCGTAGCAAGTGCACGGATGGCAAACTATCCCTGCAAGGGGCATGGTCAGGCCATGTGAACCATTTAAATTTTGGTGAGCACCAGCCATATCTCCAGAATGGCTGAAGCTAGAGTGGTCAAAATTTGCATGCATTTAGGCTATGTCAAGTCCCAGCATAACGATGACAAATTATCCTCAAAAAGAGCGTGGTAAAAAGAGCGTGGTCAGGGTCACGTGACACACCTTAAATGTTGGTGCCACCAATCTAGAATTGTCAAATTTTGCATGTGTGTACACTGTATCAAATCCTAGCCTATGGTGGCAAACCACCCCTAAAAGGAGCATTGTCAGAGTCACGTTACCCGTTTTTTTTTAATTTTTGCCCCAATCATATCTTTGTAATTGTTGAAGCTAGGAGGCGCGGTATTACCTGAATTGTGTTGAAAGCGCCGTTCAATTCCAACCAACCAACCTGGTGAAGCTAGGCACTTCCAATCTCGTGTACCGATTGACACTGCGGAGTACGAGTGCATGCGTAATATAATTATTACTCCCAAAAGGGATGTGTTTAGAGTCATGTGACCTCTTTAAATTTTGGGAAATAAGTGATGCTCTGTGGCTGGGAAGGTAACCACAGGCCTGGCGGGAAGTAATGGCAGCCTACCGCCGGGTGGATGACTTACAGTCACCTGCGGGCTGACTGCCTGTACACCGGGATCAGCTCCGGGCCCAACGCTTGGTAACGAGTATGGAAAGCCTTTCAGCACGTCACTCGGTCCTTCTGCGGTAGCTGAGCTTCTTGTAACATGGGCTGTTGGAGAAGTAACGTTGCAGCTACAACAGTTGCTGATACACTTTGCTTACTTCTGTAATAGTTGTCGAAATCAGTGACATTTTTCGTGTGCAAATATCACGTCTACATTTTGTCAGTGCTGCAACATTTGACTGTGAAAGGTGTTGGTAGTTGCTGAGAAGTTGGCCAGATGTATGCGACATTAATGCTATCAGATTTTGCATTAGCTGTATATACTTTGCTGCTTCCGTAACCCGAGTGCATAAGATTGTGGATATTATTATACTTGTAGACTATTAGTGTTGTCTAATGCCAGTACTGATGTCACATCTGATTGCTGTGTGTTGCACAGCTGTCCTTGTAACTGTCGCATTTACTAGTCATCGTGTTTATATAAACCAGCTTCAAATCTGTGCCTGTAGTGTACCTATCTACTCTATTGCATTTATTTGTACCTCTCTGAGCGTTCAGTTGCTGCTTCAAAACGTGTAAGACTTGTAAAAAAGCTGTTTTTTTTATCTTCACCAGTCTTTATATTTTGTAAACTAGTCTTGATATCGTTCGGTTCAAGAGCAATGTGACTGTTTTTCTGACGAATTTACTGGTCTGATTTATTATTACTGGCCCGCTTAGTGCGCTTACACATAGTGTAGGGGGGGCAGTATTGTTTTGCTCCCGTGCGTCTGTCGGCGTCTGTAACACTACATGGCGGGCCTGCAGGCGGCTTTACCCGCGCAGGCAAGGCGATGACGTCATGCCGCCTCCAGTCTAATTATAGCAGCACGGTAACACTGCATGGCGGGCCAGTAGTGTTACGTCCCGTTAGGGCGACACCTTGTTTATATGACATTAGAATGGTTCAATGTGTATTATTATTATTATGGTGATACATGTTTGCTCTGCATCATCTATTATGCTGGCCAAGTGTAGTGTCTCTCCGTCTTTTTTCTATCCTTAATAGGGTGCGTGGCACATGCACAGCGTGACTTACCAGAGGGTAGCATACGACGCGGCCAGCGTACATTTGCGGCCAGCGTACATTTCCGTCTAAGTATTACAAGGATGGACATACTTGTTTGCAAATAGACTTGTGCATGTATATGAATTAAAATGTTATCATCTTGTAGGTAGTGTGATGTACTGTGATGTATTCTGCACATTATATTTTACAGCCACTGTTTGACTACTGCAGTCAAAAAAGTGCAACACGAAACTGCTGTTACGAAGAAAATGCAGGACATTCTGTACCATTTAGAAATCTTTGACGTATAAAACCTCCCAGACATTGACTGTTGTGATTTGTCACACTACAAATATATATACATACATTGTTTTTAAGCAGGCTGTGTTAAATGATTGTTTGTCTCATTTACATGATGCAGCACACTGCACAATATATGTACGACATGTTATATGCTGTTGTGATATGTCCGTCCATTTGTTCTTTGCACTCATCCATCAGCTGAATCCATCATCAAGCCATGAACAGTGAATTATAGCCCAGTCAGTAGTTAAAGTAAGACGGAACGCACCAAAATGCCGTTCTCTGGCCTTGAATTTGTCCCGCTAGCATTCTGGGGCTTCTAAACAAAAACCAGAACGCACGTTCCAGGTCCCGCAAACATTTACAAGTTGTGCTATTTGACAGTCTGTTTCTTGCAGCTATATTGCAGCTTTCACATTGTTTGCCATGTACGTATGCCACATAGTGTGTTACCTTTAACTACTTTGGCATAGACTGCGAGAAGCAGTCCGTGTCAAAGATAACTCCGTCGTGTAGCATTGGGGCCCCAGAGAAAGTACGGGGCCCCACATTATTTTTTAGAGAGTTCCAGGGCCTCAAAAAGTTTACTTTAGCTACTGAGCTCAGTGACTTGTTTTTTGACACTGAACGTCATAACAGATATCTTTAGGGATCCTCTTATTCAGGTTAAATATAAGTGGCATGGAAAAGTGCCATTTTTACACACGAGATGTGATTGTCTTACAAACCCTGCCAGTTATAGACACAGTTTATACATTTCCGTGATACATTTCACGCAACCTACTTATGGTACTCAGTGGTACATTTCCGATGACCTTGAGTGACCTCCACAGCATCTCTTATTGGCAGCATGCGCTGTATTTAGATTACTCAAGGGCGATTTTCAGGTTTATTGCCCTACAGATACAATGCACAGATATGGGTGAAATTTGGTGCGCAGGAGTCAACTTATCCATGCCAAATTTCACCATCGGTGCAACGTGGGACCCTAAAACTCAAGAATTTTACGAAATTTTGGAATATGAGCGCACCACAGGGACGTGTTTTACAACATTTTCAGGGTTTATGGGCAGTTCCATGTTTGGTTAAAGGTTCATATTTGGAGGATTTGCTTAAGGGATTCCAGAGTCGGATGGTGCATTTTCTTCAAGTTTTGAGCACACCACAGGCTAATATGGGCCAGCTACCATTGTTATCATACAACAGACAGACAACAGTATTCAGAGACTCGGAATGGGAGAAACACATATAACTCCAATATAAATCCATTATGATCATACAGACATTTGATACTGTTTTGATAACAGGAGTTTACGGGAATTGTTTGCCATACCGGGTGAATTTTCAACCTTCAAAACGGGAATGTCCGGTGCATGGCACCGAAGGTGTATAGTAATTTTCTTAGCTACGATGCTACCGAATTGTCTACTCCATCGTACGTCTTGACTAACAGCAGTTATGCTTGATCTGTGTGTCTGTCTGTCAGGGTGTTGGTCACACGGGTGAACTGCATAAACGGCTGAACCGATCGAGAGGCCGTTTGGCGGCAAAGAGTATTACCTGCTCACGTCGAATCACATTGGATTGGATTGAACTGGATTGGGGCTGACTCCTGGGGGTTCAAGACAGGGGTCCACTCCAGATCCCCACAGGAAGGGGCACTTTTGAGGGACGACGCGGCGCATTGTAACGCACCTACGCATGAGTGCATTGCACCCGCCGCGAGCGAATGTGCCTGCCCAGCGAACGTAGCGAACGATATTGCATTCGCCGCCGCGAGGACTGACAAGACGCGATGCCAAATTACTTTCGACGATTCTTACGTAACGTTACGTTCTGTTTTGCCAATCGGTATCGAAAGTGAAAGTAACTGGTCAGTGGTCACGTGCAGTGTTATAAACATGGCGGCGATGAAAGCTTTGTGTTTGATAGTAGCGTTGCAGTCACTCAGTCATTGCGTAAATATGTTACAAATGAACAAAGATGAATATTTTAGGTTGCGTAATAGTATGCTTCATAAGGAGTATCAGATGCGAATTGGAAGCAAGATAAAGTTAACGGACAAAGAACTCCGGGTTAACGCTACACTCATGAAGTTGAAAGCCAAGGAGTTGGAGGCCGCCCGCAACAATATTACAAACTTCCCTCCTGCAGTGCATTTCTTTCGCGCAAAACCGCTTATTGACAATAGCGATGTGTTCAGAATAATTAGAAATATGCCAAAAGGTACGTTGATGGCTTCGACAGTTTACACACAACGTCCGTGTACTGTGTACAACTGCGCTGCTGCCTAGTCCTTGCAGAAAATCGCGGTAAAAATGAAAATTGCGGCAACGTTGCGCCAGAAATTGCGGCAAAAATGCGGCAAAATTGCGCAGAACATGCGTGAAAACTGCGCGTATGTTGTAACAATTTACAAAAAAAACGTTTTCAGGGTTTTTTTTTGCATAGGAAATACTCTACGGTATAAAGAAGTCGTCGGCACAGCAATGTTTTGGCATAAAATTAAAGCACGACGTTTTGTTCTGTGTGTACTAGGTGAATTTAGTGCTTGAAACATACTGGTGAGATTTCAATATACGTCTATTGCTTCACGTTTAGTTTACCGCATGGCGCACGTGCTTTGTGTTGCATAATTGCATTTCCTTTACTTGTCAGCTGCCGAAAAATATTATAAAAGTAACCAACATTCAGCCGAATTTGCAGAAAATTGCACGCCACATCAAAAAATTGTGGAAACTTACAAAAAATTGCGGCAATTTGCGGGGCACAGCCAAATTTGCGAACTTGCGGCAAAATGTGAAAATCGCGGAAAAATTGCGGCCCACAAGATCGTGATTTTCTGCAAGGAATAGCCGCCGTAGCCTAGTACTGTGCTTTGTGTGAAGTTACGAAGGCAGTCCTAGTTCGATGTGAAAATAGCAGTAAAAGAGTTTAAGGAACTTTGAAAAGATGCTAACCACGACTTACAGCTACTTTCAGTCTGACAGAGTAGCTGCAGGTTAGTCCAGGCTTACAAAAGTGAACATTATGGATTTCCAAAGCCGGTATTTCACTGACTGGATGACCCTCCTGCTGCCAACTAACAGTATTAAAACGCTGTAGATGCCAAAAGTATTGTGTTATATATTTAGTAGTGGGGAATTCAGTTCTAGTGAGTTATGTTGTTATAACAGACAGTATCAGATTGAAAATTTTTTTGCAGCAAGTCTGTTTACCTCCTCTGTAGAGTTATGTATGCTGCCGCATAGACTGATGTTAGCATCCTAGAGATATTAGCCTTATATTGCACAGAATTATAGTTTTTAATGCAACTTATGAAGTTAAGTTGTCACCATAATTACTTTCTAGCTGGTACTAGCAAATGCGTCCAGTTTTGTCTGTCTCTGACTTGTGACTTTAACTCGGACTTGCTTATCAGGGACTTGGACTTAGCCATCCTAAAATCAAGTCCTTGTTCAAGTCCGTGCATTGTCTTTTCCAGTGTTTAAGTGCATCAGTTTAGTGCATATTTAGCCATGGTGGCATGTTTATGTTACCAAATAGGTCCAGGCTGTCAGATAAAACATTTTTGTTCGTCATATTTCTGAAATGCAATAGTATGTGAACTGTAATGATGTGACGTGGTCAAGTACTTGATAGCACATTAAACGTTGAACTAGTTGTTACACTAAGATGACTCTGTCTTGGACTCGAAGCTGGACTCGAACAGACAGCAGTCGACTTGGACTTGGACTAAGAGTCAACAGTAGTGGACTCAGACTCGGATTTGGCAGATGTTGGACTTGTTACATTAGTCTGGGTACTAATTTTACAGCTTCTCTGTTGTCAAAGCATATTATGTGGTTGACTGATGTCTGAACACCTTATTTTACAACAGTGCGTTAAGTGCCGTTTTTAGAACATATCCATTTAACAGTTATTCAGAAGATATGATGTCTGCTGTTTCTGTGACAGCAAGTGTTGCTTACGGACGTGTATATAACAGTTTTTCTTAGTGCTGTTCGGTTCTGGATTTTCATCAGTCGGTTCGGTTTTGGTTCGGTTTTGGATTAAAACTGCAGTGTCGGTTTTGGTTTCGATTTCAAAACCGTCACAGCACTACTTTTATAATCAGCTTTTAAGTTGCCTACGCAGCGCAAATAAACCTACGTCTCTTCAGCAAAGCTCAACACGACACAGCAGGCGGGCAATTAAGGCCAATTAACGTTAATCAGCAGACCCACCGGGCACAACGCATTGAACACTGTTGCGCCTTTTAACTGGCGCGTAGATCTGCCTTAACACAACCGAATTTTAGGCTGTGGAGTATCTGAAATAAAACTGTTAGTTAGCCTGCAAAGTTTGAAGGTTTCGGTTCGGTTTTGGATTAAAACCGTGGTTTTGGTTTCGATTTCAAAACAGTCACAGCACTAGTTTTTCTGTATTTGTCAGATGACTGTGTTGTATTGCATTTTATTGTATTTTGTATATCTGTCTATCTCTGTACTGTTTGTCGTAGTGTCTGGCGAATAAATGTGTATATTTAGTGATTTGCAGTATTACCTGGTTGCAATCACCCGGGTACCCTGACCTGGTTTAAATTTTGTTTAGTAATTAAATAAGTAAAGTGAAAATATGACAAGTATGCATGCTGTAAAGCAAGGTGATCTTCAGTGTGATATGGGTGGACTGAAAGAATCAACAGTGCTTGCGTTACCACCATGTTTGGAGTCGGGAACGAAATAGGATGGGAATGGCGTGGGAACTGTAGATCAGCAGTAGTTAAAGGCGAAGTAGTTATAGGGAAGAAAAATGGAACATAACTTGCAGTGAGGAGACTAACCCCAAGTGATAACTGAAGAATGAATTATTAACAGTTGCGGCACATAATGATGCATTCATCCCATATGTACCGCTTATTCCCACCAACGTACTCTTTGAGCTAGGCAATGTTTTGTAAAATTACTTTAATAAAGGAGTTATATAATACTAGCTATAATTTTAACACAGTTTATAGCACAGTTTGAGAGCAGGCTGCACACACTGCATAGCAGAGCAATGCATTGCTGCTGGAAGTCGAATGACAAATTTTGTAAAGTCAAAAGTGCTTTAGAGTACTGTCTGAAGTTGATGAACAGATGCTAATACAGGCCAAAAATTGTGTTTATTTTATAACATCATGGTGGAAAACCAGGTACTCATTACTTAGGTTTGGATTGAGGTAATGAATTTTGGAACTGGGTCCAGGTACCCGGTTTTGGCTATAAATCACTAGTGCTATTCAGTAAAGTTATGTGGTAAGGAAACTTTGATTTTGGCGCTGTATAAATTGTTTGTTTGCTTAATTAACTTCCTTACTTATCTACTTCTTCCAAAATAGGCTCGTTCCATTTCCAGGCCAGAGGTTATAGGAAGCGACCAAGCCTGGCTTTAATATTTTTGTGTTTATTATATGTTGTTATATATTTTGTTGTGGATGCCAGTTCTGCTTTTGTTGTGTTAGATTTAGTTTTTCAGTACTTAACCATAAGATTGGTTGGGAAGAACGTCTCCAACATGACCTATTTTGTGTTGTGTGGGACGTTCAACCTTAGCTGAGTCAATCAGTCACTTGCATATGGTTTGCAGGTGGTGTTCTACACGTTCATGATGCTAGTTTGTTGGATGCCCACTGGTTGGTTAAGAATGCTACATATGATCCACATTGTTTCATGTGCACTGACCAATCTTCTGATGTTTTGCAGTTTCATTTCTTTGACAAACCACCTTTATACAACAGTACAGGTTAGTCATATTACCTTTCTCTCTTGGTCACTGTCCTAATTGCTTGTTGAATGGAAAGCTGTGTAGAAAATAATAATAATGGTTTTAATTCTTTTTGTTTTTAACTCCGGGGATCTTTACTACCTGGGGTATTTAAAAAAAATAG
>Ga0209363_1000959_pt1 | contig 12798 bp, 10 predicted proteins | sample WorMetexBAHAMAS3_FD_187385 | JGI IMG/M metagenome (GOLD analysis project Ga0209363, IMG submission 187385) | Marine gutless worms symbiont microbial communities from Max Planck institute for Marine Microbiology, Germany - Inanidrilus exumae... | ecosystem: Host-associated > Annelida > Digestive... | reverse complement strand
ATTTGCCGCGATGCCCGCAGTGGGGTGTTCGTTCGTTGTTGCGGGAAGAAGTCCAGACTGCTCTGGACCTCAGCGCTGAGACCTCGTAGTGGTCCAGTGTGTGAGCCGAGGGATAGGAGGGGAATCGGTAGGTGTGTGCTAGTGAATGCGTGACGTGTAGGATAAAAGAGGGATACGTAGGAACTGAGCAGCTTGTCTGGTAATTGTAGCACACACCCTATAGACGTAGCCTACTATCTGGCTTAGCCCTGATTAGTGCTGTGTGCTGCACCAGCCACTCAGCCTTCCAAGCCTTTCAGCCACGCCGGCACAGCTAACAACCTTGATACTGCTAACTAAAGGTGTAGGCAATGCTCACACATTCTACAGGACACCAGTGAACCCTTTTTCCTGCCCGGGATTATCTCAATGTTCATCGTGTGCGTAGGAATTACTAGAAATAATTCTTTGTTGGAAGGCGGTCACACCCGGGCTGAGCGTTGAACCGGCTCCTGTGGCAAAGCACGCTCAACTAATCATGGTGCCCGAGTGCGTCGACCACTGAGCTACAAGGGCAGGTTCGACACTGGGACAATCGTTTTGAATTTTGGCATGCGGGGTCATATCACCGACACAATCACCCGTGCCAAATTTTGTGACAGTCGTTTCAGCGGTTTCGGAGTTCTGATACCCCCAATTTTGCCATTTTCCATACGAACAGCTGGTCGTCCTTACAACAGTGTAAGCAGTACCGTGCAACAGTGTGAAAGATGACGGTGTCCGATTACATAACACAATGTGACAATAACAAAATGAAATCAGAGAAAGTATAATAATCATTAACAACACAGACATAGATACCCTCGTATTCTTCTTCATCTTCCAGGTCTTCTGGCAGCACCATGTTCATGAGGCAGAGAACTTCGGTCGGCACGTTACCAGCTGCCACAGCCATGTCCAGGTTCAGACCGGGGATCTGAAGGTTCATTGTTGATATCTACATCAACGTAGGCATCACACTAATATTAGTACAAACAGCAATAATCAAACCAGACGATGGACTTCGAAACCCTAGCATCGACGTGGATGCCTTCCCCACCTCGACGGCCTGCTCTGACCTTGACCTTTGACATCCAGAATCTAATCGGTCATCAGCAGGGGCTAGTAAATATTCCCGGTAAATTTCATAGAGATTGCTCAAGCCGTTCGTGAAATATTGTGGTAAAAAAATCCGTCCGGATGAATGAACTGGGAGACAAACAGCCTAAAAACATAATGCATTCACCCACAATGTTGGGTGACAAAGGCATAAGAGATCATCAGAAGATGAGATAGCAAACGTGAACGTTTTACGACGACATCGCACATGTTGAGGCCAGAGCCTACGCCCATTAAACCGAGTTCCTAATTTCTACTATAACTAAGCGTCAATGGCAATCTATGCAGTGCACCCAATCATCTATGCACCTACGCCCATCATGCCGAGTTATCAGAGTTTGTTTTGCCAAAATAATCGCTGAATAATTGCGCAGATGGTATTAATATTGTCATGACCTATAAAAAGTAAATTTTGAAACAGAGTTAACAATTGTTTTACGACGACATCGTACACGAAATTCGGTGAAATAATGCAAAATAACGGCCATTAACGACGCGAGTTCACGTTCGCTAAAAACCACCTTCATCAGTGACTCGAAAAAAGGTAAACATCGCTATATGCTTCGCCAAACGCCAACTGATTTACAATATTCTTTCGCTGCAAGACGCGCCAGTGAATATGTCGTAAAATCAGCATTAAATATCCCATCACAACTTGAACATTTCACTACTTTGCACCTTTTCAACTGACAACAGACAACGGTCTTTTTTTTCTGTGCTATCTGTACTAATAATCTAAGTCTAATCCTCACCAGGTACATTGGACAGCCGACTCAACAGGCAGCAGGTTGAACTGAACTCACTGGCCAGCGCACTAACTCCGCTCCAACGTGTATGTTGGTCCTCCTTATTGTCAGGCGAAAATGTACGCTGGACGTGTCACTTGCTGCCCCCTGGTGAGTTACGGTGAGTACGCCAATGGGACAGACAGCCGGACGAATGCCAGATTGATACATTGCGTTTTCCGCTAGACGCGGCCAACGTAATAAAGTGTGTGTGCGACAAAGTTATGCTGGCGACTTCACTGTTTGCTAATTGGCTGACAAACTGCATGCAAGATATGCAATACTGCCACATTGCCATATGCAAGCCATAATGCCCGGTTGTACAAGCCATCCTAGCAACAACGGCTTTCCCCCGTGTCACTTCCCCATCCATGTCTGATCGCCGTATATGTAACCCACGCTGGGTTATCCCCAGCGTGGGTTTTTGCCCAAGTGCTGGCTTTTTCTAGTTACATGCACCACTAGATAGTTGACATAGTTGTTCCTTTGAGTGCATTGACACTGTTAATGGCGTGACAGGATTAACCAATAATAAATTAGCCCCATACGGGACTGGCGGTCGACTCCTACTTACTGCCAACTTCAAAGTCACGTGACGCAAAAACTAGGACAAAAATCTAAATTCCGACCGGCTAATTTTTAGGTATTGCCCCCTAATTTAAGAATCCATGGTCATTTGCCAGCCCCCATTATAAATGGGGGAGGAGATAGCCCGTGAAAATGGTCAAATTTTCGACTGTCATGGGCTCGTGACCTTGACTGTGACCTCGGATCGGGTCATACTGCATACCGTCATGCATCACTCGTCGACCTCTAACTACATACCAAATTTCATTAAAATCGAAGAAACTTTTTGTGGACGGACGGACAGACATTTGAGACCCATTAATGTTATTAAATCGACTCGGAAACAGATGAATGAAAAAACCCAAGGGCAACCAGCCACCCCAGGAGGAGAACTGGTTACTTTTATCATACTGGCCAACATATTATCAAAACTGGAAAACTCTGTTAAAGGAGTTTTCAACCCACATCAGATCAGTGACAACCTCTAGACGTGAGTGAAATTATTGCAATATGAATCAAAAGACTGAAGTGACACTTACACTGCCGGGATTTTTGCCGACACTTGCTCGCTGTACCACAAGCTTCTTGTCACCGAGTTGCATTCCATTTAGTCCCGCACACGCCTGAAAACAACACCCACTTTAACATAAGCTCCTCCGTTGTTCGTCATCAACGACCGTCTCGTTGGTGAACCAGGATCTGCGTATATCCTAACCCTGCCCCTTTTAAGGATGATCTGTCCTCTGTATGCTGGGACTTGATACAGCCTACACGAATAAAAATTTTGATCACTCTAGCTTCAGCCGTTCCAGAGATATGGTTGGTGCTCACCAAAATTTAAATGGTTCGGGTTACCTGACCACGCCCCGTTCAGGATCACGTGCCATCGATGGACTAGCACTTGCTACAGTCACCCCATCTACCAAATTCTAAGTCTATCTCCATCGACGATGAAGATACGAAAAGCAATAGAAAATGTCAAAAAGGGGGTGGTTTGAGTGTAGTTAGGTCACTCAAGATCACTGGATATAGCACCATTTGATACAGTGCACACGACTTCCTATTAGTGTTCAACAGTAACTACATCCCTATCTTGCACTGTTTCTGAGATATAGCAAGATATTAGTCGATAACTGCCGTTGGGGTGACCCTGTTGGCATTTAGCCGAGATCTTTGGAATCAAAAAACTAGAATCCTTGGGCTATCATACAGGGTTGTCTGCATGATCCTAGGTTAGCCATCTTGGTAAAACACCCAACTTCTGATAGATGGACAGTCAGACAGATGGATGGACAGACACACAATGACAGCATATACCACGCTAGCATAGCGTCATGCAGTAAAAATACTGTTATCATGACTGAGAACCATCTGCATTTTGTTATTCGGCGTCATACTGTATGTAAATGTCTACTAAATGTTTACAAGTTTCACGTTCACATTTACTAAACTAAACGATAAGCACATCCCTAGTTGGTACAGATTGTTTTTTAACCTCGACGACACTTTGGCCATATTTCCAAATAATGACAAATGGAACCACAGAAATAGCTGCATAACCGAATTTAATGCACTGCTGTGAACTATAGATCTTACAGGTTGGTCGTGTTTGACCATATGAAAGGAAAAGAAAGGAAAAGTAATTATATAGCGCCTTTTATATATGATGTATGTCTCAAAGCGCTCAGGCATGGATCACACAGTTTTACCTGCAAATACACCATGCCTGCCTTTCCTTCGTAAGCGTTCACCAGATGGCGACACCCCTAACTAAGGTAAGAGACATCCAATTGCAGCTTACTACTCATCTATCGACCGCGAAGGGATAAAAGGCTGAGTTAGCCTGGTTGGTTGACCTATAGCGGACGGTTTACCCACATAAATGGTCACCTGTCAGCTGCAGGTCGAGTGCAGGACTGGGAAAGTTCGCCGGCCAAAGACCGACGTTCTACTTCTGTGCTACGCAACGAATGAAGTACATTACATTACATCTTATAGAGAGTAGAGTTGTCCACAGAATGTAGGTTCAAGATTCATCAGCCTCAGAGGTCTAACATCTAACATGGTGAACGGCCTCCCCCCCTCAGTCACTGTGTCACAGATGTTGTCTGTTAGAGGGAGGGAGGGTCTAGAAATGTAAGGTCCACAGACTGCAACGACGGTGAAGTCGGGCTATCGTGGCTACGATGAGACTCGTCTCACGGACCTGGTCTGTTACACCCGGGTCCAGATACTCGCAGAAAGCAAATCCCTTCGACATGCCGGTGCTCGTGTCCATGACGAGATTGAAAGAACGGAGTTGACCAAACGAGGACATCAGTTCTTTCACCTGTAACGGCCAACGTCGCAGCCAATAACTATAAACACAACAATAACATCACTCATCTCAGACTGTCATAACAACTTCGTCAACAGTTCAACGTACATCAGTAAAAATAAACTGCTCATTTACCGAATACAACCACTACGGTATATATAATGCTTATATTAAAAGTAAGAACTGCAAATCCTTCTCAGAATGGTCAGCATAATAAATAATAAATTAGCCCCGTACGGGACTGACGGTCGACTCTTACTTACTGCCAACTTCAAAGTCACGTGACACAAAAACTAGGACAAAAATCAAAAATCCGGCCCGACAAGCCTTAGGTATTGTCACCTAATTTAAAAACCTGTGGTCAGTTGCCAGCCGCAATCATTATAAATGGCGGAGGAGATAGCCGATGAAAATTGCCAAATTTGCGACTTTCAAGGGCCCGTGACCTTGACCTTGGATCGGGTCATACTGCATACCATCATGCATCACTCGTCGACCTCTACCTACATATCAAATTTCATTGAAATCGAAGAAACTTTTTGTGGATGGACGGACGGACATTTGAGACCGGCTTTATTAGGTCAACTCGGAGGAGTCGACCTAAATATTGACAGAGTACATTAATCAATAACACACTTCAAACTAATCACAAGTGTTAATAAAACAAAAAATCCATGAACATCAAGTACAAGATGGGCATGAAAATAATTCTACAGTAGCTCACTAAATGTCACATAACCATACTGTCTATAACAGATTTCTCCTCAATAAGCTCGGAAGACCTCATTAATTGTTTTTTGTCACACCCTGTGGAGACACATATTAAACAGTTTTATCAAGTGAGAAACAGACTAAAAGGTAAAATTAAATACCAGCAGACTACTCTTATCAGGGACCACCCAATCTTTGTTATATTAAATACATTAATACTTCAGCAGCATTCACCAGGTGGCAGCATATATATACATCATATCAAATCGTATAACTGATTGTGTCGATTGATTTTACGTCCCACTCTCAGAGTTGGCAAGTTTCTACCATCAGCGGTTTAAACCATCCTGGCACAAACAGGTCTCTGCCGGAGTTTTTACCAAAACATTATTAAGTGTAGCAATATAACAGAGAAGCATCTTACGAAATAGACTCAAACGGGTATTGGTATTGTAGGGTTAAACGTCCCACTCGACACATTACAGGTCATTTTGGAGACGATTTTACAGGTCAGATGACCCAACCAATAGTGTAATAGCACTGAAGGATGATAGTCTTCCAGGTCAAGGGCCAATCCCACAGGCTCAGCACACTAAAAGGTAAAGAAAAGGACGTAATAAAAAGCTTTTTCTTCATATAGCACCAAGTACACCAAAGACACTGAGGTGCTCAGAAGACAGCTAAGCCAAGCAAGATCAAAGCAAACGGGGCACCAATTGTTAAGTATTCGGCCAGAATAAATACAGACGTGGTTTAAGCAGTCAAAATAGCTTCTGCAGTTTTGTGTTTGACTGTTACTTTCAACGACGTCGACTTCTATAATCTTATCTTTGGCCTCACAGATGTACAGCATGTGTCACTGGAGTTGATACACGTTTTAAACAACAGCTGGTCTGACTGAGAATGCACACTGATTACGTTAAGGTTTTACGTCCCACCCGACACAAAACAGATCATTTCGGACAGGTTTGTCCCAGCCGATCTCTTCGCTTAGTACTGAAGCAAATGCATACATATGTCACAGTGTTTGCTTTGTAAAACACAGACCAAATACCGTTACTCTGAGACAGAAGGTAACACCGTATTAGCATTTTATGTTTTGTTTTCTAGTTAAAACCAGTTCGAACTGATTTAAACTGTTTAAACCTCACGTCTAGCAGAAACAAGTTCTTGCTGGCAGAAATGCAACACTACCCACTACCCATAAAGCAGGTCATTTCGGAGACGTTCTTCCCAGCTAATGTCTTAGCATGCTACTGAACAAACTAAATCTAACACAACAAAATCAGGCTTCCGGCTTCCACGCTAATAAAATCTGAATCTGACATACACCAGTAAACCGAAAGATACTATAACACAAAATGCATACAAAAAACTAAGGGCAGGTCTGGTCGCCTTGGACAACATCTGGCCTGGAAATATCAAGCCCACATGGGAGAGAATAAATCAAAGTCTAAGGGCCAGTTTTTTCCGCCGTGAATCAATCTTCGATTAATGTTAACGGAAGATTAACTCCAATTAACTAATGGGAGTTAATCTCCCATTAACTTTAACTGAAGATTAATTTGTGGTGAAAAAACCGGCCCGAAGGCTTTTGGGGCAACATAACTGAAGGATCTTTTGCCATTACCAGCTGACAACCAGCCCCAAACTACAGAGCACTGGTGCAGTGCACAACGCGGGGGGAATCGAGGGAAGTAGCCAGCGTCACTTACTTCAGCACAGCAGGATGTGCATGAAAGTGAACAAGCTATCATTTCTCAGCCCCGGCCCCTAAGCTATCAACACCACAGAAATAACAAAAAACAAACATCAGCGCAACAGTTATGTAGGCTACCACAAATGCTGGGGAATACATGCACATATGCTCACACAGATCAGTGATTTAATGGCCAATTTCCAGGTCAACCTGGGCTAGTTAACTTGCAGGGAAGTTAGGGTAAAGATAAACGGATGTCACATAACTTACAGAAGTTTAGGCAGAATACTCTCACCTCCCTTTCCATAGGCCACTGAGCCCTTAGGTGGATATACCACAAAGTCGGTGACACATGCCGGACCCACGGTTACCTTCCCAGCCGCACAGCACTGCCCCTTGCCTGGTCACCCATCCCAGTACTCACCAGGCTCGAGGTAGAGTAACTTCGTTGACATTATCACTCAGCCAAACCAATGATCACACTGAAAAGTGACTGGCGCATAATTTTCAATTCCATGTGGCCCTTCCCTACATCGTTCATCCACTGGACCTCACCTTCCATTCACGTTGGTTTTGTCACTTCCGGCACATAGACTATGCAATAACAGTTAGAGACAGAATGCTCTTACATTTGGCAGATTATCAAAAGAACAGATTAAAAAAACGGAGTTTAGTGTTCAAGTTTAACAATCATATCAGGCCGTGAGCAATAACACTACCGTACAATGTTATTATCTACATAATACCAATTTTAAATCATCAGTTTATTATACACGGTGGGCCATAAAAACGTGCCACTTTATTTTTGACTACAACTCCCGTATTTCCTGGTAGATTTTTTACACTTTTTTTACCAATGAAAGCAAGAAAGAATACTCTACAACGAAGTTATTTAACGGACTAATGACGTCATAATGGCGTCACACAGCAATGTTCACTTCATTGAGTTACTTCCGTGCGTAATAATAACGCAATGAAATGTTATATGGGAATATCTCGAGCTCTGAAGATAAAATTATGGTCAAAACCTGTGGGAATCTGAAACATTTTCTGCCGGAAGAATCATCAAGGAAAAAATTAACAAAAATTGAGAAGACGTGCCATTTTATTTTTCGCTATAACACTGGACGAATTTCTGCTAAAATTACGCAAAAACAGTTCGATGGAATGTGCTGCAGAAAGCCATCAGCCACTGTCATCCCGAACTGCAGATACCATTGCCACAACTGAAGACATAGTTAATGTGAAGCTGTACATTTTATGCCTGTTCTGTAGAGTATTCATTCCTGTTTCCACCGATACATGAAGTGTAAGAAATCCACCAAGAAATACAAGACTTGTAGTGAAAAATATAGTGGCACGTTTTTAATGGCCCACAGTGTATACCAAAATTAGGCTGTGAAAACATGTACTCCAGTTTTATATAACTACTGCATTCAACACAACCATCAGAGCAATGTCAAAATTTCTTTAAAATGCAAGATTAACCAACAATAAGCTACTTATAGCTCACTGCAATCCAACATTTCGATCACGTGATGGACAATGGTGCCACTAAATCCTCAACATTCTTCCGTGCAAATAAGCAATGGCAAATAATAATAAAATCACCAAATATAATTTAACTGCCCACTCAATTTCTCTGCTATATTCTCGTTCTCGGGAGTGAGAAATACATTTTTTCCCGCAATTTTTAGTCATCTCCTTCTTGCTTAGACCAACTCCACTGCTAGAATGACAAATGTTTCCACAAGCAATTTGTACATGGTCGACCCTTTGTGACACCCGCATAAAAACCACGTCTGTTTCTAACCAGTTCTCAAGCGACAGGCCGACACGCTCCATTCAGTGCTTAGACGCTGCATATGGTCAAGATAAACCCATTCCAGTTACCGCAAAGTTCTCTTCCGAGAATGTGACCCTACGTGCACTAACGGAAGTCCTGTTATATAAAAATATGCATGCGTGGAAGGCCAGATGACACGTTGTTGTCCGTGAACACCAAACAAAATCGCCAGACTGTCCCAGCTTCCTTAATTCTCGGACTTTCCCGGTCTGCGGGAACTCCCATTACCTGCAGCTCCTATCTTCATAACTTCACTCAGATAAAAAAAATTAATAAAAACTAGTTTAACAGTAAACCAGTCCGACATTGTAGTCAAGCACATGTAGTTGGCTTGCGGTATGAAACAGAAATAATTAGAACAAAAGGAGAAATTACCTGATCTTCATTCAAGTAGTTAGGTATGCAACCGACGAACAGCTTATGTGGCGTGTCCTGAACGATTGTTGATACAATTCCTGTTCCAACATCAAATAACAGCTTCAAGTTTCAGACGAACTTATTTTAAGCTAATGATTTAGTTACGTTTTCAGCTCTACTGGAAACAAACAGGTCATTACATAGACATTCTTCGCAACAGAGGTTAGTTGGAGTTTAATGTCCCTTTTCTGCACAAATATGCCTATATCAGAGACGAAAGGTCAGGGGTGGAGAGCTATCCCTACCCAGTGAAGGAAGGCCAGCAATATATTAATCTCAACCCTGGCTGACGTTTTGTTCAGCAGCCACCCAAAAAGGAAAAGGGATTGAGAGGCTCATTTAAATTATTACGATAGCGCCTACAACAGGGGAAGACAACTATCACACCGCATAACAAAACTAAATCAAATACAACAAAAACAAGCATGCATTCTTAACTAAAAATACATATAACACAAAATCAACAAACAAAAAACTAAAGCCGGACGTTGTGGCATCCTCCCAGCCAAGGTACGGAAGAAATTAGATCTAAAAGCAGACATGCTATGATGCACCCATCCAATAGATATGACCACACAAAATAAACATTAAAAAATAAAGGCAGTTTTAGTCGACTTCTACGAAGCCTGACCAGGTACGATATGATACAGTCGATTAACGTGCGCTCAAAAGCTGACGAGACGGGCAGCTTAATCTAGCGCACAACACAGAAACGAAAAATAAGGTGTATTCTTACAGGCCTCACAAGGTACGATATGATACAGTCGATTAACGTGCGCTCATTTAAAAGTCATGAATATTAGGGAAAATTCCCTATGTCCTCTCTGTGATGAGGATGATAAAACTAGCGTACATCTGCTAGGCAATTGTCCTGCTACTATGGTAAATAGGAATGCTCTTATGGGGGCATGCACTTTAACTCCAGAGGACCTCAGGGGTTTCCACTGGTCTATTTTACTGAAGTTTGCCAAAAACTCAGGTAGGTGCTAACCAAAGCGGTTAGTATGGGGTTGCGCAATGGGCCCGGCTTTGTAGCCTCAGCGCTGGGAGCCATTATACTCCCACCCCATAGGTATGAAGGGATGAAAGGTACAGGCCTCACGAAAGTGAATTTTACTACCCAAGTTGTAGACAACACATACCACAAAACTGAATCATCATGTCATGACGCCCATACTGTGAAATGCTATCAAATAAAACTGCACACCTGGTACGGCAGCGGGTGGTCCCTCAGACGTGATGCCTGGCAGTGCTTGGTACTCGCGAGGTCGTCGCAGCTTCAGCAACTGACCCTGGAAGTTGATGCCATCGAACGCCAGCGCCTGAGTACACTCATCGACCGACCGAAACTAAACACACAACACACACACACACAGACACACACACACACACAGACACACAAGCAGACACATAGACACACAAGCAGACGGACAGACGGACGACTGTCTGGCAATCTCTGCCATCGCTGGCAAGCGACACCTACGGTCCGCTGGCACCGGGTCACTGTCAATACCAAGAACAAGGACCACGATGGAGATTAGCAGTTTCATGGTCGCAAACGGAAAAATAATGAAAACTAAAACGAAATTAAAACTAAAAAATATTCTTAAAACGAAAACTAAAACTAAAAAATAAATCAAAACGAAAATCACACTGCTTCGGGGACAGCCGTATAATCACACATGCCGAGGGCATTTACTGCTGATAGATGCCAGTCCCCTCCACCGACTCCCCTCCACTGACGGCAAGCGCGCCGTCAGTGGAGGGGACTGGTGTCTATCGGCAATACTTGCAGCTACATGCCAGTTTGTCCGATTTTGGGTTTCCATGGGGAGCAAAGCGCCCCAAATTGGGAGATTCCCTGCCCAGAACACCCATAAACCACCGTGCAAAATTTGACGCCGCTGGCTTTATCCTCGCCGGATAAATCCGTAACCGTACAAACACAAAAATTACCAAAAAAAACAAACAAACAAACATATAGTAAACGATAGCACACCTTGCCTATCAGCATGTATGAACAATAAGTCAAATGAAGACAGATACCATAAGACAATCTATATAAAGCATGGCTTAAACTTTAAACTAGACACCTGAAATAGAAAAGTAAATTGTTAAATGTTTAAACTTCTCTCATTCATTAAATGTCACACACACAAGCTAGACTTTTACCCCAAAATCGATCAACAGCTACAAATACATTTTTAAAACAACCGAAGGCGTTCGTTCACATACCTCGAGAAAAGCAAAGTTTTTATCGAGATTGACTTGGCAGGAGATAATTGGATCGCCATCGGGTCCGGCTAAACCAGCCATTCTCATCTGGTTGTTGAAATACTCCTGCATTCCTTCCTGACACAAAAAATGGCAAACCAAACATTGTAAACAGCAACATGATGCCTCACTCAAAAGCAAAACCGAACAGCAGTTGTTTTATCATAATGCTTAACATAACAAGAGCTCGGCCAACAGCTAGACTAGTTCACCATCACATAATGAGTTGTAAACATATTCAAGTAAAACACCCCATTTCTGGGAAGGTATCCCTTTCCTTGGACAGATACAGGCCTCCAAAAGTAGCTGTACCGTGTGGTAATCCCCGTGCCAAAACCAGCTCCTCAACCTGTTTAAGCGTTTAAATGATGCCGGTACCTCCAGACTCAAATAATGCCTTCTTGATAATAATGCAGAAGAAAAAAGTAAGTAAAGTAAACAGGACATTTCTACACCACTTTATACAGAGTCTGACTCGTCTCTAAGACATTCATTTGAGTATGGCACAAATTATCTTATCTGCTACCGACATATTTATCCACCAATGAAATAAGCCATCCTGTCTTTACTGTCCAACTGCAGAGGACCGCAGAATTTTGGCCTATATTCATTTCCCATCCCACGGAGGATAGGAGACTGAGTTGGCCTGGGTTGCTAGTTACACACCGATGTGGATTGCCCACTCAAAGATGGTCAACCATTATAGTACTAACTGAGCTTAAATGATGTGCCCAATGCAACTATGACAAATCACCACCTCGTATAGTAATACACAAGCCACAACTGAATACAATCATTACTGTGTCTATCAATATTCACAGGCAGAGTTTGCAAGACTAGAAACTGCTAGGAAGCAGAAGTGAACTCTCTTCTGAGACACTGGGGCCCGATTTACAAAAAATCTTAGGAAAAATTATAAGTTTATCATAAGTTTTTCCTAAGTTTATCTTAAGTTTATCCTAAGTTATAAAGGTAAGATTTTATAGATTTTTACATGTAATTTACTAATGCAATCTTATAACTTACTAAGTTATTCCTTTACATA
>Ga0209363_1000957_pt1 | contig 12806 bp, 9 predicted proteins | sample WorMetexBAHAMAS3_FD_187385 | JGI IMG/M metagenome (GOLD analysis project Ga0209363, IMG submission 187385) | Marine gutless worms symbiont microbial communities from Max Planck institute for Marine Microbiology, Germany - Inanidrilus exumae... | ecosystem: Host-associated > Annelida > Digestive... | reverse complement strand
TCTTTTATTATTATTATTATTAGAAATAATACTTTGGTAGGCGAATGCACCCAGGCTGAGTCGAATCCCGGCCACTGAGTGCGTCACGCTCTACTGCACATGGTGGTGGCCGAGTGCATTAACCACTGGGCCAGAAGGGCAGATCTGTAGAGGGATCTATATTTGTGTTTACTTATCTTCCTTCTGCCCTTTCTTCTTTTTTACTTTTTCTTGCCTTATGCTTCCTTTCTTATTATTTACTTCCTTACTTGTTTCTTACTTGTTTACTTCCTGACTTATCTATCTACTCCTTCCAGAATAGACCCGTTTCCAGGCCGATGGTCGTAGGAGGCGACCAAACCTTGCTTTAGTTTTTATTTCATGTTGTAGTATATTTTTATGGATGCGTGTTTGCTTTTGTTGTGTTTTTTTCAGTTTTTCAGTACCAAGCCAAGAGATTGGCTGGGAAGAACGTCTTTGAAATGACCTATTTTGTGTCGGATGGGATGTAAAACCTTAACTCAATCAATCTTAGCCTGCCATGCTTGAGAATGCAGCAGATTGCTGCTAGCAAAACCGCTGTGTGCCTCCTGTTGGTCACTTGTTACAAAAATGTCATTTTATGTTTTTTAAAATTTGCACATGAACTGCATTTGTGTGTGATTTGGAATGAAGTTGGTGTTTATCGATAAAAACATTTTCAGTTTAGTTGTCACTCATTTTGTGCATGTACAGGGTGTTTGGGGCACCTTGTTCATCCGTGCCAATATCCGCTGGTGTCAATATCGTAAGACTAGTGTCCTCGGCAAATACCCAATCACTGAGGTAAGTGGCTTTGATGGTGATGTAAGAGTTGCATATCTTGTGACCTGTACTGAACATCTTGCACATATTTCTGTTCATTCTATTGTATCACTGTGTGCTGATACATTGGGCGACATTAACTTTCGCTTGAACTAAAGTTTTAGACTTAAGTTTAGACCAAAGCTTAATGCATACCCAAAAGTTCGGTTTTAAACCAATGCTCACATTAGCTTGGGTTTTAAACTAAAGTCTAAAACTTAAGTCTTAGACGTATGTTTGACTTAAGTTTTAGACTTAAGTCTTAGGGTCGGTTTTTCCACTGCGAATTAATCTGTCATTAACGTGATTAACTCCCGTCAATTAATCACGTTAACGTTAATGGAAGATTAATTTGCGGTGGAAAAACTGGCCCCGAGGCAAAGTTTGGCGCATGCATTTGACGCTTTGGTCTATTTAGTTCGCCTGCCGCTGCGGCAGTGTAATTCCCCAATGCTAAAACATTTGCGATATTGTTTTCCTTCCGTTGCATGAATTATAGTGACTCTTTATAGATGTCTAGTAAATTAAATATTTAATGTTATTGTTTACTTCTCTAATCCGAAAAGTAAAGTGGATTTGGTTTTATACTGAAGTTAAACTTAGATTTAGCAGTACTGCCTATCTAAATGCATTACATAAGTTTGGTTTTATACCGGATTATTCGGATTAACTTCGATTTAAGACCTACGACTTAAGTCTAAAACCTAAGTTTGGTGTTAACTCCAGTTTTGGACTTAAGTCTAAAACTGAACTACGTTGTCACTATACTTTTGCATATTAATTAGGTTTTAGACCGAGTTTCGGTCAAAAACGTTAAGTCTAAAACTTAAGTCTAAGCAAAAGTATAAGTCGCCCATTGTGGTGATATGTTTGCCGTTGGGCGGAGTGCAACTGCCGTGTGTGTGTTTTCAGGTTCTTGCTGTTACTCTGATTACAGCCGTCTTTGCATATCCTAATCCGTACACTCGGTAATCTATCAGCTTTTGTCTTATGGAATTGCATTTCCAGTTTCAAACTGTTGCAGCGAAGATGTTTCCTGATAGTTTATATTGTTGAGAAGGAGTGTGCGTAAAAGGAAAAGATGCTAACATTTGAGTTGTTTTTCTGTGGCAACTTTCAGTTGCTTTTTTAGTACGATTTGGAAAGAGCACACGTGGACAAACTCATATACTCAGTTTCGATTTGTTGATTTCGGCGCTATATAAATTGTTTGTTTGTTCATTTAACTTTCTTTATTCCTTCCTCATGCTTTCTTTCTTACTTATTTACTTCCTTACTCATTTACTTACTGACTTTTAGAGTAGACCTATTCCATTTCCTGGCCAGAGGTCGCAGGAGGTGATCAGACTAGGGTTGTTAAACGATTTTCGAAAATTCGATTATCAAAATTTTTTATCGTTCTTGTTTTCGATTGACAGAAATCGAATATTGTTTCCAATACTGCGCTTCATTCACTGCACTGACGTATCGGCGAATACGGTCTCCGCCGATACCCAGTGATAATAATTAGCAGTAATCTGACTCGGCGAGTGAAGCAAGCAGATGGCTCGGCTTGCATCTGATCCTTGCTTCAGTTTTTAGTGTTAATTCTGTGTCGTATTATATTTTGTTACCGATGCATGTTTGCTTTTGTTGCATTTAATTTCTTTTTCAGTACTAATCCAAGAGATTGGCTAGGAAGAACGTCTCCAAAATGACCTGCTTTGTGTCGGGTGGGACGTAAAAGCTTAACTCAGTCGAAATATACTCAGTTTTCGTTTAACCATTCTTTATAATCTTCATTACGAGAGTTTCTCTTTATTGGGCAGGCTACACCAAAAGTTAATCTCTGGGGATAATTTGAGCAGGTTATTTTACATCTTGGATACTTTTATTGTCACCCAGTGATTAGGATCGGTGCACAGAGAGGAAAAGATTTATAATAATCATATAATCATGACATAATATATAAACAACTTTTATTTTATGGAATTGCATTTCCAGTTTCCAAACTTCCAACTGTTGCAGCAAAGATGTTTCCTGATAGTTTACATCGTTGGGAAGCAGTAATTTTATCAGTGCAGCATTTTAGTACTGAGGTAGATGGTATTATTGTGTGATTGATGTTGTTACTGAAGTTGAATACATTATAGATGAGCTGATTGTTGAACATTGTGATGCTGTTTAGGATGAATACGAGTGAACTGATCAGGCAACTTGTTCACATGTGCCGTCCTGAAGACGATGCAGCATTCTGGTATGTTGCAGTCTGCTGTTGTTTGATCGTAATATGTAATATTTTGTCAACAGTGAGTGAGTGTGTGAAGATGATATAATGGCCAGATGTGTTGTGACAAATGCCTTGTCTGTCTAGTTTTATCTCTTTCCATTGTCGTATGACTAAAGCTGTAAATTTTCCGCGGCCATCGCCTGATTTGCAAAATTTGCATATTTGACCTATCACTACAAAATCTTGCATTTTGCCGCAAAATGCTGCAAATTTGACTGCTTTTGTCCATCAGCATCAACTATAAAATACAGCATAGGAATGATAGAAATGTATACAGCTTTATTTTATACAACTTTATTGTATACATGCAGTTTAATATAAAACTGATTGAAATGTACTTACTGCATTGACATTACTCAATCACTGACAATTTTGATTTACCGATATCTCCAATTAATGTTCTTTTTGACGAGTTTGTTATTGAAAGCCAAAACGATGTTTTAGTTTTACATCTCAAAGATGGATTTGCCTCTTTTGTGTTGCTGCAATTGCGACCATGAATTTTCTGCGAATTTGGCATTTTTTACGGTGAGTAGACTGCAAATTCTCCAATTTTGGGCCACGAAAAATTTACAGCCTTACCTACGATGCTCAACTCGGCTGTTGTCGTCGTCATGTGCATTTATGATCCACGTGTCTTAAGCCATTGAATAGCAACATCGTCAGCTGAGTAAAGCTGCTGCAGGCCCTCCAGCTTGGTTGGTGGACAGCTGTGTTGTTTATTGTTTGCCATGTGGACACTTTAGTTATCTCAAGGTAGCAAGATGTGTAGTGGCCTTTGTTATCTGAGAAGCGGTTTATTAGTGACTAGTGAAGTGGCAGGTCATATCTCAGTTGTGTCATCTTTGCATTAGACGTGTCCAACCCGTCTGATGTGCTGTTTTAGTCACTATGTTGGTTAGTTCCAATTTACAGTACTCATGGTAACCTGGTACTACCATGATACCTGAATTCATGGTACCCATCATACCATCACACCATTGTCCAAAATGTGTGGAGATGATATCATCTGATGACCATGATACTCACGATACTACAATAGTTATCACAGTACCAACTGTTTACGATACTTCATAGTCTGTAGCTCAGTACTTGGTAATCAGTCACATCAAGTTATGCCAGTATTACTTGATTTCATATGATACCCACACAGGTATCACACATATTCCTCCTAATTATAATATTGCCCATCACTAGCTCCAGTTTCACTAATTCTCTGAGCTGTGCATGTTTCTCTGGTCAGTGATAGTGTTCAAACTTACTTCTGGTAATGTTGCATTCACTGACATAAATGTGATAGCATCAACGAATGCTGTGAGGTGGAGCGAGGAACAGGTTGATAGGTTGCTGTATTGAAAGAATGTTTTTTGTACTGTGAGAAGATGTCTGTTTATGTGCACCGCAGTGACTACAGGCTGAACATGACCGATATTTCGTCGGACGTTGTCAGTGGACCGATTGGTGATAAAGCCGTCACAGCGCTGTGGCAGCTTTCACTAGCTCTCGTGTTCAAGATGATCGTCACCGTTTTCACATTTGGCCTCAAGGTTTGACTGACAGTTTTGTTCCCGTCACATCATTGCTGTAACTAGCAGCTGGTCCTGGTGACAACTCGGAGCATTGACTCACAAAAAATGTTACAGAAGTATCGAACTGATGTGAAATATGGCAAGCTTCAGCGAAAGGTTTAGTGGTAGAAAAAGATCTGGCAGTGTCTGGACGCACTTTAGTTACGATGAAAAGCAGAAGAAGAGTATAAGAACAGTAAACATATGCTTGCAGGTAGTTAAGATGTGTTTCCTGTTATGTTTGCTCAGATTTAATCGTTTGTGTTAAAGATGTGCATTATTTTCAGTATATGCAGAAAACTGGGAGGGAGAAAAACTGTTGAACCTACTGCAGCGCCAACATGTAACTTATGTGAATGATTGTAATGCAGTCATATTGTTTCGACATTTTTATTTGAACTACTTGAGCAGTCTTGATGAAACTTGTCTGCTGCTATGATCTGCTTAGAGATCAATGTCATTAGGTCAGGGTCACACCTTGGTTCAAGTATATGGCGACAAAGGCAGCCATGTCAATGCCCGGATGTCAAATGTCCATATTCTCGTTTGTCAGTGTTAGTTTTTTAACGTCAGTACTGAGTGGTTTTGTGTGACCAGAATGTCATTGTGTAGGTTCCCGCTGGTCTATTCATTCCAAGTATGGCTGTTGGAGCAATTGCTGGTCGCCTGGTTGGCATTGGTGTCGAACAACTTGCGTTGTAAGTAATTTCTGCATGCACGTCTTCCATCATGATGTCTAGTTCAGCTGTTATGTACACTCTGATTGCACTCTGATTGTCCCATCTGTCAGGCAATCAACCCTGAGCGACCGATCATTCTCTGTTGCCGCTCCATGGGCATGGCACAGTCTGCCGTTAGCCATACGGGCTGCATCGTCGCTCACCACCTGCCGACGAGAACTGAAAACATTTCTTTATTACTCTAGTTTTCTGGACCACTAGTCATCAATTCACTATTTCCTCCTGTATGTTATAGCCCGGTACCTTATTGACTGCGTAAAGTGCCCCTGCAGCGTTCTGCATGACAGTGTCACTTAAATAAGTACATTTTTTATAATAATAATAATAATGTATCTTCTGTCAGGTGTCAGATTGTCATGTGATGAATAATGTGATTGTTAGTGCCAATCAAGACCACTACATATTCAAGGAGATGTGCAACAGTGGACACACGTGTGTGACGCCGGGCTTGTATGCGATGGTTGGCGCATGTGCTGCTCTCGGTGGAGTCACTAGGATGACCGGTATGCTCTTGTCTTGAGTTAACTTGTCAGTCTGAAATATTTATTCTGCATTTGACCATTACTGGAGATGCATAAAATCTTTGAAGAGTTAGTATGTAAATACCAGTGGTTAAAGTGTAGAGAACAAGTGCCGGTACTGTGGTCTGAATGCTGGAGCACGAGCCCATAATGGGTGTCGGGGCGATGCCTCCCCCGGGGTGCAGGGGCAAAACCCCTAGACCCTGATAAAGAACTCGGATGGCAAAGCCACCTATTGCTGAAGTATATTTAACAAGCAAGTGTGATTTTGAATGAAAATTAAATGTATATTTTCTGTGCAAGCAATTTCACAGTGTTGGTATGCCTTTTGTCTTTTTAAACCTGGTAAATATGTCGATGATAGTGTTATCGCAGTCAGTAGTTGTCTGTTCTGCCTATTTCCTGGGTTGCTGCAGATTATGGCAGCTGTCTGAGAAGTGAGTCACTGGACTTTGTAGAGCATGTACCATATATACTCGCATATAAGCTGACAATTTTTGGCTCAGTTTTGACGTTCAAGTTGTGGGGTCGCCTTAGACGCGGGTCATGCCACACAGCCAGAGTTAACAGTCAGCATGACGGCTATCTGTCAGCGACGCACACTGTGTGTGTGCCGCACAGGGTGTGAACCATTAGTAGGTCACGTCAGCGGGGGTTCTGAATGTCCATGCACAGACTTGTGCTGCTGCTGCTGCATAGCCAGCCATTGTAACTTGACACGTGATGTAGCTTGCAGTACGCGTAGGATTTCTGCTTACAATAAAATCTGTCACGTGCGATAGCACGCATATTGTTGTTGCCGTTGTTGTGAACTTGCTGACACTCACGCATTGTCAAGGCCCAGATCCAGGATACATGTTTGTCGCTGATTTTCGTTACCAGCTTATACGTGGGTCACTAATTTTTGCATGATTTTCGGCCATGAGAATGGGGGGTCGGCTTATACGCGTGATGGCTTATACTCGAATATATACGGTAAAACTGGCAGAGTATGGTGGATGAGCAGCAAAAGCTTTAAGAAAAATAAGACAGCCAACTAAAACACTTTACCTGAAAACAGTGATGAAACTGGCGTGTCTGTGTGCTGGTGTGTGCCGGTAGTGTCGCTGGTGGTGATTATGTTTGAGTTGACTGGAGGTCTGCAGTACATCGTGCCTCTAATGGCAGCCGCAATGACGGCCAAGTGGGTCGGTGACTCGTTACACAAAGAGGGCATGTATCCTTCTTGTACCGTGTTGACATGGTGATTCGTTTTTAGGCCGCATGGTAGTGATAGGTTGCGATAGCGGCTGATTGCTACAGACAGATTAGTGTGGATGGTTTGTTGGTCTGTGTATTGGTCACGTTCTTGAGCCCTGCAGAAATGGCTGAACTGATCGAGACGGCATTTGGGGCTGAGTCGCTTGGGCCCAAGGAACCTTGTGTTGGATGAGGGTGGAGATCCTGTCATGGAAATAGGCAATTTTTGGTGTTGTCCGGCCCATTTAGAAGCATTGGCAGTCTCTGCTGCGCTCTTCACTTCAATAGGGATCATTTAGTCATCAGTAACGACATGCAGCAGAAGGGATCATTCAATATGCCAGTGTCACATTAAATTTTCCTAACCGTGAAAAAATCCGCCCATGATGCGGCCTTTTTGTCAATATTCTTTGACCACTTCTTTTTTTCGACGCCTAATCTCTGAGGACACTGAATGGATCTCAACCAAACTTGGAAACATATTCACTTATGACTGCTATTTGAAAATTTTGGTCCAAACTCCCCGGGCATTTAACCCCATGTGCTAGGGGCAAAAAACACTTTTTGGGACCGACTATGAACTTTGACTGAACATATCTCTGCAACGGAACATGATATCAACAATCGGAAAGAAACTTCTCAATCTACAGGGACTCCCCTACATGCCCTCAAATTTGGTGAACTTAGGTCCAGAAACAGCTGAGAATAGTTGGCGAGTTTTTGCCCACCACACTACATTTTCGCATTGGGAGACACTGTCAGCCTTACTGCATGGACGTTATATAACAGACAGCAGGCAAACTTTGGCATGTGTTATGTAGTGGCACGAGCTTACAGTCTATAGAACAACAGAATGCCGGGCTGGCTCACGCTAATTGTCTAATTCTCTATCTTGTTGACTGATAATATTAATTACAAAGCTTAATTGGTTAAGATAGGTACAAGTTAGCAGCATTTTTGTGGAAAGTTAAAGCTTAACTGGTGCCTAGCTATGATGCGCATATTCATCTGAATGGATATCCGTATCTTGATGCAAAGGAAGAATTTACGCACACAACACTTGCTGCCGATGTCATGAGGCCCAGGTACTGCCTTGTTTAAAGTCTTCTATTGACAGCTAGTGTTCGTTATTTCGTTTGTTATTAAACAATATGCAGTGTTTAAGGTGTAAAATGGATTGATTTGTTACTGCATGATGCTATGGTAGAGCGTGTGAAGAGTTCGTAAATTTACGTGTTGGTTCAGGTTCTGATTTTTTTTTTGTATGTTTGTTTGGGTTAGTGTTTTGTGTGTTTTTTTGTATTAGCTTAGATCATTGTATTGCTTTGTTGCTTGCTTTTTTTGTGTCGTTTTAGTTTCTTCAGTACCAAGCCAACAGGTTGGTTAGGAAGATCGTCTTCGAAATGACCTATTGTGTGTCATGTGGGATGTTAAATCTTAACTCTGTCAGTCAATAGCTTGCTTTGATGATTGTCATATGTGTATTGACCTTGTTGACAATACTGATGGATAATGCCCTTTACTGGTAGTGTCCTCTCCCTGTCACCTGACTGTCTATGCCAAAGCACTGAAGAAAACACTGATTTTAGCACTGGAAATGCACATCTTATAATGCTATGCAGTCGTGAGCCGTTGTGTTACTGTGATATTGCAGGCCGAATGAGGCACCATTATGTGCTGTCACACAAGACGCTACAACTGTTGGAGACATTGGTTAGTGTTACTCTCTCTAGAGACCGTTAATTACTGATTTGGGTCTGAACTATTTTAGTATGCTGCTGTGCGGTTAAGAGCAAATGCAAGGCATGTTTTGATGCTGTTGTGAATAACTTTTAACACACAAACTCAAGATAAGAGTCCCAGGATACCACGAGTCGAGAAAACTGCCACTGTATTAACTCTTCCTGTAACTTTGCCAAATCTGATAAGTTTTCAGAATTCTTTCACAGGCAGCATCAATAGTAAATTTGCATTAAATTAAAAAGGTAAAGACTTCCCATACTTGTACTGAGCATTGGTCCCAGAGCTGATCCCAGTGTACAGGCAGCCAGCCTGTGGGTGACTATAAGTCATCCACCCGGCAGTAGGCTACCACTACTTTCCGCCAGGCTTGCAGTTACCTTTCCAGCCACAGAGCATCACCGCCCATTGGCCGGCACCAAGTTATACTGCTTGGTGACAGAGGCACACAGATGTGAACAACTTGCCCAAGGTTGTTGCACAGCTTATGCCTCGAGTAGGATTTGAACCCGCGATCTGTTGATCACAGGTCCAACGCTCTACCCGTTGCACCACCGCGTTAAAGTAATCAATAAATATCGTACCACAACTTACACGTGCCGGTACACCACCTTGTCAGATATCTGTATTCGAAAATAGCCTTGCTCAAGAAAGGAGTATTGCAAACAGGCATGCAAGATTCAACCACTCAAAACCGTTGTTGAAAAATACTTTTTCACTAGTAATGTTAGCGTTATTTAGTTTGCTGATTGAAAGATATTCACCGCTGCCATACAGAATATCCCACAGAATGACTGACTGTATGCATCCTGCTGTGACGAAGAAGAAGATGTCGTGACAAACTGTATTCTCACATGATCAGCGGTCAGTTAGTAGCCGATGGTGTCAGTCTGTCAGCGAGTTAAAATCGGTCTTTGACAGTTTGATATTTGTTGAAAATCAGTGTGTTAACATAAGAGCAGTTAACAATGGTCACATGGGGAGCATGAGACAATCAGCCTTCGTGCCTATGACCTCGTTATATGTTCACCGATTCTGCAAATTCTTTCACCAGCAAACTTGACAGTGACAGTAAATTTGTAATAAAATGGTCGTTAAATTATCCATAACGTCTTAAACACGTTGCTACTAAAGTTGCGATTTCTCATTAATGACGATACATGTTTTAGCTTTTCGCTAGTTTTCCTACATATATATTTTATGAGGTCACATAGTTACACATTTAAAGCGTGGTGAGATATTTATTGATGACTTCCTTATGGATTTTTTGCAGAGTCTGATGATGATAAAGTTGGGAAAATTGGTCAGCGTTTGGCAAAATTATAGTGGCACTCTTTTTCAGGCGCGAGGAGTATCCGAGCGCTGCAGGCCTGAGTGTGCACTGTTAGTCTTATCATATATAAAAGCGAATCTGTCAGCCAGTCCTTTGTTCCTTGTGCACAGCCACAGCAGATCTGGACCAAATTTGGCATGTGGCATCCTTATACTGTCCAGATGGTCATGGGCCATTTGCCACATTCGTTTGTCATGACAGATTTTGTTACCATGATATCTCATGAACGGCTTGAACAATTTTGATGGAACATAAAGGGAATATTTGTTATCCCATACTGATGACCTGATTAGATTCTGGGGTTGAAAGATCAAGGTCACAGCAGGTCGTCGATATGGTGAAGCCATCCACATAGATGCTGGGGGTGTTGAAGTCCATCTTCTAGTTTTATATACCATTCATTACTTTATTGTTTATTTTTATAACCTCATTGTGTACAAATTTGGAAATATTATAGAAGTAAATGTTAAATGTTTAATGCAACAGCTGATAGGAGAATGACGACAGTGGAATATCTCTTGGTGTATTCATTTGTGGAATTGTAGAGACGCTACTACGGGAGACTGATCACAACGGATTCCCAGTGATCATTTCACAAGAGTCACACTTTCTGGTTGGCTTTGTCCTGCGTCGAGATCTCATTATTGCGATCAGTGAGTTGACTGTGCTACAGCCATGCAGCTTGATTAATGCATTAACCTCTGTGCAGTGTACACCCGTTACAAATTCAGCAGTTCACCAATGTTCTGGCTACTAGCTGGATGCACAGAGCACATGCTAGTATTTTGATTACTCATGGACGTTAAACTCCAACTACCTAACTATCAGAACTGTTTTCTGCAAATTCTGCTGTATTGTGTTCCATGATTGTGCACAGTGTTATGCACACATACATGTGAGCAGTTCTTACAGAAGACTGTTAATTTAGATTTAGTTTATTGCAAGTTTTTTGTTTGCTTGTATTAGGATTAGTTGTTGTTTTTGTATTGTGTGTTTTATGTTTTTTGGTCATTGTAATTTTGTTTAGGTTTACCATTTGTGTTTCTGCGTTAGCTTAGGTCAATTTATTCCTGCGTTGCTTGCTTTTTAGGTCGACTCCTCTGAGTCGACTTAGTCTTAAATGTCCGTCCATATGTACGTCCGTCCATGTGCCCTTGAAAGTCGGAAATTCGGCCATTTTCAAAGACTATCTCCTCCCCCATTTATGATGGGGGCTGGCAAATGACCACAGATTCTTAAATTAGGGGGCAATACCTAAAGCTTATTGGGGCCAGATTTTTGATTTTTGTCTAAGTTTTTACTGTAACATTGAAGTTGGCATTAAGTAGGAGTCGACCGACAGTACCGTACGGGGCTAATTTACATTGTATTAGGTTTTGTTTCTTCAGTACTAAGCCAAGAGATTTACTGTGACAACGTCTCTGAAATGACTTATTCTGTGTCGAGTGGGACATAAAACCTTAACTCAGTCAGTCAATCATACATAGGTATATGTTATGGCAGGTAATGCGAGAAAGAATCGCGAAGGTGTAGTGAGCAGGTCAGTTGTCTACTTCACACATCATGTACCTCAGCTGAGTATCAACTCTCCAGAGCCTCTCAAGCTCAGGAAAATTCTTGACATGGTAATAAGTCGATGACATATGTTATAATTAACCATGTATGGTAGATGTGATGTCTCTGTGTTTTATAAGAGTTACTGTGGTACATGTAAAAAACTCAGTATTGAGCACAAATCAGCGATGATGTGACACGTCAGAAACAGCCGGAATGTAAAAAAAGATGATGCTACCCGGCCACACATTATTCAAATGTCAGTGTTTTGCTGAGTAATACTGTCATATCATATTTTCCAACTGTGCTGTTTTTGATGTGTCATGTCACCATAACTTAGGTTTAAGTTGCAGTTTCTTGCATTTTAACTTGCTATTTTAGTTTATTTTGTATGCAGATTGTATGCGGGAAATGGGAATACTGAGGTTTGTTAAGCCAATTGTAGGCTCCGTCGGCACAATGATATGTACATTAACGTATTTTATATTTCTCCCCACGAAAGTGTGGGAGTATGTTTTTACCGGCGTTGGTTTGTCTGTCAGTCTGTTTATCTGTCGGTCTGTGACCGTTCGTTCGTTCGTTCGTTATTGCGGGCAGGGGTCCAGCCTACTCTCTACCCCAGCGCTGAGACCTTTATGTCGGTCCAATGCGCCAGCCCAGGGAGAGGAGGGGAATTGGTAGGTGTGTTCGGTGTATGTGCGAGTTGTGTAGGGTGGAGGAAGGGTTAAGTAGGCGTGAGCAGCTTGTCAGGTATTTCTAAGCGCGCCCCCTTTAGGCATGGCCTACTGTCTGGCTAAGCCCGGACTGGCACTTATTCAGTGCCAGCCCTGACCGGCACTTCTTCAGTGTCTAGCCACCTGACTGACACTTCTTTAGTGCCTAGCCAGTGTGCTTAGCCACATCTGTCTGCTTCGGCTCTCACGTGGGCGCGACTGATATCTTGACGCTGCTAATCAAGGCATCAGCAACGGTCACAGTTTATAGAGGACACCGTCGAGCCCTCTTACCTGCCCGGGATTA
>Ga0209363_1000956_pt1 | contig 12807 bp, 11 predicted proteins | sample WorMetexBAHAMAS3_FD_187385 | JGI IMG/M metagenome (GOLD analysis project Ga0209363, IMG submission 187385) | Marine gutless worms symbiont microbial communities from Max Planck institute for Marine Microbiology, Germany - Inanidrilus exumae... | ecosystem: Host-associated > Annelida > Digestive... | reverse complement strand
GTACTGGCCCGCCGTGCAGTGTCGGCCGCCGGGCGCGTGGGTGGTCGGGCGGCCGACACTGCACGGCGGGCCAGTACGGTTACGTCCCGTTAGGGCTACACCTTGTTTTATACAGCAAAAGTGTTGTTTATTTTGCTTGAAACCACTTCATACACAAAATCTATGTTGGCTAAATGCAGACAACATTGTTTGGCTTTATTAGCCCACCCGGCAGGCATTGCGATGCCGCCTGCGGGCTTATGTTTTACCGACGATTTTCTTTTTTTAACTGTCGCCCCTGTCATTCGACAACGGGTGCACGGATCTCAACGCACGTTTGCATTGTTTTCAGCATAGTTCCTGGACTAAAGTTTACCAAACTTTCAGCAGGCATAAAAAAGGCTATGGGCTTTATAATAATGTATTGAAATTGCGACGAATCGCTCAAGGGACGTTGCAATGGTAACCGATTTTTGGCACGTGTCGTGAAAAATTGACACACCCCGTCTTCTTTCTGTGCGCTGGCATTCAACATTCGATGGGAATATCGAAACGCCAGTTGTTGTGTTATCATCAACGATGATTCCTCTACGTCTGACAAAAATTTTGTGAACTTTGCTTCAGTAACCTCCGAGATCTTTTAGTGACTATATACAGGGGGTGCATGGGTGCACATAGGCAAAAATGCGCACTGCACTGTTTTTTAAAGGTCATTTGCTAGGTGACACTGTCATAGCCAGTCTGTAAGTAAGTAAGAAATGCACAGTCGAAATTGCGCACGCCGGGCGGGCTACACGTTGGGCTTTGCCCTGCTTTCTAGTTGTTATTAAAATGAACTGCATGAAACTTTTGATGCCGTCACCAAGATGTTTCTCTCAGCTATTTGTATTGTAATTTAGCCCATAGAGGCCTATTTTTAGGGATATCACAGACGGAACTTCTTTACAAGAATCATTCATAAATGTGCTGTTTGTTGTTGCTGTTGTTGTTGTCTGACCTGTGGGCTAAATGCAGATTACATCGTTTAACTTTATTGTTACTAGAGTGAACTGCAGAACCAGTGGGTATTTTTATCTTGACTTCGTAGATTTCTGATAGATTAGCTATGTACAGGGTGGGCCAAAAAAGTGAGACCTCTCGTACAATGTAATGTAATGTACGAGAGGTATCACTTTTTTGGCCCACCCTGTATTTACTGTATTGTGAACGTCTCTAACTTGTATACCCAGTCGTTTGGATGAAAATATTATTGGTTTAATTCGCCATAAAAGATGCCTAAAGTATGAATGCTGTGCAAAAAACACTGTTAGTGTATGATGCATTGTCCACTGCGTGGTCAGTTAAATGTAACGAGGACAGTCGTTTAGTGTCGGTCTTAGACCTGTCGATGTTCACACAGCGCAATTACCCGCACTGTTTCCACCACAACCCGCGTGTACGCACTCAACATATTTCACAACATGACACCAGAGACCTCTTTCGATCTTCCCATACTCACTCATTATGATAGCCCATAAATTATGTTGGCTTTTAAGTGCTACAAAATGCGCATTGGAAAACGACCGCTGTAAAAGTAAACGCTAGACAACGCTACCTATTGTCATTTAGCACATCCAATTAATCGTCCGTGGAGCACTGCACAGTGAGATTATTGCGAGGCGCGCGGCAATGTCTGCGACACGCTGGCTAGCGCTGCCGGTGCGCTGTGGTTGCTATTGACAACACGACAGGTACCCGCGGTCCTATTGGCTGATTGACTAGGCTGTCCACTGCTCGCCCGCTCTCAGCTGATTAGGCCCGGTCCTAGAGAGCGTGTTGTGACAAGTATTCAACAAAGCGACATGTGTTTCAACTAGCAGCCTTTGCAGACCGCTGAAGTTAGATTTAGATTGTGTATAGGTTTATGGTAGACAAGTTACGCACGTTCTTGCAGAAATAGCTAATCGACTGTCTTTGGGTTCATTACTGGTTACGAGTCTACGAGAAAAGACATCAATTACTGTAGAGTTTAGTTGCTCTGTTAAGCAGACGGGTACACTGTACCAACACGAGGTTATTACGTGGAACTGCTCCATGCTTTTCTGAGCCTCTGTTGGCAAGTTGCTATTAATTCTATTTTGCTGCTGAAAATGAGTCAACTCGGTGAAGAACTGAACGAAAGCGCTGTTTCCAAGATCATATTCGACGCGGCAACGTGCAAACGGTATACCAGGGGTCGATTTCTTGGCAAGGTATGTATAATGTCTACATAATATAGATATAGTTAATACTTTAATAGCCTTATAAATAGAATATTTATGTTTTGTTATGAAAATTAATTCGATTACTGAGCTTCTATATCCGATAATAAACACTGATATAAGTATAGGTTACGACACGGTCTGAAGTCGAGTACGGGAGTGTAAAGGGACGTGACCGTACTGGCCCGTCATGTAGTGTTACCGTGGAGCTATAATTAGACTGGAGGCGGCATGACGTCACCGCCTGGCCTGCGCGCGTAATGCCGCATGCAGCGCCCACCGTGGAGTGTTACAGACTTCGACAGACAACGACGACAGACGTCAGCAAGCAAAACAATGCTGGCCCACTAGGCGGGCCAGTAATAACGGGTCGCATCGAGGCCACATGTACGCAGACAACGGCGACCAACTGCTGTCTCGAACACTTTCACTTATGCACGACGGGTACGATTCAATGAACATCATCAAGAATAGACGCGCGAAGATATAAATGCAAACGTGTTTATAAAAGTTGTCGGTCATGGCTGTCTGCAGTGAAATATGACCCGTTATTCCACTCAGGACACTACGGTCGACATAGGACGGTGAAAGTAGGTCATGAAATAAAGGTCAGCAGTTATATGGGCCGTTATGATGAGCCGTTGAGTCGGCCTGTCATGATGGCCCACATGACTCGGCCTTTACCAGCACGGTACGGGTTCATTTGCAATTTGGTCGGATTATTTGCGACAGAATCATTGGATGCGCATGCTTTGAGATTAATGCCTTGGCTAGATCTAGGGTGATAGAATGTCTGACACTAAACATCAGATTTTTATCACTGTCATCAACATAAGTATAATCTGGGACCGTTACTTCCCCCGAAGTTGCGACGTTATGGCGATAATGTGTACATTTATTCATTCATTTATTATTTTATTTATTTATATTTATTTACAATATATTGTTTTTATAGGGAGGATTCGCGAAATGCTATGAACTCATTGACGTGGAGACGAAGGAAGTTTATGCCGGTAAAATCGTGCCGAAGTCAATTCTTATAAAGCCGCATCATCGTGAAAAGGTAAAGCGTTACTGCATCACTCTAATAGAAACATGCGTATTATTATTATTATTATTATTATTATTATTGCTGATAACAGTAACAGACAAGTAACCAGTCAATTTAGTCCGCCGGGCATGGCTCGCCGAAGCGCTAGCCTATATGTTCTGTCGATGTTATTTTCTTTTATCTTTTAACGGTTCCCTTGGAGACCAATTATCTCAGAATGTACTGGGGTCGATCTTCACTAAATTTTCAGGATAGGTACACATATGGGTTGGCATCGATTGTGCTCGACTTTTAGATTTATAGGTCGTTTTCGTTATTTTTCGGCTTTGGTTCCGTGCGGTGTTGATTAAGCTAGCCTCGTGATTAAGCTTGTGTAGTCAGCTTTCGGCCGTATACGTAAATATATTGTATCGTTTTCTTTCGTGGGCTATTTATCGGCAAGTTGATGAACAAATGAATGTATGTTGACGAACGAATAAACATCGATGCGTGTCCAGTTGACGCAGGAGATCACCATTCATCGCAGCCTTCGACACAATCATGTCGTCGGCTTTCACAGTTTCTTCGACGACAAAGACAACGTCTACATTCTACTGGAACTCTGTCGCCGACGAGTATGTCACTCGGCTTTATCATTTATTCGCTAAGTTACGTCACATTAAAGGTAAAGGTAAATGGTGTCGTACTCAACCTGATTCTGGTACCTGCAGTTCATCCATTTCCAACTCACCTATTCCTTTACCCATCACTACTTTTTCCTCTGATTCACCACTCTGCACATCCATAACTCCCTCTTTCTTTTACTCCCGACTTAAAACCTATACCTGTTTCACAAATTCTACCCCTGTAGTTTCACTTCTTCGTTCTTCCTCCGGGGTTGCCTTCACGGACTATTACCTGCATGCACCGGTTCTTCTGAACTACTCGTTTTTTGTTTTATTTTTCTTATTTTTTCGTTTCTGGGCCGTGCGCTAGATTGCGCTGGCCATCTTGTCAGCTTTTGAGCGCACGTTAATCTACCGTATCGTATCGTATCGTACTCCTTAGAAGAGTATAAGCGTGCGATTATCTCCCTTCCTTAGTCCACTGAGCCCGTAGGTGGATATACCACATAGTCTGCGACGCATAGCCGGTGTGACGCCAGACCCACGGTTACTTTCCCAGCCGCACAGAACTGCCACTTCTCCTTGGCCGGTACTCATTTCCCGTCCCGCTGAGAGTAGGTGGCTGAGTTTGCCTGATTGGCTGCTAACGGCACGCTATGGTTTGCGCTTTTATCGCACGTCAACATATCACAGCTATGCAGAGCGCGTCACTGATATAGCCTGTTCGTGTTTGTTCGTCTGTCCGTGTGTCACACGCTGCACTTTTGTACCCTCCTTTTCTTCCAACACTTTGACTGTGACCGGAAAGTCACATGCTGCGTCTGAGGCAGTGAAGCATCTCGTTACTTAGATCTATACGTGACGTAGACACAAAAATAATTATAGGCCTACTTCTAACCGTAGGCCTAGGCCCATATGTAGGCCTAGGCCTATGCAGGTCTTCGATTACCAGTTTTCGGTTTTGACGCACACACATAACCTGGACTTGCACTGTAACTGGGCACATTTTGCTGCGTCCTCTGCCTTTAGCACGAATAGCCTACGCCGCCATTGATGCTGCAACCTACCGCCCACTGCAACAAACGCGTGATCCTGTAGACCTACTGGAGAAGCTCCGCCTCTGTCGTAAGCTCCGCCCATCGTTACAGCGTCTGGTAAATAATAATTGTAAAGATGCAGGCGTCCGTCAGCCGAATATAATGTGGCTGTTAGAGGAAGTGCCGGTGATGTTGACGCACGATCTGTTTTACGTGTTTCTGTTATCTGCAGTCACTGACGGAGCTGCACAAACGCCGGTGCGCCATCACGGAGCCGGAATGTCGTTATTTCATTCACCAGGTGGCGCTAGCGTGCGCCTACCTTCACAAGTCGCACGTGATACATCGCGACCTCAAGCTCGGAAATCTCTTTCTCAACGACGCGATGGAGATCAAGATCGGCGACTTCGGTCTCGCCACGCGCCTCGACTATGACGGCGAACGAAAACTGTACGCATCTTTTCATGTACAGAGTGGCACGATAAAACGTAAATTGGTCATGCGCAAAGTCAAAAGGTGTCACTACATTCTTGCCCGTAACGTCACAAATGTTGACCACTTGTTCAAATTCTTACGTCATCAGACTCGGAATAAAATTTGTAATACAGTAGTCATTAAAGACCACACGACGACCTTAAACCCGTTGCTACATTGCCTTGTGGCGTCTTTCTTACTCGCATCGACCAATGACCGGGTAGTTTTGTGCCACCCTGTAGAAAATTGTGATATAGCTGTCGGCTATGCCCTATCGTAAATTTTTTTTGGGCACTGATGCTAGCATCATAGCTGACATATTCGCGGCTGCCGAATAACAAGATGCAAAAGTTACTGTAAAAATAGAAAAAAAACAACAAAAACAACTTGTTAGTTAACTAGTATGCTTGCAAGGTGAATGCATGTTTTATACTGCGAGTAAATTCCTAATCATAAACTATAACCAACACTTCACACATTGACCTTCCCATGACTCTTTGATTTATGTGAATTATATTTTGCTGGCAATAAAGCCTTATAAAGGGCACATACTACACGGTTTCGTTATAACGTTATAATAGGACAATATTATCGTGTTTTCTGTGCTTATAATTTCGTCCCCGGCAGTAGTGCGAAGTATTGTAATCAGCGTGTATGAATGTCTATTTGTTTGTTTGTTTGTTTGTCCGCTCGGATATGACAAAAACACGTTTGAATTTTATCAACTTTTCTGCACATGTTACCTGTGGCCGTGGCTTGGTCCTTCATTGACAGCAGTGCAATCAATATATTATGTACTTTTGGTTTTATGCATGACGTCATGTTTTCATGTACAGTGAAGGGAATTGGCCCGAATCAAAGACGAAGCGTATGTTTCGTCCAGCTCGCCAGGTGGCGGCACCAGTCGATCGTCAAACAACGTTACTTGGTTGAGATTGCCAGATGGCGGCACCGGGTGCGAAGTCTGCCGTCTCCAACTGCGTCTTATTTTCAAGAGTGTGTGTCGAATTGTTGTTGTTTGAGCAGCACTCTCTGTGGCACGCCGAACTACATCGCGCCGGAAGTTCTGTCGAAGAAAGGTCACAGCTATGAAGTGGATTCGTGGTCTCTCGGATGCATTGTGTCAGTATATACAACATAAACAGCATTTTAATAATCGAACATCAGCAGCATCAACAACAACAGCAACAACAACAACAATAGCCCGATGAGTGATTGGCATTAACTATTACTTACTTTGTAGTTAAACCGCCACAGCATCTCATTAGATAAACTGTAGGACTAATTTAATTTGTCACATAACTTAAACTCAATGCAGACAGTAACTACTAACTACTTATCAAAAGCTATCTGCTGATTTGGCGTATAATTAAGCTTAAATTACGAAACCTGCCGAGCTAATCGAAACAAAGTGCCAGTGACCACAACAGCTTGTAATGCAAAAGTATGCTGGTCTATAGAAACTGTCAGATGATTTACATGTACAAGATCTAGCTGTTAGAATGATTATGTTCCGGTGTCGGCCCAGTTCCCAGTTTATTTACATAGGTCTGATAATATAAGATAAGTGTTTGATCTAATTATTAATTGATTGATTAACAACTGAATCATTTGTACTTCGCCCGCGGAGGCGCAGTTGCGAAGTATTGTGATGAGTACGTCTGTGTGTGTCTGTGTGTCCGCGAGAATATCGCCGGAACCACACGCGTGATATTTGTTGGAACTGGCGAATCACGGCTGTCTGTTTGTGGTAGATACACACTGCTGGTAGGTAAGCCGCCATTCGAGACGTCGTCAATACGTGAGACGTATGTCCGTATCAGTCGAAACGACTACCGAGTACCATCAGGTCTGTCAGCGCCAGCCCGCAGTCTTATTCATCGGCTACTTCATCCAGACCCGCAGTGTCGGCCTAGCATGGAAGACGTCCTTAACGACCAGTTCCTTCTTTCAGGTTCGACATCGACATGATAGACGCACGAATACAGCCTGATGTACATTATAAACGCAACGAGCAATCGTCTGTCGATGACTCACTGTATAAATTTTTGTGAAATTAAACTTAAATCATTATCTATTTACTTATTCTGCCCATTATAATCTCTGTTGAATTTATCTATCTGTGGCTTATGTTATATATGCTCAATTTTTATGTTTTTTGTATGTTATTTGATATGATATATGATTCAGTTACTGTCATTTTAGTATATTTAACATTTGTTTCTACAGCACTATGTACTAAGTTAGGTATGTATTTTAGGTATTTTCTACTGCTTTTGACACGCTGGCCGCGTCTAGCAGAAAGCGTAATGTAACGGTCTGGTGTCCGTGCGTCTGTCTGTCCCATCAGCATACTTACTGTGACTCATCATGCGACGTGGCCAGCGTACATTTCGATTCGTCCGATTTTGGTCTTCTGGGGGAGCAAAGTCCCCCAAAATAAGAGATTTTCTGCCTAGGACACCAGTGAACCTCCGTGTATAATTTAACGCCGCCAGAATTATCCTCGCCGGAGAAAAAAAAACAAACAAACAAAAACACAGTAAACGATATATCCACACCTTGCCTATCGGCATGTGTGGATAAAATGCTGTTATGTCAGCGTTGTTGATCGGCCTCTCCGTGTTCAGGTTGCATACCGGTCGGTCTGCCTACAAGTTGCCTCACAGTAGCGCCGAGATTTCACTCGTTCAATTCCGCTGATGTTCAGTACAAGCCATCAGCTGATGAAAGACTGACTTCAGGTAAATTTTTCGCTGACAGCTTGTTTATTTTAGCCAAATTACAGAAAATAATATCTGAATAGAAGTCGCCGGGGAAGTCGCCGCTGACCACCTTGACAACATTTTCGACTTGCGATGATGAATTTATAGACATTTGAACATGACCTCAGTTTCAATCAGAACCAGCATGCCAAGTATCGATCTACGTCAAAGACCTCTTCGTTGAAATTATTGAACGTCTCTGTTCGCCGTCAGCAGTGGTTAAAGTGGCGTGGGACGCAGGGGGACGCCGTCCCCCCACCTCGAATATATGGTAGATTGCGTTCCCCACGTCAGGTATCCCAACGGACGCACGGGGACGGTAATGGGAACGCGTGACACAACGAAAAGGTCATCAATAACTGTAGTTGAATGCCTAAGTCGACTGTAACGATGTCTGATAACAAAGTGTAACGGAACGTATTTGTAAATTTTCATTTTATTGGGGGACCCGTTTAACAGCTAAGGGTCCGCAACAGCTGACAGGGGGCCAAACTGTAAATCACAGTACCCCACCTCTACTTTTTCACTTTAACCACTGGCCGTCAGGCAGAAACAGAGATAGAGACAGACACACACATACACACACACACACACGGACACACTGCATGGACTCATTGCTCTACCTTGTACGTCAACCTGGACAATCTTCCCTTGAATCCACTGTTAATCTTCTGTTACTTCTGAAAGATGGCCCGAGGCCGCAATGTTTTCTAGCTGCGTGGCTGTGCTCTTGAATGTAAACCAAACTTCGAAAAGTTGGCTCCGTTTTGGCGTTATCGAAATCAACGAACTCTTCGTACCAGAACGCAGACGATTTATCGTTCCTTAAATTCATGTTAATTAATCTTTTGTCGTTACTTCTAAAGAGGCCTGGTGTCTCTAACTTTTCTTCGGCTGCACACTATAACGAGATTATAAGTTTCTGAGCGGATGGTTTTGTTTTATGGCCGATAGGATCAGCGACGAACGACGCCGATGGAGTTGAACACGTTGTTGAAACGGCAGACGACAACGAACACAAACGAACCGCGGAATCGATCGATCAGGCGAACAATCAACTTTGCGATAAAATCGGTAAACATTTCGCGATTTTAGCTTATTTCACGTGCATTGCGTTTTGACTAACTACTTTAACGATTAGTTGTGACATTATTCGACTATGATAGCTTTAAGCAAGGACACACACTTGTTGATAGATAAGAGCTACAAAAATTAGACTTCTAGACAGCATTCCCTGACGCTGTCTCTAAGATAGAAATGTGGGCGCGATTCCCTTCCTGACTACGTCAAATAAAACAGCAGATATTCGTAGTAAATAATTATTATATTAATTTTAAAACAAAAAGTCCACGAACAGTCTTCAATGGCGAGTCCTCGTCTGTAAGTTAATACTGCGGATAGCGCAATAAGCTATTGTTCACTCTGAGGTGCCAGTTTACTGTTGCCCAAAACGTCGCTGAATGTTGACCGATTTTCGAAATTCTTTCGCTACCAAACCCAAAACTAAATTTGTCGTCATTAAAGGTCGCATCACACGTTAAACCTGTACGCATTCTTGTAAAATATTTGGCACTTTTTGACTCAATGGCCTAGTTTATTGTACCACCATCTATAACAGTTAGTGCTGTATACATGGTGGGCCAAAAAGTGAGCCCCACCTTTATCACTCGTACGACAAGTCTTATTGGTACACATTTTGGTACAGTTAATTCAGAAACAGTAGGTTTATTTTGGCCCACCCTGCATAGTTACTGACGTACACGCTTGCTTACTTAAGCTTATGGTCGCCTAACGCGCCGGTCATGTTTTGCAACGTGCTGTTAATTTGTGTTTTTGTAGCTAGTTACATGTGATATTTCAGTTATAAACTATACCAAATCTTAGATCTTGTCGTCATTCTCTGTCACTAACTGTCAAGACTGACTTAATAACTTCTTAAGCAGACTTCTTTTTAAAGACATTTATTAGTTGCTTACTCATTGTCATGGTTGCTTTTTGTCAACTGTGTTATTAAAGAAATGATGATGATGATGATGATGATGATGATGATGACTTGACTGTGAAGCTGTGAATGAGAAAGCTCAACGTGCAGTAACCGACTACCGTCTCAGCCATCTGCTCGATCAGTTATCAGCGGTCATTGAGCAGTCTTCGACGGACGATGAAGTCAACACAAATAACGGTAGGCCTATGTCAGCCGCCATATCGTGTTTATAAATGTGAGAGGAAATAAAAGAGTTCTTGGTAGCATGATTTATCAGTAGACATGCATTTGTAGATAGATCTGTCGATTCAGTGAAGGTGACTTTAAGTGCGAATATATCAGTTTCTTACTTAATATTTTTTCGATACAACAGCAGAATTATTACCGGTGAGTGGAGAAGGAAATTTTATTGACTCAGGAGGTTTAGTGAACCCCGCCTCCGATTTCCAAGGCTCCGAGACCCAACAGCAAAGTGACACCAAAGAAGCAAGTACGTCGATCCTCCTTATTGTCGGTCCGAAATGTACGCTGGCCGCGTCGCATGCTGCCTCCTGGTGAGTCACTCACGGTGACACCGGATGCGCTGGTGTATTCATTATAGACGACGCGGAAGACCCGGCCGCCGTGCCGATCTACTGGATCAGCAAGTGGGTCGATTACAGTGATAAATACGGTATCGGGTACCAGCTGTGCGACAACAGTGTCGGCGTTCTCTTCAACGATTCCACGCGTCTTCTGCTCGCCAGTAACGCAGAGTACGTCACACACACATACACATTTTATTTTCATGTGAAAATAATAACTATGTTGCAGTTGCTCCAGAGCCGCATTTACAGGTTCTGTTCTGTTCTTTATCCGTGCTCAATCCAAGGATCGGCCACACGTCCATGGACGTACATGTACTTTCTCCATTTATCTCTGTCCTCTGTCATTCCGATTGACTCTTCCACGGTGAGTCCTGTCCACGTATTGATGTTGTCCATCCAGGCCGTGCGTGGTCTTCATCGCCTGCGTGCACCTGGCATCATCTCTTTTTCCAGGCAAATCCCTTGTTTCCTCATGGTGTGATCATCAGGAATTAGGGAAAATGTGCGACTTTAGAGAAATAATTGGCTATATCTCGGAAACGGTACAAGGTAGCGAGTTAGTTTCTATGTCTATACTGATCTTGAATGGCAAGCATTCCAACTCGCTTCACATTTAAATTTCGGGCCCCATCCTGTCTTTGGAATGGTGAAGCTAGGCATTTCATTTTTGGTGTGCTGGTTATAGGCTACTAGCCTATACGCATAATAGGTCGTCTCCGAATATATGGTGTGTTTATAGGATTACGCGACCTGCTTAAATTGCGATAAATATGTGCAATATCTTGGAAACGATACAAGATACAAACGTAGTTGCAATGGAAGACTAACAGGAAATCACACCTGCCCCAAATAATAATGCACCTAATGACCTTGAGTGACCTTGAACTTGCAGAAACTGTTTGAAACTTTTAAGTCCCATTCCCACATATGGGATGTGTTTACACACAATCTGCAAAGCGTAGGCCAAGTGGCCTATAATCATTAACACGCGACGCTATACTAGCGCAGTATATGTATATTGTATATGTATGGCCCCGTCACTGTCTATCCAACCGTCGGTTCTTGCACATGATGAGCTTAAGTTCTATCAAAGTTTTCTGACGCCAAGGATCTTCATAAAATTCCGATGGGGACATCCCCAACTGGGTTTCGCCGCAAAATAATGCAGTTTTTTTGGTCCATCCATTCCATAGAATCAACGCGACTAATGGTAGTGCCGGTGAGTTGCTCCTGTTCGCATCCAGTTGTTTACCGTACAGTAACCATTCGCTGATGTTAACCAACAGAAACATGCAGTATATCGAGCGCGACGAGACCGAACATTTTCACACGCTGGGCGCGTTCCCCGACCGGCTGACGAAGAAAGTGACGCTACTCAAGTACTTCCGTAACTACATGAGTCAACATCTGTTAAAGGTCGGCAGCAGTAGGCTAGTATTGATATTATAGTGCTATGTTGAACAAGAGGCTCAGTCATCGCAGACTGATTGCGAGGCACTCCGTGTCGACTGAAAATCTTAAGTTAACTAGAAATGCATGGCAAAGCCCAGCGTGTAGCCCGCCCAGCGAAAACGCGCCTGCAAAACTCAGGGTTTACTGGAGCCGGATTCACCAAATTTTAGCAGACGTAGAGGGGTCATAGGCAGTGTTGACGCGGCATCCAAGATGCGATCTTCCCATCCGTGTGGAATGCCAGCACACACGCGCCAAAATCGGTTACCATGGCAACACCCCTTGAGCGATCACAAAAAGAAGGTCGGATTGATCATGCCCACAACGTATGCGTACCTATCCTGAAAAATTTGGTGAAGATCGTTCCAGCATATTCTGAGATAATTGGTGTTTAAGGAAACCGTCAAAATATGAAAGAACGTAAAGTCGGCAGAACATACAGCACGGCATACATGGCCGTTCATAACGGTATTCGGTATAGTAGATAATCTCATATAAACTAGCCACTGTGTGACTCCTCCACCTCCATTTAGACCACTTTCCATATCAGGTCCCTCGGTTTGCTTCCACGGCTTGTTTGTTCTGAAACAGATAAGTGGAAAAGTGGAAAAGTTGCACGTCGTTTTCCAAGAC
>Ga0209363_1000955_pt1 | contig 12813 bp, 6 predicted proteins | sample WorMetexBAHAMAS3_FD_187385 | JGI IMG/M metagenome (GOLD analysis project Ga0209363, IMG submission 187385) | Marine gutless worms symbiont microbial communities from Max Planck institute for Marine Microbiology, Germany - Inanidrilus exumae... | ecosystem: Host-associated > Annelida > Digestive... | reverse complement strand
CCTGGACGACGCCCCATATCTTGTAGTCCATTGGGTTGAGGTCGGGACTGTTTGGTGGCCATAGATCCGGATCTAAGGCTTACCTCCATAATTAAAGGTAAATTTGAACTTTTAACTTTCCCAAGGTAGTGCAGCGACACGTTTAAGGTGTGGTGGGATCTTTAATTATCACTGTGCTGCAAATTTACCGCTAAGTATGTCAGTGAAAAAATTTTGAAAATCGGTTAAGAAATGACACAGTTACGGCCATGAGTTTGGTGTCTCCCTTTTTTTGGAACACGGTGTATATGATGCATGCACTGGTACTCGTATGTATGTGTATGTATCAATCAGCACATGAAATGTGAAGTGCATAGCTTCACCAATTGCAAAGATGATTGGGGCAAAATTTTAAAAAATGGTTCAAGTAACCCCTGACCACGCCCCTTTAGGGGTGGTGTGTCATCCTTAGGCTGGGATATGATATAGTCTACCTGTGTACAAAATCTGACGAGTCTAGCTTCAGCCAATCCAGAGATCATTGGGGCTGCAAAATTTCAATGTGTCACGTGACCCTGATCACACATCTTTTAAGGGTGATTTGTCCTCCATGTGCTGGGACTTTATATAGCCTACTTGTGTACAAAGTTTGATCACTCTAGCTTCAGCAGTTCCAGAGATGTGTGGTGCCCACCATTGGCACCAATATTTAAATAAGTGACCTGACCACGCCACTTCAGGGGTGATTTGTCGTTAGAGGGCTAGAACGTGCTACGATCAACCTGCCTGAGATATAGCGAGATATTGGTCAAAAATCGTCGATTGTAACCTACCCCACCTCTACTTGGCGCCCCCGTTGGGGGTGACCCCGTTGGACTATTGTATGGCATTGTTTGTGTGATTCTGGGTTTAACTGTCTTCGCAGAACTCTGACTTGTGACCGACAGACAGACAGATGGACACACGATGACAGCATATACCACACTAGCATAGCATTGCATGGTACAAACTATTAGTGATTAAAGAACTAGAAATGCGTGACAGAGCCTAGCATGTAATCCATGTGGCATAGCAGTGACGCCGCCTAGCGAATAGGTGAAACAAAACTGAGTACTGATCGCCCCACAAAACTCAGTACTGATCCCCGCAAGGTCTAGCAGTTGCACTGCATAGCGAAACTGCGGATCGACGAGAGAATGTACGGTACATCTTTGCCTTTCTTAAACTCCGGAGTTACTGGACCGAATTTCACCAAATTTTTATGCAATATAGCCAGATTATTGCAGATGAACCTCTTGAAATCGCAATTGCGATATTCCACTCCAATGCCAAGGTGACGAATGAAGGTGACTCGGCCAATTTCGCCCATTTTTAACCCTAAAATTGGCTGTCATGGCAACGTCCCTTGAACAATTGGAAAAAGAGGATCAAATCAGTAATTTACGATAATTGGTGAAAATCAGTCCGATGGATTCTGAGATAATCTGTCTGAAAAGTTTATTTTGAAGTAAGAAATGATGGGGTGTACATATTTGGCAATATTAAACTCTGGAGTTACTGGACCAGAGTTCACCAAATTTACGCACAGTATAGCCAGATCAATGAGATCATCTGAATGGTGAACATGTTTGGCAATATTAAACTCTAGTTACTGGACCAAAGTTCACTAGATTTTTTACGCAATGTAGCTCGATCATCCCAGATTAACGTTTTTTAAATGAGCATGGCGATATTGCATGCAATCCATTTAGGACTGATAGGCCTTTAGGCCAATGAATAAAGGTAAATAGTCCGTTTTTGCCAATTTTGACCCTAAAATTGGTTGCCATGGCAACGTCGCTTGAGCCATCAGAAAAAGGGGTCAAATCGCCGTTTGGTAATCTGCAATCAAATACCTACCGTATGATGAAAATTGGTCTGATGGATCCTGAGAGAGCTTTATTAGATGAACTTTAATAAGTTATTTCTATTATAATAGTTGCTGTTTTAGTAAAGTGATGGATTACGTCATCACGCCTAATTTTGTGGCAGTTGTTCAAACCATTGTTTGCAGTTTATGGCTATTTTCGTCATGGCGGCCGTCCACCATTTTGGATTTTATGAATAATTTTTGGAGGATTTGGCCCCCTAGATAGGATGCAGTATCAACAAAATCCCCAAAATTCACATCTAAGGGTCATAACGTTTCTCACAGTGTATTAACTATGCCAGTACATGTAGTAGTTCTTGAGAAACAGCCTGGACAAACGTGTGACGATGCAGAAGAACATGAATTTTTCAGCATCCATTTAAAATAATCCTGACATGACTATTTGCAACTTTTTGATGTATATGTGTTCATTCTATGGAGGACAACACACTGATTGTAATGTTTGATCAATTCTGCTTTTCCTTGTTTCTCAAGGGGTCGCCAAAATTAAAGACTAATCACTATAGTTATGACGAGTGCTGGTAGCATCTCCTGTAATTCTTGGCTACGATGCTACCACATTATCTAATGTGTGTTACAGGATATTGATGGAAATGCTCCTATTCACCTTGCTTCGATTGAAGGCTTTGACACCATTGTTCATTGCCTTGTTACATACAACTGTGACCCAGACATTGTGAATGATCTTGGAAAGATGGCCATCCACTACTTAGCAATGAAAGGCCACTGGCAAGCAATTGAGGACATTGCGTGTGCCGGAGGGGACGTGGATAGGCCCGATGCTGCGGGTCATATTCCACTGTGGTACGCTGTTCATCACAGACGCATGGAAGCGATAAGAACACTGCTTATTGCCAATTGCTCTCCGCATCCGACCAGTGCCCAGTGTAGTATGCCACTGGAGGAGGCTCTGTTGCAGCGACAGTATATCCTAGCACAATGGCTGCTACTTGCTGGGGCTGACATTCGCCCACTGCAGAGTTTCATCTATGAACTCGGCCGTCAGACAACAGCCGAGGTTGAAGACGAAGCAGTCATGCGATGGCTGACAGCTTGGTTGCGTGAGCCGCACAGTTTGCGGCAGCTGTGCAGAACAGCCATTCGCAAGGTAATGCGTCAGCATAGGCCAGACACAAAACATTTAGTACATACTCTTGATCATTTGCCGCCAGCTATGCACAAGTTTGTGGCACTCCACGAGTTGGAGGATGGAGCTGAACACTGGCGAGAGTAGGTTGCTGTTGACGTTATGTTAAGTTGTTACAATCGCCGCAGATTTATTTTAGTCTTTTGTTCAGTATTTATCGCATGCTATCGACTGCCTTGTAGGTTATTTTTAGTATCCCCAAGTTAGTGTTTTTTACAGCTTTTAATGTAGGATGATAACAGACATTGTAAGGGTAACGTATTGCTGCATGTAGGACATTGAGACTAGTAGAATATAAATTTTTTCTTGTTGCGTGAATTCTGTGACCTTTTAAGAACCATTGTGTGATCATGACAGGATTGTTAACAACAGCAGCAGTTTTGTTTTGTAGTACTGTGCGACTTCATTTCATTCACTTTACTGCAGGTTGTTTGGATGGTTGATTAGCGTTTCATGGCACTTTTTGCAGACAAATACCAGACGGAACGAGACCATCCCCCAGCATTCAGTTATGGGCAGTGGTTAACTATTAATAGCTAGCTACACTAGTTTAACTACTTATTAGTAATTAAGAAGTAATTATTAACTAATGTTTGAAAAGTAGTTAATACATACTTTTGTCCTTTATACCTGCATCCAGTTGCCTTATGTTGCTGATGTGAAAGACTGTTCTTCTGACAGCAATGAATGATTAATGCTGACTAAATCTAAATGATGTTTAAGCAGTTGAATGCCAGTGGAGTTATACAAATTTTTAGGTCGACTCCTCTGAGTCGACCTAATAAAGCCGGCCTCAAATGTCCGTCCGCCCATCGGTAGATCTACGTCCGTCCACAAAAACTTTCTTCGATTTCAATGACATTGGTATGTAGGTATAGGTTGACGAGTGATGTATGACGATATGCAGTATGACCCGATCCAAGGTCAAGGTCACAAGCCCTTGGAAGTCGGAAATTCGACCATTTTCAAAGGCTATCTCCTCCCCCATTTGTAATGGGGGCTGGCGAATGCCCACGGATTCTTAAATTAGGGCACAACGCCTAAAGCTTATCGGGGCCGGATTTGTGTCCTAGTTTTTGTGTCACGTGACTTTGAAGTTGGCAATAAGTAGGAGTCGACCGTCAGTCCCGTATGGGGCTAATTTTACTACTTGTTGTTGACGACTTGAAGATTACTGCAGTAACAAAGTAAGTAGTTAAAAGTAGTAACAGGGTTCGTACAGATCCTGGAAAGTCTTGGAATTTTGTTGTTCAGAATTCCAGTCCCTGGAAAGTCCTGGAAAAAAGGCATAGGTCCTGGAAAATCCCGGAATTGTAAACCAGCTTCACCCAGCTTGTCCAGTTTGACCGAGTTGCAGCCAGTGATGTTGATGATATTCTACACCAGTATCAGGATTACGCTGAAAGTATGACTCATGGTCACCATGAACTGTTTACCAGCTTCAGTCCGAGTGTATCTAGACTGGACACTTTGACAATTTTCTTGCAGTATTCCCTATACCCAGCAGTTGTCAACCTGTGGTGTGGATCTAAACCAGATTCAAGCAGATAAATGAACATTTTTAATTTGGTGCAAAAGGATGTCTAGATTCAACCGTGCGGCACACAAATAGCAAATAATTGACAGAAAGTTCCTAAAAAGTGCCTGTTGGCCGGGCTCCGCCTGGAACCGACCACCGCAAATTTATCAGTTCAGTGTGATATCTTGTTTGATTGCTCTTTATCAGTTTCTATAACATATCAGTGCCTAACGATTCTCGGTGTGTAATATCTTTTCCGTGCAGGTCTGGCTTTGGAATGCTTCTCTTAGATAAAACCCAAAAGAAGCACCCGCGGGACCTCCCACCCACAGTAGGGCCTACCAGACTCCCTGCACCCCAACATAATAATGTTAGTGATATTAATAATGTATAATGTCCCAAGGGGATCTCGTTAGTGAGGCTATGATACTCACAATCCAAACCTACAAATGAGACGCATCAAACCAAATTAATCCCGTTTAATAACACATAGCATCCAAATAACATCCACCTAGAAAATAGACTGGGACTATTCTAACAAAATTTCACCTTCAAAGCACACACAGGACTCGTTGCTGCAGATTATTAAAAGTAGTAGGCTTAGCACTGCAGTATTCAGATGCTTCTCCTCCTCCAAGGCAGAATTAACATACCCTTACTGTTCGGCAATACCAGCGATTTTGCACCATGGTGTGTACTATAAAAATACCATATGTACCATGTAGTACTGCTCAGTAATATTAAGCAAGTAAATTGTGAGTTGAGTAAGCATATTAACTAGGGCTGTTGAATTAACGCATCAACTAAAGTGTTAAGGAATTAATCGTGATTTTTTTAAAAAATTAACGCCACTAAAATGTTTAACGCAAACTAGTCGCACCACTCCAGTAGCAAGATTCAGTACAAACCGCAAAATAATCGAACTTTACTCCCTTTAAAGAGCAAGCATTTACTTTCCGGTTGCAGCAATACTCTAATTTTCGTTTGATTTTACTATTTTATGAGGATCTTTTCGGCTAATGCCATTTAACTTGTGCTGAGCCTGTGAGACGTCATTCACAGAGATGTGCAGACGAGGATATTCTGGCGTCCGTAGAAATAACGTCCGCAGCTGTCCAACGGCAGGCGTATACATGGACGGTCGGTATCCAGTCTTACCAGCAGTAATGTCAATAATGTGCTGTGTTCTGTCATGGCAAAAAAGTAAAAACTTCTGTGCAAAGGGAATGAGTGAGGTTACACAGACTAGGTCTATAAAACATTTAGTTGAGTCCAAAATCGAAACTGAAACTCAACGTTGATTAAGCACGCGCACTACGAGCAATTTACGACCTTAGATGTATGTGTCAGTGTATGACTGGCCGCATCCGCTACTACACGTACGCGTAAGGTTGCGTCCGCGTCCGTCTGCTGACGTGAGAAAAGGCGAAAAGCTGGACGCGACCACCACGTCCGTGGACGAGTCAGAGGAGTCTGCACATCTCTGCAGGTCATTATTCACTACCCCAAAGGCGCCTACACCGGTAACACAACATAAAGGAAATGTGCGTTAAAATCGCAACTAACATGCGATTAAAATAATCGCGCGATTAACGCGATTCAAATAAAAAAATGATGAAAAGCCTAACTCACCAGTAAATGTTGTTTTACCGGTAAGTAAGTAACCAAGCATTTAAGTTATTAAGTAAGCACAAACATAAACTACATTTGAATTAAGTGTGTATTAAGTCTGAACTCTGATGTCTAAACGCCAAATATGTTGAGTTGAAGTCAGTGTTTGCCAGCTTTTGTAAGAATTTCTATGGTTTGCTGTTCCCAATTGACTATAAAATAAGACTGGGTACATCTCGAGTGACCATGGATGCATTTCATGTGATCATCGTTTGTGTTGCATAATATCACAAAGCTAATAGCTTGAAGCCTTGAATAGCAATTACTTAAATGGTGCATTTACCACATTACCATTTAAACAAGGTGTTGCCCTAACGGGACATAACACGACTGGACGCGGTGGAGTGTCGGTCGCGCGACCCTCCGCGGGCCCAGCCCGCACGCCCACCCGCCGGCAGCGTCACACGACAGACACCAGCGAGTAAAACAATACTGGCCCATTAGGCCGGCCAGTAACAATCATGGCAAGTACTGAACATCAGAGCTGCAGCAGTTTGTGGCACTGCAGTAGTAATTTGACCCAGACGGGACTGACGGTCGACTCATACTTACTGCCATCTTCAAAGTCACGTGACACCAAAAATAGGACAAAAATCAAAAATCTGGCCCTGACAAGCTTTAGGTATTGCCCCCTAATTTAAGAATCCGTGGTCATTTGCCAGCCCCCATTATAAATTTGGGAGGAGATAGCCGTTGAAAATGGCCCAATTTCCGACTTTCCGGGGGCTCATGACCTTGATCTTGACCGTGGTCGGGTCATACTGCATACTGTCATGCATCACTCGTCGACCTCTACCTACGTACCAAATTTCATTAAAATCGAAGAACGTTTTTGTGGACGGATGGGCAGATATTTTAGACACATATTATTAGGTCGACTCGGAGGAGTCGGCCTAATAAAATGTATCATGAATTCATTTTCACGATTTGACTAGAATCGCAAAATTATATACATGCGATTGATTGAGTTAAGGTTTTAGGTCCAACACGACAAAATAGGCCATTTCAGAGACGTTCTTCCCAGCCAATCTCTTGCCTAAGTACTGAAAAAATAAAACAAACATAACCAAGTAAACGTAAGATGCATCCGTAACAAAATATACTACAACTACAACATGAACCCAAATAAATTATCCCCGTGCGGGACTGACGGTCGACTCTTCACAACTAACGTTTCTGCCAAGTTGAAAGTCACGTGAAACAAAAACTATGACAAATATCAAAAATTCGGCCCAATCAAATTTAGATATTGTTCCGTAGTTTAAGAACCAGTGGTCAGTTGTCAGCTCCCATTGTAAATGGCGGAGGAGATAGCTTTGGAAAATGGAAGGATTTCCAACTTTCAAGGATTTGCGACCTCTACCTACATGCCAAATTTCATTGAAATCTAAGAAACTTTCTGTGAACGGACGGACGGGCGTACATACGGACATTTGACTCAGAAGAGTCGACCTAAAAACTAAAGCCAGGTTTGGTCACCTTCTACAACCTCCGGCCTGGAAACGGAGAAGGCTTATTCTGGTTTATGCGCTTCATAAATCTGTCACTTAGACACCCACTTACTTACAGCCCCGGGACCCCCACGGGCAAATTTGAGAAATTTGGCCAACTTTTTCTGCACAGAATATGCACACCTGGAAAATACATCAAATTAAAATGCAGCTAATTTTCTACCCTAGATAATTGCGAAATTAAGACGCAGCAAAAATATGGTGTAAGTAACACCAGCACAGTACAGTAACTTACACCAGTGTTCAATGTTCATCACTATGCAAACTGTGGTATATGCTGTGAAAATTAATGACCAAATGTAATAAAGGCATATTTCAACTAACAATATAGGCTACTGCAAAACGTAGAAACAAAATGTAATAATTAATCTGACAGTTTAGTTTTGAACTATAAATACAACCTTTTGATAACCCACGTTTCTTTTCTATTCACTAATGTTCAGTGTTCATACCACCATGTAAACAAAATATATTGCTGATATCCGTGTCTACTGTATTGTACAATATGTACAAATACAACAGAAAACTAGATGGAAAGTACTCTGAAAGAGCACAACTCCCAGCGAAAGCTATTGCGGATTGCCACCACAATGGGGGTGTGCGGTTAATGGAACAGCCGTTGCCGCAGTGTTGATCGACCAATCACGTATCTTCATGAATTTGCATATTTGGTATGTTCACTGGATAGCCGCAAGACTACCCAATCTTGAAATTTGGGGTTTTTTGTCACCATCACTTGCCACACCTACTATTAGAAGTATAAAATGTAAACAATCGCTGGTTTGTGGAGTTTTTTGACCATTAGTTCCACATCCCTCTACCGATAGTAACGAAACACGAACTTGGTTTCCCTTTCCCCCTAGGAACCTTCCCGTAAAATTTGGTACAAATCCGTCCACCATGTTTTTAGTTATTGTGGTCACACACATACACAAACCAATGCCGGTAAAAACATACGCCCTCGCTTTCGTGGGAAGAATAATCATATATCACAGGTTTTGCAGCTGTTAACAGTGGAACAGTGGTAGCATGCATCAGAGACTAAAGCATACATCTCATATCTGCACAGTAATTATGCCAAAATGTTGCCAGAAATTACATATTAGTGCCACCTATGACAATGGCACCCCACACTGTGGTGCGATGGTGGGGCATAAGTGACAAATTCCAGTCCAGGTCCAGCTGACTTAAATTCAAGCAATATGCAGCTCTATAGGTACTATCTGAAAACTGAATTGGTGTAGCCTAGCCTGAATTGACTTGGCCTGTCTAACTACAATAACTGCTCTGGTGGAATTTAGAAGCTGCAGTTTTATACGGTATGTAACTGGCCTGGGCAAATTGGCACATTTACCTTCAAACTACCAGCACACAGGTGTAGGGTAAGATGTATGGGGCTCTGCATCTTGTTAGAAAATGAACAGTAAGAACACAAATATTTAAAAGTAACTGAATGCAAGTCTGCCCTCAGCAGTCATTAGGTGGGTAGCACTGCTAGGTGTGGATAAGCTGTGTAAAAAGAGATTTTAGATGGCACTTAAGGTTCACTACTGTAGGGGAAAGCCTATCAAGAGGTAGTCTATTTCACACTGAAGGGGCAACATAATGGACAAATCATGTATCAAATTCGGCAGAGAACTGCCAACCATAAAAGTTGATTAACTGAACCTAAAACAGCCAGGATTATAGTAATGTAACATGCAATTTGTTGTGAATACTTTTAAGGCGAGGCAAGATAAGTATACATAATTCTAGAACGAACAGGAAACCAGTGTAACTTTTAACAGTAAGAACTGGTGATAATACACCTTATGCTTCATGATCAAAGTTGTTAAAACTTCTTGTTAGGCCTACTGCAGGAACAAGACAAAATTAACAAATTAGAATATATAGAATTTACAAGTTCAAACCAATAAATTTTAACAAGGCAGCAGTTTTAAAATCCTTGAAAACAATAAATGAACATTACGAATGCACTAGTATTCATAGTGTTCATTAGTAGGCATTAATAGGGTGCAAGACAAATGATGTGCAATGGAAACAGCAGAAAAATCAATGCTGTAGCATGAACACCCAACTCCAGGTTGTTAGTTAAAATGGAACTTAAACTGAAATCCTCCATGTCCAAACGGATTGAAACCCTGATGCCAGAAGGGGCCGCCGCCGCCGGCTTGTTGCTCAGGATCCAAAGGATCGTCACCGGCGTCAAACTTTGACCGCTTTTCTACAACACATCACGTCCACAATCTTAAATTAGCACTTCACAGTAATGTCATTCTGGCAAAATCTTATATTTGTTGAAAACATGCTGCAATTTAACTACAAGCAACATTAGTACAGCAGAACAGTGTTTTCTCTGCACACACACACACACACACACACACCACCATCATCATGTGGCTTGTCCAATGTTGGACGTCGCTGTTCCTACAAGAGTGCTCCATGATTGTCAGTTCTGTGATCAATGATAGGCAGTTGCCAGACCAATACTGAGCGGTGCAAGATCAGACTGAAAGTATTAGTATGACACAATCTGTCAGATGGGCGGTTCCAGTCTCTTGGCAGAGGGGCCAAATTGGCCCTAGGGGCTCGACTGTGGTCCATGTATGATCAGCACATGCAATGTGGCAAAAGAAATTAGGCATCTGGTGCGGATAATGCCGATGAGTGGTGGCTGGTCAGTGCATTGGCGGACCTCTTCGTTGGAGATGCAAGCACACACACACACACCTGTTTTAAAAAGATATTTTCCAGGCAATCCCAGTTAGCCCCAAGCCTTTCCTTTAAATCAACAAACAGTGTCAAAGTGCCAAGAGGATAACAACGAAATTTATTCTCGACAACAAACCGGGATCTGTGAGAACTTCTTTGGCAGCAGCTATATCAATAAACATCTTCTCAGCCTTCTGCTTGTCACTGCCATTGTACTGATCTGGATGCCACTGTGCCGCCAGCTTGCGATAAGCCTTCATTATCTCCCGCTTCTGTGCAGTCCTGTAGCAAAGTGTATGTCATATACTTGACACAACTGCCACTTCTAATATAACTACTTGTTCAACCTAAAACTTTCATTATACAGGTTGTCCCCTACTTATCTAAGTCTTATTTAACACACTGACCCAACAATTCCACTCAGATTACCATTTGTTACATATTAACTTAATTATGAAAATCCAAGGTAACACTTGGCTGCCTGAAATTAAATAGTTCCTGACAATATTTAACCATCTCTGTGTTGCTAGTACCAAACAGCTTCATGAAAAATCCACTTATAACAAAATCAATTGATGATAATGTAACATTTACTCATGAAATCCAACATCAAATGTAATCTTAAGGAAGTTAGTACATAATACCTTTTAACGCCCAGAATTTTGTAGTAGTCCCTCTTCTGTGACTGTTTTAATAGCTTCTGTGCTTTACTGAGGCCTTCCTGTACACGTCTGCTCTGGCTGCCTTCATGCTGAAGTTTTTCTGCATTCTTGTAATCCGATATTGCTAATGTGCACACAAAAATAGCCAATATTTTACCAGTTTCTAACAAAGGATCAATACAGTATAGTCGATCGATGACCTAACTGCAAGTTTTTTAAAGCACAGCATGCATATTTTTCAAAGTGCAGTAAAGTTTTGTAGATAAACAAGTTACTGCAATATTACAACAATGACACCATCCACTCAGTGAAAAAAAATCTGCAGGCAAAAGTGTATAATGCAAGTAAAATGCAATACTTCTGCCAAAAACTGTATGGAATTTAGTATTTGGGAAAATATTACAACGGTACATGGTACAAAATAATTGCGCTACAAAAAAGTCAGGAAACAAGCAACAGTCTGCCTTCTTTCAATCAAATTTATCGCACTTGCCAGGAGGAAGTATTAAGCACAACACTGCCATATAATCTTCATCCACTGTCATCTCTCACAAACATTTCTTCCACTAAGATTAATTCTAAACACACAACAGTGTAATTGTACTAATCCAAATGCCAAACGGCATGCTGTATGACTATACAATACTCAGTCACAGTGCAATGCTGTACCTTCTTCATATTCTTCATTGTTGATGTATGTTTCGGCACGGTCACACAGTGCATCTATGTTATCTGGTTCTGTTGCCAACACTTCATTACAACTGCTGAAGGCATCGTCAATGTTTTGAGCCTACACATAATACACAAGCCAATGACTACATACTTTGCAATATCTATACACTTATACCTGAACTGCAAGCCATGATAGCAGTGTCACAGCAACACTGCAGATTCAACAACTAGTTTACATCAATGCTAACAACAGAACACTGTACCTGCGCATGGCAATGACATAAGTGGCCATTGATAAGCTGTATAAAACGTGGCTCTTGGTTCTCAACTTTCCGTACTTGCGCCAGCTTACTGATGCAGTCAGCCCATCGCTGTTCTCCGACCATATCGCCGACAGTTTTCAGCAGCTGTGACAACTTCTTCACCTTCTTGTAATGATCGTGACATGATTTGTGGTCTGGATCAAGTTTTAAACATTCTCGTATCTCACTGCACAACAAACAAATGACGGATCTCACACATTCCAATAGATTTGCTTTCTCTGTGCCAAACTAATCCACCAATGTTACACAAGAATCAAAAGTATCTATAATTTACAAATATTCATGTCAAATGATGTATATCAGTGCCAAAAAACAAACATTAGAGCTGTACTAACGTTAAAGACTCATCGGCATCGCCCATGGAGTAGAGCAACTGACTGATCTTCAAATGAGCAGCTGTATTGTCATTACGCAGTTTTGTTGTTGGACGGAGGTCATGCACGGCTTTCGGCAACTCGTTCAACTCTATGTAACATTCTGCTCGCAATTCACGTAATTCAGGGTCCCACGGACACAGCTGTCAAACAGCAACATTGCCAATAAAAGTCTCAAATACAACACATTCAGCATGGCCAATTTACACAGGGTGGCCGTTGTTGCTGTTCAACAATTCAAGTATTTTCAAGCATCCATAATTCTCTTTTCTCAAGCTGTCGTGTCGGTATTTTCAGTATGCATGCACATCCT
>Ga0209363_1000953_pt1 | contig 12826 bp, 12 predicted proteins | sample WorMetexBAHAMAS3_FD_187385 | JGI IMG/M metagenome (GOLD analysis project Ga0209363, IMG submission 187385) | Marine gutless worms symbiont microbial communities from Max Planck institute for Marine Microbiology, Germany - Inanidrilus exumae... | ecosystem: Host-associated > Annelida > Digestive... | reverse complement strand
CCCCCATTATAAATGGGAGAGGAGATAGCCTTTGAATATGGCCGAATTTCCGACTTTCAAGGGCTCGTGACCTTGACCTTGACCTTGGATCGGGTCATACTGCATACCGTCATGCGTCACACATCGACTTTTACATACATACCAAATTTCATTGAAATCGAAGAAAAAGTTTTGTGGACGGACGGACATACGGACGTATGGACGGACATTTGAGACCCACTTTATTAGGTCGACTCGGAGTCAACCTAATAATAAGGGTAAAGTTTGGATATGTATAACTCACAATAATAACAACGATAACAGAACAATAAATCGGAACCTGCTTTGGAAAGGAATTGAAATGATTAACGATTCATCTTAAGGATTTAGTAATCTGACCTGAGGAGATATTACAGGGGCAAAAAGGTAAAGGCTTCCCATGCTCATTACCGAGCGTTAGGCCCGGAGCTGATCTGGTGTACAGGCAGTCAGCCCACAGGTGACTATAAGTCATCGACCCGGCGTTAGGCTGCCATTACTTTCCACCAGACCTGCAATTACCTTTCCAGCCGCAGAGCATCGCTGCCCCTTGGCCGGTACCAAGTTATATTCCCTGGTGACAGAGGCACATAGGTGTGAACAACTGCCCCAGGTTGTTATGCAGATTTTGCCCCGAGTAGGATTTAAACCTATGACATGTTGATCGCAAGTCGAATGCTCTACCCGTTGTGCCACCATGTCACCATTACATAGGCAGACTGTGCCAAATTACAGATATCCCACAGTTGACGCTATCATAGGACAGGTGCTGTGTTGCTGGCCCATCATCATTCTCCATTTAACTGTTACGCTATGATACAATACAAGATGGTATATTTATGTGCACTCAACATGAGGGCTAGCTTGATCTAGCACACGGCACCAAGAACAGAAAAAGGAATAAACTGAAGAACGAAAACCAGGTAGCTCAGAAGCAATGAAGATCAGAGGAAATGGTCCGGGTGATAGTCCATGAAAGCAGTCCAGGGGCAAAAGTGAAATACTGCAGGGGGAGGCAGAAGTGAAACTATGGGAGAAGGATGTGTGAAACAAGGCAGGTTTAAAGCCGACAGTGAAAAAGTGAGGAAGTTATGGATGAGCAAAGTGATGAATCAACAGAGGAAGCAGTGATTGGTGCAGAAACACGTGAGTCGAAAACAGAAAAGCTGGTAGTGAAATGAGGTCGACGAAGAGACAGACATGGGGAGTTGATTCTAGAGACACAGTCACACGGTGAAGCATCACTCTTATAGCAGGTCCCTAAAACGACAGCCGCTGGAAATTTTCAGCTGATTTGTTTTAGTCCAGATGACATTCTTGTCACCCAGTCAAAGCACTGATATGCAACATGCGTTCACTAATGTTAAGTGCCAATTTACGATACTGTCCAGCTGGATGACTGAGAACTGGCATTCAGAAGTTGACTAGACAGATCTTATGATTTAGTGCTACATGTGCAGTGCTTTCATTGCTTTCTGTGACATTGTTTAGTTTCATGATATAATGTTGATTTTTTGTATCATATTCCATAATACTATCTGAGTTGTGTGTCTACTGTCCTCTAGAATTTCATACAGTTGTCTAAAATGACAGTCTGCCTGGGGAACTCAGCTATCCGTGACAGTAAGTGTGATTATTTAGGGAGGGCCACTCGGTAGGGTTGGTTGGTTGACATTTAATGGCACTTTCGACACAATTTAGATCATATCGTGCCTGGAAAGTAATAAGCTACTGCAAAAGTTATATTTTAACGAATAAGTTTTGAATACAAAAGTTCAAAATTTGTAAAATGGGACTTGCCATTAAGAATACCTATTAACAGGGCCACTCAGTATATGACAAAACCTCTCTGTGTGCAACCTGCTAAACTTACAACGATGTGGTGTAAGAGATGTCGCATTTCAGTTTGTCACTACATCCTGCCAGCTGCTGATTAAGTAGGATACAAGTAAGTAAGTAAATTTATAGAGCTCGGTTATCGTCAAGAACCTCTAACACGCTGAATGCACTAGTATCAAGCTAACAGGTACGTTTTAAGCAAAAGTCTGAAACAGTCTGCACTGATGGTTGGGTCCCAGATGAAATCTGGAAGAAAGTTCCAGACTGTGGTGCCTGCAACCGGAAAGGCTTTAAAGTCAGTAAAATGTTACTAGAATGTAAGTTTCAAAGTGCAACAGCTTACTCTTGTCATGTGGAAATACATTGTTGTCATTCAGAATGCTCTTCGTTGGCTTTATTGCCATCAGCTTGCCAGCCTGAATGTCAACGGTCAACTTGATCTTAGGTTGGCCGCTAAGCGATACCGTCTTTGCCTGTACCAACGGTGTCACATTTACCGTTCTACACTGCCGTTAATCACCTCCACAGAAAAAATGGTAAAAAGAATTCAAGAGAGTGAAAAAAAAACAGAAAATAAAATGGCGACGCTCAAATTCGCGACAGATAAGTTGCTTGTTGAATGAAAATGTGTCAAGTAAAGCTAAGAATTTCACTTGTTGCATGGTTTTGTGTATATTGTTTTTCTTCTTCACCCACGGATTTCTGATCATTGGGCTGGATGGATGCTTTCCAGTTTATTCCATCCTTCTACTTGTTAGCTGCAGCCTTTCTTCTCCATATCTTCTACGATGTTGTCAATCCGTCTTTTCCATTGTCTCTGTTTGCTTCTTTTACCAGGTAGCAGTGGATGTGGTGCCAGGAGGGGGGGGATCTGTCATTACTCATCATCTCTACACGACCAAACTCTATCAGCCTACTGCACTGAGTCTTCTGTAGAGGCACATAAATCAAAATGCAATGTAACAGGTAACAAAAATCAGTTTTATCTACTATCTAATTAACATCAATTACTTACGTTTAAGTTTTTATTACTCAAACGTGTGAATTATGCATGAAATAAAGTCAAACATGGCAGAAGCACAAAAAAGACAACAACTGTGGCATTTTTCGGAAACCAACAAATAATGTGATCCACACTAAAAATATGCAAAGAAAATCACATTGGCAATATTGCGATGCCATGAAGAAACTTCAATCAATAATACGCTGGATACATTTTGGGCCTGTGACACTGTCATTAAACTACTGAAGAAAATACCGAATTTATTACAAAACAAAAAACAAGTCACCACCAAGACAACAGAGATGTAATTACTTTTAAACAATGTATTAAGTCTCAACTGTTAAAAACCTGATTTTTGCTCAACATAACAACACCATGTAACACACTTACATACTTACTGACTAAATCACTTACTTACTTACTCACTCATATTCTCCAACATGTACTCACATCACAACACAAACACAAACACCCATGCGCAGGTCTAACAGCCAGTTTCCAACTGAATCTGGGACAACCCGATGCCCCGTGATCACAAGTAGTGACGACAAAAAGTTTTAATATGGCCAAACGCATTTGGGGTTCGTTGTGCCTGGCATCCTTGAAAAATTCCGACAAAAGTTGCGGACTAAAAAATGGCAAATGGTAGCGTTCGGTAAACTATGACACTAAATTCTGAAAAAGTGTGCGCCCTCTTTGTAAAATTTATGCCCATCATATCACTAACCAGTGGATTCACTCACAGGACCTTATCCTGTTTTTCTCCACTAACTCATTGCCGAGGTAAGGGACAATGTGTCGTTCTCACCAGCTCTTCAATGCCCATACTCAAATAGAAGATGGACTTCGACACTCCATCTTTGATGGGATGCCTTCGCCACCTCGATGACCTGCAGTGACCTTGACCTTTGACCTCCAAAATCTAAACAGGTCATCATTAAGGGCTAGTGGTTATTCCTTGTAAGTTACATTGAGATCGCTCAAGTAGTTCCTGACATATGGTGTTCACAAGATTTGACCTCGATGGCCTGCTGTGACCTTGACCTCTGACCTCAAGAGTCTAATCAGGTCATCAGTAATGGTTATTTAATACTCCCTTCAGGTTTTATCAAAGCTGTTCAAGCCATTCATGAGATGTTGTGGTAATAAAATCTGTCGAGATGAACAGACGAACAAACGCGGTGTACGGACAGCCTGAAAACAATGCATTTGCCGACACTGTCGGCGGTGAAAGCACAAAAAAAATCGCAAAACCACGACTCACTTCAAATGAAATGGGAGGAATGACAGGTTTGTTGACAGCACCGCGAGGCTGACACTGGTTGTCGACCGACAGTATTCCACCGTCTTTCCACATTGCCGACAAGTCGTGAAACTTCCTCTCCGCCTGCGATGACAAGCAAGTTAAAGTCGGCAGAAAGAATGCCAGTTTTTCACGGTAATCAAAACAGTCACGTCTCACACGGTCATAACTCACAGCCTGACTTTGCATTGCAACAGCTGTACATTAAGTGTCAACACACAACTTGTGTGCACAGTGTGTGTGTGTGTGCAGTCTGTATAAAGCAAGACATTCACATGCAGTTCTTCTTCAACTTGCATTCTTCAAATGCTATTCATACAACACAATACAATATTCGTTTAATAAAATAAATGATATGTTGGAATAAGTCCCCAATAGAAAACCGGCTAACACAGGCTTATCTCGAAAATGGAAATAAAGTGGTATATGTGCGTTTCGTATTAAGTCATAGTAAATATGGATAGTCAGGTATCATTAAGACTACCAATGGTTGTTTTACGTTCTGGTCACTCCGGTAACTGACAATGATTATTTTTTTTAAACATAAACACTAACCGTAGACATCATTTCCACAAGCAATATAATCTCCTTGTAACGTCAGTGGAGATACAGGAAACCACCAAAGTTTATCACAGACTGTAAAACATCCAACTAAAAGCTACCGTAAAACTAGAAGACGGACTTCCAATGCCCCAGTGCTGACATGGATGCCTCTGCCATCTCAACCGCCTGCTGTGACCTTGACCTTTAACCTCCAGAATCTAATCATGTCATCAGCAGGGGCTAGTGAATATTCCCTCTACGTTTCATCAAGATTGCTCAAGCCATTCATGAGATATCATGGTAACAAGATCTGTTCAGACGAACAAAGGAACGACGAGCAGACGAACCGAATAATGTGGTGGACAAACAGCCCGAATACACAATGCCTCAGCAATGGCATAATAATAAGAATTCACGGTGCAATACCTTCTTCTCAAGATGAACAGCAGCTTTCTTGCACTGCAATATCCGGTCCACGATTTCAGCGAGATCGGTCTTGACTGTCGGCTGGAAAATCCACACAAAAATAACTCTGCCAATCACAGTAAATCACAGTCGCGGCATAGTAAATTACGCAACTATTGCTACCGACACAAACTCATAAATGAACTCTTATTTTTATCACGAACACTTGCCTACCTCTAAACATGAAACACACATCCACAGCCACATAAAAGACCATTTTCCATGAACCGGCCAGTAACACATCTTATCTTTGGAAAGCAGAAGAAATATTTGTGTTAATTGATGCAAGCTTTTACGTCCCACTTGGCACAAAAAGGTCTTTTCAAAGATGTTCTTTCCAGCCAATTACTGGGCACAAAATAGAGGGTTCAAAAGTGTCCTCTATAAATTGTGACCATTAATGATGCCTTGATTAGCAGCGTAAAGCCTGTGAAGGTATTAGCCATGCTGACGTGAGCCAAAGCAGATAGACGCAACAAGTCCACTGACTGGCGCTGCATAAGCGCCAGTCAGCGCTGGCGCTGCATAAGCGCCAGGTTGGGGCTTAGCCACACAGTAGGCCACGCCTAAAGGGAGCACGTTATGGAAATACCCGACAAACTGTTCACTCCTACTTAACCGTCCTTCACCCTACATGTCATGCATACACTAGCATACACCAACCAATTCCATTTCCTCTACTGGGCTAGCGCATTGGACCGACATAAGGTCTCAGCACTGGGGTCCAGAGTAAGCTGGACCCCTGCCCACAATAATGAACAAACAAATGCTGCCCGTGCGGCAAATAAAGACCGATAAATAAAATCATGCTTGTTCGGCACAGTCACTGACAATATGACCACGACGTAGACACAACCTCTGCTTTTCATGCTCAATTACAGATGTGCAAGATCTCCAGAAATTTCCCGGAAAATAAACCTCTTCGAGGTGTTGAAGGATTTCGTACAAGCCAGATACCCGTTCTGACGCCAACAAATAGTATCAAAGCATACATACTAATAAACTTGAACTACACAACGGTAGCATGCATACTTTAACCACGGTGCATTAACCCTTATTCAGTACTTAGCCAAGAGACTGGCTGGAATGAACGTCTCTGAAATGACCTATTTTGTGTCGAGTGGGACGTACAACCTTAACTCAATCAAGCACTAACTCTAACCTTAACCTTCCAAATTTTAACCACCTCTTCTATGGTCCATAACAAACCTTTTCCCAAATTTCACAAAAATCCCCGCATCACTTTCTGAGTCATGCTGTTCACAAACAGACAAACAAACAGCGGTTACAACATTACCCCCACTGACCTGTGGCAGAGATAACAAAAGTAAGAAAAATAGAAAAATGGACACAGTACATTTTTCTCCGATTTGGCAAGTGGTGCAGTTGTGATTGGACCAAACAGCTGACGACATAAGTCAATCTTCACCATCAAGTTCTCGACATGTCTAAACAGACACAATGAAAATACACGGTGAGTCAAAAAAACAGGGCGAATTGATTTTGTAATAATAACTAGAATGTTAAACCTGCCCTTGTGGCCGAGTGGTTAATGCACTTGGCTGCCATGTGCAGTACTGCGTGATGCGTTCAGTGGCCAGGGTTCGACTCGGAGCAGGCAAACGGCTTACGCACATGATGAACAGGGAGATAATCCCGGGCAGGAAAAAAGAGGCTCGACAGTATCCTCTATAAATTGTGACCGTTGCAGGCACCTTGATCTAGCAATGTCAAGTCTGCCTGCCACGCCAGCGTGAGTCGAAGCAAATAGACTTGGCTGGCCACTGGCTGGCGTAATACACAGCGCCAGTCAGGGCTAAGCCAGACAGTAGGCCATGTTTAGAGGGGGCGTGCTATAGAAGCTGCTCACTCCTACTTAACCCACCTTCCCCGCACGTCGCTAACACACATCGCACACACCTACCAATTCCCTTCCTCTCCCTGGGCAAGTGCATTGGACCGCTATATAGTCTCAGCGCAAGAGTCCAGAGTAGGCTGGATCCCTGCCCAAAAAACAAACGAACTAGAATGTTGGCAATTAACATGTAATTCCCAACTTGATGGTCGCCCGACCGTTTGAATTTTTGACCGTGGCTTCCCAAAAAAATTACAAAAATTGGTGGTTATAGACTCATGGTCAACGGCACTGTTACCATTCTGTAGATCACATATGATTTCATATAAGTCTTCCATAGTAACCATATTCTTGTCTTTTACTATTTCTAAGATATAAGAGATATTAATCAAAATAGCGAAGTTTTCCAATTCTACGTGCGTTGCTCGACCCCAATTGGGATGGCCAGTGGAATTTCATCACAATCATTGGTGCGAGTGTTGCAGTAAGCAGCTTGCGGCAAGCCAGTGTACACGCTGGTTTGCTGCTGCTTCAGCCTACTACTGCTGCTACGTGCAACATACTGCGGCATAGAGGCCAGCAGAGAAACGGTAACGGAGTGCCCTCCTCTGCACCCAATTTATTTGGGGGGGGGGCATTTTCAGGGAATTAGCATAGCAGGTTTTCTGTAGTGGCTAACTGAACACCATGTGGAAAAGTTTCGAAACCGTGCAATAACTGACATTTTAAAAATGCTTTGATTTTTAAAAATTACGCAACGTCCGTGAATTAGAATGGTCTTACGTTTTTCGCTATAAAGCGAGAGTGGGCGACCATAACTAATGGCAAGTGAGATAATTATAAAGTAATCAACAGTATCCAAACTGACAAAAATCAAGACATGCACTGATAGTCGGCCTTCAGTCATTGTTATGTCGTTATGATCACGAATAATTTCTGCACAAACTGCTTAAACATTTTCCATGACACCTTAATGGCGCTGTTACTTTATCTTGGTAAGTCGGATACATTTTGTTATTTTTTAGGTGCGTAAATTGTAAAATTAACATAATTTGCTGAGAAGCCATCGTCACCTTTTAACAAACAGTTGTACTAGAATATAACAAACTAAGTAGGAAGTTGTTATTATTATGCTAGCAGTAAGTGCAATGCAATGGTCTGATGTCCGTCCATCCATCAGTCCGTCTGTCCCTTCGGCACTTGGCACATACTCAACGTGACTCACCAGAGGGCAGCATGCGACACAGCCAGCATACATTTCCATCCGATTACTATGAAGCCGGAAATACTTGTTCGAAAAGTCTGCCTATGACTAAATAATCACCAAAGCCAAAGTAAAAGAATTATAACATAAAATACATTACTTGTCAAGGTCTGCTACAGCTTCGTCAAAAATTTGATGGAGACATTTCATGTCAGTGCCATCAGCATCTTTTGAGGCACCTTGCTGAACGTAGCAGCGAAGAGCATCAATAAAGGATCCATCACAGCTGTTTAACGTATTATCACGTCACAGTTCATTAATGTTACAGCAATTACAGTGAATACCAGTAGGGTTGCCAACCATCCCATATTTTCTGGGACATCCCATATTTTCGTGCTCTGGTCCCACATTCGGAGACGCAAAATATCCTGTATTTTCATGTATCGAGATATTTCAGCTTCTACACTGATTCATATTGAATTCCCATCCATCTATGTATCCATCTCTGCATCTATGCGCTTGATACACAAAATCACACCATTCAGCTGCATAAAACTGTCTAATATCCATATGTGCAAATTTCGTATAGCGGAATTTTGAGTTAAATACTCCAGCACGATTAATCCTGCAGATGATATTGATTCACACTGGAGTGCGACCGACTAGCATACAATTTTCACTTTCTATCGTTGGCAACCGTAAATATCAGGAATCTAGATTAAGTGGCACAGTGGTGCAAAGGGTAGGGCGTTGGACTTGTGATCAACAGGTCATGGGTTCATATCCTACTCGGGGCAAAGCTGTGCAAATCTTGGGCAAGAAGAATAAATTTTTATGATGCATGTATCATAAAAATTTATTCTTCTGACAATGTCTCTAATATTTTTCATGTCAAGTACTGACAGAATTCATTGCGGTTAGTGTCTCAATGATATTTACGTCAAGCAAATGTACACTACATGAGCAATCTTGCAATCTTTCAATATTCTACTACTCGTTTCACACACTAAGCACAACATAAAGAACAGCAGCACAGACGAACCTTGAGAGATCGAGGTGAGAAAATCTCTGCATGAAATGACGAGAAATAAAATCGGAGTATGCGTTCTGTTCGCCGCTGACTACGGAATAATCTGCCTCGTTACTAGACGGAGGCATGATTTCATAATGTAGGTCGTCCAGCTCCTCGACCTTTTCTCCCTCCTCCTCTTCTGAAATCAACATCAGCAGCAGCACCGTACATTACGTCTGGCAACAATTAACGTAACTGACCAACAACTGACGTTTAAAGCGCAAGCCCGTGCCTGCTCGAAGGCGTGTTTTTATCATCTTTGGCGCATCTGACAGGTTAAACAGTTAACTGATGACTCATCTTTGCGACTACTGGTCCAGGCATTCACTACCACACGCCTGGACTATTGCAACGGATTACTTACGAACTGCAGTATGGCTGTGCATAAAAAAATGCAGCAAATATTCAACACAGCGCTGGTCTGATCGAAGCCACCTCGTAGTCATGGCGCACCACTGCTACACCGTCTACACTGGTTACCGGTTCACAAGCGTATAATGTACAAACTGTGCATGTTGATGTTCGATGTGTACCATGGCACGGTGCCCGAGTACCTGACCGACCTGTGTAGTCGCTGCTACTATCACCGTCTCCGTTCATCAACACGTGGTGACTTTGCTGTCTGACGGACCAGGACACGCCTTGCTGACGGCTCATTTACTGTTGCAGGTCCGGCTGCGTAGAACTCACTTCCGGCTCGCATCCGGAACACTAATTCGCACGATACTTTCTGTCGCCAACTGAAAACTTACTTGTTTTCTATATCTGAAGGCTACATTGTATAAACTGTATTGTTGTACGGCGCTGGTGGCGCCATAGCAAGATGTCATGATAATGATGATGACGATGAATGTAGCGTTCTCACTGATGCCGTCGACGACGAACCAATGCTGGTACTGGTCAAAGCATTCGAAGCCGGAAAGGTGAACACGGGCGTGGCAGAAAGTAATGGCAGTCTACTGATGGGTTTTTGACTAACATCACCGGCCACTATGGTCCATAAGGGACTATGGCAGTTCCTTTACATTAACTTACTGCAAAGGGAAAAGGAATCGGTTTATGGATGAAGAAAGGCTGAGGTTCAGTGGGTCATTTTCCCTGGTTGGCGTCAGTTCTCTTCAGCGTTATGACTCACGTTGGTTGGATGACGAAAAGGGCGAAAACCTGCTACAATTATGCCAACGTGTTCTCGTTTTTGGCCACCAAGCTGCATCGGAAGTAACTCTAAATAAGACAAAAAGCTCTGCCATCCGAAGTGGGACCACCCTTCTGTATATAGTGCAGCCCTGCGTGGCGGCTGTTAGGCCTATTACTGTAATAATTGCGCGTTATGTCTGCAATTAAATACACAAAGATTATTATTATTTATTAGATCTCGTCAACTGCTGCACAGCTGTACAAAAAAAATAACACCCAAGAAGGCTTGCAGTGAGTAAATGACCTTGAAGGCTTGAAGGTCACTGAAATTCATCAGTCTCTAACTGATTGGCCATATGTCACTTTCTACTAGTGATCTATAGCACAGCACCATGCGGTAACAACAAGAAGCTCAGCTACTGCAAAGGGATGGAGCAATAAACTATGTTAGTTAATTTGTGCTGTTTCACAAGATATGGCAGTTAGAAAAGTTTCAAACAGTAAAAGTGACCTTCAAGGTCATTCAAGGGCACTGGCAATGGTGCCACTGCCACATACGATTTCCTATTAGTCTTCCATTGCAACTATGTCTCTATCCTGCACTGTTTCCAAGATATTATCACTTGTTTCCCAAAAATTAAAGACGTCACGTGACTCTGAACACATCCTTTTCAGGGGTAGTATATGTGGTACTTATATCATGCATGCACCAGTACTCCTGTGTATCAAGCAGTGCATAAAATATGAAGTGCCTAGCTTCACCATCTCCAAAGATATGACTTAAGGCAAAATTTAAAAAACGGGTCACGTGACCCTGACTGACTACGCCCATTACGCGACAGTCTTTCATCCGAAGGCTAGCACTTAATATATTCTACGGTTCTACCTGCATATATAATTTGGCCATAATCACTGTAGCCATTCCAAAGATATGACTGCAAGCATAGATATTGATAAATTAGCCCCGTGTGGGACTGACGGTTGGCTCATGATGGCTGACTCTTCACACTGACATTTCTGCCAAGGTCAAAGTCACATAACAAAAAAAGTAGGACAAATGTAAAAAACCCCGTCTCGATCAAATTTAGATATTGTGCCCTAGTTTAATAATCAGTGGACAGTTGCCAGCTCCCACTCTAAATGGCAGAGGAGATAGCTTTTGAAAATAGAAAGATTTTCAATTTTCAAGGACTCGTGACTTTCACCTTGACCTTGGATCGGGTCATACTGCATACTGTCGTGCATCACTCATCGACCTCTAACTACATGCCAAATTTCATTGAAATCAGGAAACTTTTTGTGGACGGACGGACATATGTACGTACGTACAGACATTTGAGACCCACTTTATTACGTAGACTAAAAATGGGTCATGTGACCCTGACCACGCCCCTTATAAGGGTGATTTGTTATTCTTATGCCGAGACTTGAGACAGCTGACTTGTGTAGAAAATTTGACCCCTCTGGCTTCAGCCATTCCAGAGACATGGTTGGTGCCTACAAAAATTTAAATGGTTCTCATTACATAACCACGCCCCTTTCGGGAATGGTTTGACATGCATGGGCTAGCACTTGCTATGATCAACCTATCTATCAAATTTGAAGTCGCTACTTCCACCCACCATAAAGGTGATACGAAATATCGAAAACGGAAGTCACTCAAGGTCATTGAAAATAGTGCCATTCAATAGAGCGCATGTGAGTTCCTATTAGCATTCCATAGTAACTATGTAACTATATTGCACCATTTCTGAGATATAGCAAAATATTGATTGAAAATCACCGATCTGAACCTACCCCAACTATATTTGGCGCCCCCAATGGGGGTTATTCTGTTGGAATTTCGCCGAGATCTTTAGCCTCCTAAAACAAAAATCCCTGGACCATCATAAGCGTTGTTTGCGTCATCCTACGTTTAGCTGTTTTGATACAATACTGGCGTGTGACAGATGTGGACAGACTGACATATGACGACAGCATATACCATGCCAGCATAGCATCGCATGGTAAAAACTTAAAAGCAGCAGTTACTCTGGAATATGAGCACCAATTACCGGCTGTAGTGACAGCAAAAGTGAAAAGTAACTGAGCATATAGAATTCAGTGTATCTACCAATGTCATCATCGTCAGCCGGGTCGACATTGACCGGATGCAGCAGCGGGCAAACCAGGCCGTTCTTTTCACCACGCTGAGCATACTGCTGAATCAGCTGTGCCAAGTCGACGAACTTGCGATTCTTCACACCAATCTCACTCTACACAACAATCAGCTAAATACAACACACAACAACAGTAATTGTAAGGCCGGCTATTCCAGGGGCATAGGCAGGAACTGACGGAGGGGTGTTCTTACTTTTCTTCTATCCCCCTCCCTCCCCTCCTCTCCT